>Ga0137359_10001522_pt1 | contig 18397 bp, 11 predicted proteins | sample Mad1_40_16metaG_FD_108281 | JGI IMG/M metagenome (GOLD analysis project Ga0137359, IMG submission 108281) | Vadose zone soil microbial communities from Angelo Coast Range Reserve, California, USA - Mad1_40_16 metaG | ecosystem: Environmental > Terrestrial > Soil > Vadose zone | place: USA... | reverse complement strand
TTGCCAACCTGATAGTCGGCGGCGAACTGTTCGATGAATCCGGGAGCAGTGCAGAGCTTGGTAAGAAAGTACGTGGACATGCTCATCCCGGCATATACACCGATTGCTCCGGAGTAAGTGCCTGGATCGTAGCCTGCATCTTCCAGCGCTTGCCAGCACGATTCGAGCATCAGCCGGTGCTGCGGATCCATCATCTGCGCTTCACGGGGATAAATGCTGAAGAATTCCGCGTCGAAGAGATCAACGTCATCCAGAATCGAGCGCGAGCGGACGTAATTTGGCAATTTTGCCAGTTGCTCGGCGTTCGGAACCTCTAATTCTTCCACCGTAAAATGTGAAATTGCTTCAACGCCGCGGAGCTGATTTCGCCAAAATTCCGCGACCGATTTCGCCCCGGGGAATCGCCCGGCCATGCCGATGATCGCAACGCCGTCCAGGCGTTGTTCGAGTTGTTCTGGCGCGCTCACGTGGTCGCCTCTCTCGCCAGCCGGCGTTTTGTTAACGCTTCACGTTGCTTGCGGGCCTGTTCGTGCGCCGCAGCGAATGTTGGAGCAGGAGCTACAGCTTCACCAAGATGGCGCGCCAGCGAACGAACGGTTACGTGTTCGAATAGGTCCACTACCTGAATTTCGCGCTGCAGGAGTTTTTGCAGTTGAGCGTGTACGGCGACGATCAATAGCGAATCTCCACCCAAATCAAAGAAGTTTTCATCCAGCCCGACGCGTTTGGTTCCCAGCACTTCTTTCCAAAGGCTGGTGATTTTCTCTTCGAGTTCAGTTCCCCTGGCGGCTTGTGGTCCCAAGGTTTCCGGGGATTCGCATGGCGCGGGAAGCGCGGCACGATCCACCTTGCCGTTAGCTGTCAGCGGTAACTGGCTCATCGGAATAGATGAAACCGGAACCATGTATGCGGGAAGCTTCGCTGAAAGGAATGATTTAATTTCGTCCGAAGCAATGTAGGTATGGACGGGAACGTAATATCCGAACAGGCGTTTCGTTCCCAGTGCGTCGGTCTTGACGACCACGCAAGCCTGGGCCACGGCCGGGTGCTGCGCAAGAACGGTTTCGATCTCGCCCAATTCGATGCGATGGCCGAGGATCTTCACTTGATTGTCGCTCCGGCCCAAAAACTGCAGCGTTCCATCCGGCCGCCACCGCGCCAAATCCCCGGTACGATACATGCGAGCGTTCGGGGACGTGGAAAATGGATCCGGTACGAACTTTTCCCCGGTCAGCTCTGGCGCATTGAGATAGCCGCGCGCGACGCCATCGCCGCCGGCGCAGACTTCGCCAACCGTGCCTGGCGCTACCGGCTGCAGCTCTTCGTTCAACAGATAGACAAAAGTATTTGAAATTGGCCGGCCGATTGAAACGGAGTTGGTTATCCGATCTCCATGGCGCATCACGTGGCAGCAAGTAAATGTCGTGTTCTCGGTTGGGCCGTAACCATTAATCAGCTTAAGTTCGGGGCAACTCTCTAGCACTTTGCGGACGTGAGTGGAGGAAAGCGTATCGCCTCCGGCGAGTAGCTGGCGTAACGGCTGCAAATCGTTCACGCGTTGATCAACGAAGAGGTGGAAGAATCCCGCGGTAAGCCACAGCGTGGTCACTTTAAAATTTCGAATGTGGTCGCCGATTTCTTGAAGGGAAGGCGCCTGCGGCGGCATCACCACCAGCTTGGCTCCGTGCAGCAATGCTCCCCAGATTTCGAATGTCGAAGCATCGAAGGAAATCGGGGCGAGTTGCAGGAAGACTTCGTCCGGGCCAAACGCGCAATAATTCGTATTAAAGACCAGACGGAGAATTGATCGGTGTTCTACCAAAACTCCCTTGGGCCGGCCCATCGATCCTGACGTATACATCACATACGCGAGGCTGCTCGCTGTAGCAGAATTGTTTGGGTTCTGTTCGTCGCCGATTTCGCGGCCCGCGATTTCTTCGTCCAGGATCACGGTTGTAACCGCGCGATTTTTCGCGATGGAAGGCGCGAGTTGCCTTTGCGCCAGGAGAAATTCCATCTGCGTATCCGCAATCAGGAAATCGAGTCGTTCGGCCGGAAACGACGGATCAAACGGAACGTACGCAGCGCCAGCTTTTAGAATCGCAAGGATTCCAATGATCATTTCCGGCGAGCGTTCAGCGCAAATCCCGACAAACATTTCTGGTCGAACACCGATTCGAATCAGATGGTGCGCCAGCCGATTTGCTCGATTGTTTAGTTCAGCGTAGTTCAATTCCAAACCGCAAAAGCTCAACGCAATGCGTTCAGGAAACTTCTCGGCGGCCGATTCAAAAAGCGCCACAATATTGGATTCGCGTGGGTAGTGAGCAACTGAGCCCGCAAAAAGATCAAGCGGAGGCAGCAAACCGCTTAGATGCGGCTCAGGCGTTAGAATGGGTTGGCGTTCCGTCATCGTTCCGTCTCTAACTTGGTGCTGAAATTCTTGCGAGAGACTTGGGGCCCGTCTGATTGACCGCTCGCGCCTTGCAAGAATCATTCAGCAACGTCCCGGAATCTACACGCAATTTTGGCTCGAATCCGTATGTGATAACTACCTAATAGCGCTGGGAGGGTGCAAATCTTGGGCCAATCGGTGTGCCAGCTAACCCTAGTCATTGCAACGCATTACCATATAAATCTAGCTTCCAATGACGGCACATTTTGGGAGCTTCAGCGCAACTGGGAAAGAGTTTTCCCTTTCGTCCCCAAGTTGCATGACGCGCCCCAAAGCTCGAACAGAAGTCATCGTTTTCCATCGCGGTAAGAGCTCGATTCCGGCCGTGCTCGCGTCGGCGGACTCGCGGCCGGTCCGCTGATTCCTATCCGATGTAAGTAGTTGAAAATACATGTTTTACATGCCATACTTTAAGTCATCACCACCATCGGTACCGGCCGTAACACGCACTCTTGGCTCTTTGGGTCTCACTCAAACTAGGTGGTTGAGGCGCAAATTGCGATGACTCAGTGGACTGATTGGGAAACCGTTACGCTGATTCCTAAACTTGGCGTTAATCGGGTTGACGTGATTGCTGTTTCGATGGACCTCGAACGGCAGTCTCTCGAGCGCCTCGAGAAATTGCTTTCCACCGATGAATCAAGCCGCGCTGACCGATTTGTGTATGCGGAACACCGAAGGAGATTTGTAGCCTGCAGAGGTGTTTTACGGTCGTTTCTAGGTTTACATTTAGATCGAGATCCCGCTTCGATCAATTTGCAGGCGGGGAAGCATGGTAAACCACGGCTAGCTGACTCGGAATCTCTTGATATTCGCTTCAATCTTACTCATTCTAAAGAACTTGCCGTATTTGCGTTTGCTTTGTCTTTGGAAGTTGGGGTTGATATCGAGGAGATCAGACAGGATCGAAACATCGAGGAGATAGCGGCGCGGTTTTTCTCACCTCGGGAACGTTCTGAACTGGCGACCGTTTCGCCCAACGATAGGGTGGATGCCTTTTTTCGGTGCTGGACTCGGAAAGAGGCATACCTAAAAGCTAGGGGAGACGGCTTGTCAGTGCCATTGGACAGCTTCGACGTGACCGTTCTACCCGATGCTCCGCTAGTGCTTTTCGCTCAAGACGCGTCGCGTTGGACGATGCGTTCTATCGCCCCAGAAGCCGATTTCGTGGGTGCGGTAGTGTATGAGGGAGTAGATCCGGCCGTCCGCACAATGACTTATCATCCAGCCTGAAACGGGCATTTTGGTGAGCTTGTGCTATCCCAAATTCCGGGGAGCGGAGCGCCTAAGTCGTCGCCGTTTTGACTAGGTCGCGCCCGAACTTTACGCCAGCGCCAGGCAAAGCACCGCCAACGCCGAAGATGGAGGCCGGAGCGGCACACTCTAGAATATCGTTGTTCTGCCTCTGGAAACCGATAACCGCAATAAATTCAGTATGTTACTGAACAGTTTCGCTATCTTTACAACGTTAAGTGGAAGGCCGGAAGCAGATTGCAACAAACGAGCACCCGTTTTCTCTTCCCGTCGACTTTGCCGTACCCGCAAGAGCGCCAAGAAAGACTCAATATTCTTAAGCGATACACTTAATATCATTATTTTCTATAACTTACACGAATTCGGTGGAAAAGGCTAACGTCCGTGAAGAGTACTGGGACACTGGCAGTTGAATTGCTGTTTTCTGAGGCAACAGTAGGCGCGGTGCGAGCTTTAGTTTGCCTCTGGCTAGTTTGGAATTGGGGCAAATTTAGAATCTCATCGGTTTCATGGCTTTCTCGGGTGGCCTTCAGTACGGTCCAAATCTAACGGACCAGGGGACAGACGAGAAATGCGAACGTAAATAACTAAGAAAGCGGAAGGCGTTTTTGAATCAAGTTTCGAAGACCCCTATGGCTAAAATGAACCCGGTAACACTTCCAGAAATTCTGACTTCCAGGAGCTCCAGTTGGTCAGTCGTACCCGGCTCCTCCAAGTCCCAAAAGAGGCCGGTGGACCTGATCCAGGCGATTATGCCTGAGGATCTCTTCCTCGGAATGCTTTGCCTGGAGCGCAAGCGTGCGGAACGGTCCAGCAAGGGCTTTCTGTTGTTTCTCGTTGAAATCGAGGAAGCGGGCAATCCGGAACGTCGGACACGCCTGATAAAAGGCGTCACCAAAGCAGTCAATCTGGCGAGACGTGAGACCGATCTGGCTGGATGGTACAAGCAGGATTGGATTTTGGGAGTCATATTTACAGAACTCGGGACGCTCGATCAGTCGGAAACCGTGAAACGCCTTAAAGCGAAGCTTCAGGTTTCGCTTGCTGCCGAGCTCGAGAGCGAGGATTTGCATTCGGTTTACGTATCGGTGCACGTATTCTCCGAGGATGCGAATGGCGACGACAAGAAAGCGCCTCCGGCAAACCCTACTTTCTATCCCGATCTTCTGCACGATGATCAGCCGAAACCCTTCCACCGGGCGATGAAGCGCGCGATGGATGTGTGCTGCAGCCTGCTCGCACTTACTCTTGCTGCGCCGCTCTTTGCCGTGGTGGCCACCCTGATCAAGCTGACTTCTAAAGGCCCGGTATTCTTCAAGCAGCATCGGCTGGGCCAATTTGGCAAGGAATTTACATTCTTGAAGTTCCGCTCGATGAAAGTCGGGAACGACCCCAAGATACACAAAGAATTTATGAAGCGCGTGATCGAGGGGTCTTTCGACGGGACTGACCAATACGTAAAAGCGCCGGTTTACAAGATGACCGACGACCCGCGAATTACCAGAATTGGCCGCTTTATTCGTCGCACCAGCATTGATGAACTGCCGCAATTTCTGAATGTGCTCCGCGGCGATATGTCCCTGGTCGGCCCTCGGCCACCGCTCGCTTATGAATTCCAGGAGTACGATATTTGGCACCGTCGTCGCGTGCTGGAAATCAAGCCTGGGCTAACAGGTCTGTGGCAAGTCAGCGGACGCAGTCGGGTGCGATTTGACGACATGGTTCGACTTGACCTTCAATATGCCAGGGATTGGTCGCTCTGGCTGGATATCAAGATTCTGTTAGAGACTCCGAAAGCTGTGCTGATGGGAGACGGTGCGTACTAAGTATCACCGTCAAGAGTCGCACTTCAGCCAGCAAATCCTCCAGCTATACTAATGCCCAGACCCAGTCGGTGAGCCTGTGGAATTCGGACACCCGCTTGATCCGGAGCAAATACAGGTCTGACCGGTACGGTTATCGAATCCAACGAGTTGAGTTGATTTGAGACAATGAGCAAAGAACTGCTCGCGGATTTGCCTCCATCGCAAAGTGCCACCGGGGACACGAAGGTCCAGGGTGCTGCACTGAATTCTGCTTCAACTGACACAGCTGTAAATTCCCGTAAGAAAATATGGATTGATATCGATAACTCTCCGCATGTTCCTTTCTTTATTCCGATTATTGAAGAGTTGAAGGAACGCGGATACGAAGTGATGCTAACCGCACGAGATCTCTACCAGGTGTGTGAGCTGCTCGATTTTTTCCACCTGGAGTGTCAGGTGATTGGCGGAAGCTACGGGAAAAACCGGCTGATGAAGGTGCTTGGAAATTGTTACCGTGCGTGCCAGCTGGTCCCGATTGCGGTAAAGGGAAAGCCCTTACTGTCGGTATCCCACGGCTCGAGGGGCCAGATTCTGGCCAGCAAGGCGCTGGGAATTCCGACCGTTTTGATGCATGACTATGAACACAGCACCAAGACCGGCTTTCTCGAGGCCTCATGGGTGATTACGCCGGATGTCATTCCGGACCACTCGATGTCCACGAAAAACAATCGGACCATGAAATATCCAGGCTTGAAAGAGGATGTGTACATTCCTCGGTTGAAACCGGATCCAGCGATTTATGGACAATTGGGAGTTTCGCCGGAGGATTTCCTGGTGACCTTGCGACCGCCTGCGACGGAAGCCCATTACCACAATCCCGAAAGCGAAGCCCTGTTCGATGCAACGGTTAAGTTGCTGTCCAATGATCCGTCAATTCGAGCCATCACGCTGCCGCGGAATCACCGTCAGGCAGATCAAATTCGCGAACGGTGGCCCGAGCTCATTGCCTCTCACCAGATGATCATTCCAGAATCCCCAGTGGATGGGCTGAATTTGATTTGGTTTTCTGAGTTCGTGGTCAGTGGAGGCGGTACCATGAATCGCGAGGCGGCTGCCCTGAATGTGCCGGTTTACAGCATTTTTCGCGGGAAGATTGGTGCTGTGGACCGCTATCTGGCGGAAAGCGGCCGCCTGATCATGATTGAAAGCGTCGCAGAAGTTGCCTCCAAAATAAAAATCGTACGCCGGGAGAAGCCTTTGAAGCTTGAAACCAGCCGGCCGGAGACTTTGCGAGCAATCGTCGATTCCATTGTCCGAATTGGAGAATTGCAAAGTGGCGCCTAACCTTGAGACCACCGAAGCGCATGAGTTGCCGGCAAAAAGTTCATCCGCGAGTTTTTCACCAAAAGTAGACCTGAACGCTTTGATCGAGCTGGCTGTGCGTGGATTGATCCCGATGTTCGATCAAAAGAATCAAATGTTCTGTCATAGCCGCGTTCTGACTCCAGGTGGCATGGAGCTGCAAGGGCTTTCTCCGCGTTACACGATCATGACCCTGATGGGCTTTCACGAACTGGAGAAGGCCGGCGGAACTTCGCCTTTTCGAATCGATGAGATCCACGATCGGCTTTTGCGGGATAACGCTTGGCCCACGTTGGCTGGCGACTTTGGTTTGTTGATCTGGCTGACTGCTCTGCGCGCGCCGCAAAAGCTTCAACAGATTTTTTCCCGATTCGATCTTTCCAGCGTCTTCGAAAGGTTTGCGGATCTTCGTGAAGGCCGCACGATGGAGACCGCCTGGCTGCTGACTGGACTTTCGCACGCCGCGATCGCCGCTCCAACAAAATTGCCGGAGATTTCCAAAGTGGCAGAGCAAGCTTACCGCTTGCTTGTCGGAAATCAGGGCAAAGGCGGCTTCTTCGGCCATCTGAATCGGAAATCAACGGCTTCCGGTAAATTGCGCGGCTGGCTGGGAAGCTTTGCGGATCAGGTCTACCCGACGATCGCCTTCACCTGGTACGGCCAGGCCTTTCAATCCAAGGAAGCGTTGCAGCGCGCGATCGAGTGCGGGAAGGGAATTTGCCGCGTTCAAGGGCCGCTCGGCCAATGGTGGTGGCATTACGATTCGCGTGAAGGCCGCGTCGCCAGCATGTATCCGGTTTTTTCGGTTCATCAAGAGGCGATGGGGCCGATGGCGCTATTCCCGTTGGGCTTAGCGGCGGGAATTGATTTTCGGCACGAGATTTACCGGGGACTGCAGTGGATCAGCGATGCCAACGAAACGAAAAAAGAGATGCGCGATTTCGAGCACAATCTGGTCTGGCGCTGCGTTCATCCGGATCCAGAGCTTTCCATGAAAATGGACGTACTGCTCTCGCATCTCCACATCTACCGGAATGCATCCGCGCGCAAGATGACCGTTCGCCGCGAATGCCGCCCCTACGAGTTGGGTTGGCTGCTCTTCGCGTTTGCCGGCGAAGCCAAATCCAAAAATAACGGCGCAAGAGCAAAGTCCTAGGGAATGCTCATGGGGAAATCTCACATGTCTGTCGACAACTCTATACGTCAGTCAGCAATTCCCTTAGCAGGTGCGCAATGAAGATTTTTACCGTGGTTGGCGCTCGGCCCAACTTTATGAAGGCCGCCCCGATCATCAACGCGATTCGAGAGTTTAACGAAAAGGCCGCGCGGGAAAAGCGCGGCAATCCGTCGGATCGCGCACCGATTCAACACACCCTGGTTCACACCGGACAGCACTACGACGAAGCCATGTCCGACAAGTTCTTCGCCGACCTGCAACTGCCCAGGCCGGATATCCATCTTGGCGTTGGCGGCGGCTCCCACGGAGCGCAGACCGCGGAGATTCTGCGTAAGTTCGAACAAGTCTTGATCGAACAGCGCCCGGACGTCCTGATTGTTGTGGGCGACGTGAATTCGACGATTGCGTGCGCGTTGGCTGCAGCCAAACTTCCTGTGGACAATGGAGCTTCGCGGCCGCTCGTTGCCCATGTTGAGGCTGGCTTGCGTTCCTTTGATCGCACTATGCCGGAAGAGCAGAATCGCATTCTCACCGATCATCTTGCCGACATACTTTTTGTAACCGAGCCCAGCGGCTTGAAAAATCTGCGGCGAGAGGGCATTGCGTCCAGCCGTATTCATTTCGTCGGCAATACCATGATTGATTCGCTGTTGGCGCATAAGTCCAAGGCCGCCGCTTCCGGTGTTCTTGACGAACTTCAATTGCGCGTCGCTTCAACGTCCAATGGCGCCGCGCCGCATATTGCGCCGTACGCTCTGTTGACTCTGCATCGCCCCGCCAACGTTGATAATCGCGAAGCTTTCGGCAGAATTCTCGAAGGGCTGGCGCCTCTTGCCGCCCAGATGCCCGTCATTTTTCCAGCGCATCCGCGAACCGCAAAGCGCATCGAAGAATTTGGTTTGGGCGACAAGGTTCGAACTCACGAAGCCGTTCTGACCGCTTCCGCGAACGACTCAGTCTCTCTTCGATCCGGAATTCGAATGATTCCGCCGAGTGGCTATTTGGATTTTCATTGCTTGATGCAGTTTGCCAAGCTGGTGGTTACCGATTCTGGCGGCATCCAGGAAGAGACCACATGCTTGGGCGTCCCGTGCGTCACGGTGCGAGAAAACACCGAACGCCCGGTGACGATCACGTCTGGCACCAACGTGCTCGCCGGCGTAAAGCCCGCCGGAATTCGTAAAGCCATCGCCAAGCAACTGAAACGCGCCCCTGGACGCAGGATTCCTGCAAAGTGGGACGGCAAGAGCGCCAAGCGGATCCTCGCAGTTCTTCTACGAAGAGCTGAACACAAATGACTGCCTCGTCAATCCGTGTGCGACGAGACAGTAGCCGTGAAGATCAGCGTTGGGTTCGAATCATTCTCCAATGACGACCAAGTGCTGAAGTTTGAAGTGCTTTTTGTGTTGACGATTGTGCACATTTGGAAAGGTTCATCGTGGGACTGACACCAAAAGTTGAGCCAGCCGACGTTCACTCCGATAGAGAGGTGAAGATGTCCACAAAACCGGCCGTGGCAACGGCTTTCCGCGACCAAATCTACGCAATTCTGATCGTAGTCGCTGTCATTATGGTTCTGATGTATCCCTGGATTGTCTGGGGCGTGTGCCCGGGCGGTGATCAGGCTATCCATCTCCATTATTTTCACGCTTTTAATGCGCAAGTACGGGGCGGTGAGTTCTACCCGCGTTGGCTTGTTGGCTCTAATTACGGTGCTGGCAGCCCCATATTCTTCCTCCAGTATCCGTTACCTTTTTTCATGGCGTCGGCCATTCACAAGGTTTTGGCGTTGCCGCCTACGCCCAGTGGCGAGTCCCATGCGCTCGGTTTGGTGTTCGTGCTGGAGGCTATCTTCTTTATAGTTGCTGCTTATCTTTGGTGTTCGCGCTTCGCATTGCCCCGCCATGCTGCCATTGCAGCTGCCTTGGGTTTTACCCTTCCCTATGTCCTGTGGATCGATTTTTACACGCGTATCGCCGTGGGTGAGTGTCTTGCATTCGGCTGCATGGCCCTTGCTCTCTATTTCGCCGAGTTCCTTGATTCACGCCCACAGTCGGCTGTCGCTGGAATTGCGTTTGCATTTGGCCTGCTATTTCTTAGCCATCTCTTTTCGGTGGTCATGTTTGCGCCGTTCTTTCTAGCTTACGTGAGTTTCAGGTGGCGAACTCCGGGGTCTATTCTGCGGATTCGAAATGCAACCCTTGGCATTTTCTTGGGAGCAGGGCTTACGGCGTTTTACCTGTTACCGTTTCTTTCCCATGAGCGCTTTTTCAACACGACTGGCTTTAGCAACCAGCCTGGGGGGATTCTTAACTTCAACACCAATTTGTTTCCCATAAACTCGATCGTTCTGGGTGATTTCCCCTCCGGTTGGTGGTTCTTGAACTGGATCAACCGAGGCATGGCATTGCTAATCGCCTCAATTGGCGCGCTGCACTTGTCAAGCTTTCGTCGGCTTGAGTCTTGGAAGAAAGTTCTGATCTTCTTGTCCATATTCTCGATCCTTGCCATATCATTGGCTCCTTATGTGATGGGAGCGGTTATTCCTCCGCCAGGTGATGCCGTTGCGGAGGCGATATTTAGTTATCGCAGTCATATTTTTGGCTTTGTCATGCTGTCTTTCGAAATCGTCATCTGTCTTTTCCTTGTCCTTCGATTATACGAAAAAGTGTTAGGTCAATTTTTTTTCGCGTCCTGCCTGTTGTCTTTTCTGCTGACAACGAGGTTCACCGCTCTGATTTGGCATCATCTTTCCTTCCTAAAGGAACTTCAATTTCCTTGGCGGTTTATGGGCGGGTTTTCTGTATTTGAAATGGGCCTGATTGCTCTTGCCTTTTCATCAGTCACGCATAGACAGGATGGTCGAATCCATAGAGCGATTGTCGTCGCACTGTTGTTCCTTCCGTCTGTCGCACTTAGTGCAATCGCATGGCAGGGACCTGCCAAGTTTCTTCATCGCCTCCCCGACAAGCCGACGGCCTTTGTCGACCTGGCTCTACCCATCTACGTTCATACGAACCAACTCTTCGGGCACATAAATCCGTGGCCCGGAGACACTGGGTCGATTGACACCGCCGTAGTCCATGGTTCGGGAAAAGCCGACCTTCAGACGGTCTCTCCTCGCAAACGCGTGCTGTTCGCGGACTGTTCAGATGCGTGCGATATTAGGCTTAATCTTATTTATTTTCCCTTATGGAGAGCTATAGACTCTTCTACAGGCCCTGCTACTTTGCGGGCGTCCCGCGACACTGGCTTAGCACACATTTCACTTTCTCCAGGCGAGCATAAGGTGGTTATCGAGCTTCCGCCAGATCGAGCCGAACTGTACAGCCCGTGGGTCAGTCTGATTAGCGCCTTCCTGCTCAGCGGTCTCTGCCTTCACTCGTTTTTCGCCAAACCCAATTCTCCGGAACCTAGCGTCTCCTCTGGTTTAGCCTAGCAGGGGAGGGCGCACCTGTTCCTCGGTACAAGAGAGCGCACTGTACCCTTTCTGTTCCCCCTGGCAGTAGCGGACCGAAACCATTCTTTGTAAGCTTTTGAGTGCGCAGTTGGAGGAAGGGAAAACTTTTATGAGCTTCGCGCATCTTAGGCTGGTTTTATTTACTTGTTCTTTTGTGGCCTTGCTAGGCGGTTGGGCAGTTAATGCGGATGCTACCTGTACGGCTTACGCCTACGATCCGGCCAGTGATTCGGTGATTTCCCGAACAAATACGGGAAACGCTCACTATATCGACTTTTCGACTGGCGTAGACTCCAGCAGCGGCGCCTCGACTTCGGTGCCTTGGAAGCATCATCCCTACATGCGGGGCTGGTCAGGAAGTTATAATCACACTGTCGGAGACTGTTTCTACTTTAAGGGCGGCGTGACATGGGACAATAGCAACTGGCAAGTGACACTCGCCAACGGAGGCTCGGCCGGAAACGAGGACTACTACGGACCTGATCCCGCCCATTCCTGGTTCGCTGGATCTTCGTGGACGCGTCCCATGTTTGACTTTGGCGGAGCTCCCACTCCGAGCGGCCAGAGTGCCATCTTGTCTTACCAGTCAGATTATATTATTATAGATAACTTAGAATTCGTCCGTCTGTACTGCGATGCCGGACACAGCAGTATAGCTTTCTCAACAAACGCACATATCGGCCTTCATATGATCCGCAATTACATCCACCAGTTCTCGGCGGTGTCCTCTTCTGGCTGTGGGAGCTCACACGAGATAACGGTTGCGGCGAGCGGAGGTGCGCCCTCGAATACCGGGTATTTTTCGTTCAACGTCGTGAACGGTTCCGACGGTACCGCAGGCATCGGAGGCTACGTTGTAGAGGCCCTTAGAGATAATCTTTACAATTTGACTGTTTCCCACAACGTTATTCACGATGTTTGCTCGGCAGTCAATATTTCTGGCATGCACGAGGTGACGTTTAACCTGATCTATAACGTCGGACCGTGGCCCGGGGCACCATTCGACTGCAGCGCGTCCGCCAACGGCGGCTATCACCCGGACGGGATTCAATTGGATACTTGGGGCGACATCCATGACAACGTGCTGTTCCACGTTACTGGAGAAGTCATCAACGTCGTCCCTGGCTCTACTCCGAGTTATGTTTACAACAACGTATTTTATGCTAACGTTCCGATTGCGATACTAATTGGGAATGTTGGTTCCCAGGCGTCCGGCGACGTCAGCATATTTAACAATACGTTTGAGTGTAGTTCGCTTGTTGCTGGAAATCCTTGTATCCGGGTAGGAAGCAGCTCGGTCACAGGTACGATCGCCGTCTTGAATAATCATTATGTGACCGCGAGCGGAACAGCATCGGGTTCGATATGCATAAATTCAGCGCCCTTCTTTAATTCAGCATGCGGTGGCGCCACGGTGTTCACATATTCCGCGAATTCCGAGCTGTATCAAACTATGTCCCAGGCCAACTCTGCGGGGTACAACTCCAATCAGGCATTTGCCTATTCGCCGACCTCCTCAACCAGTCCGACTACAGTCGTCACAGGCTCTAACCTCAGCACCAAATGTTCATCCGTCCCGTCATTGTGCGTCGACACGGGGTATGGAACGATTAGTTCGGGGAATTACGCGACTTTGGCAAGAGTCCAAGTCTTGAGATCAACTACCTGGCACCCAGGTGCTTACCAGTCTAGTGCTACCTCCGGCACAAACGCGTCACTCAACCCACCAACAAGTTTGGTGGCCACTGTAAACTAGGTGGGTACGCTTTCTTTTTGCATCTTAAGTATTCTGCATTCTATAGCATAACTCCGACTTACTAGGTGAAGATGGACCTCGCACGGTTTTTCGAAGAGCAGAAGACTGCGCAGGCTGCTGCTCCATCTACGCCCTCTATTTTATTCGTCTCGCATGAATCTTCGCGTACTGGAGCGCCAATCTTTCTCCTGCGCTTCTTGGGTTGGCTTAAGCAACGCTGCGAGACGCCGTTCCGAATCCTGGTCGGCTCTCAAGGCTCGCTTTTTCAAGATTTTGCAGCTTTGGCTCCGACGGATTCATTCGAACCGCTACTTTCACTCAGCTACCGCACTCTGCGCAAATTCAATCTTCATGGATCACTGGCAACAGCACACGTTGCTGCACTAAAGGAAAAACTCCTAGCTGCCAAGATAGGTCTCATCTATTCAAATACCTTTGTAAATGGCAGTGTGCTTAATTTTCTGTCCTTTCTCAATTGCCCGGTGTTGTGCCACGTGCACGAACTTGAGCGTGCTATTCTGCATTTTGGCGCTGAAAATGAAATGCTGGTAAAAAAATATTCGTCCAGTTACATCGCAGTTTCAGGTGCAGTACGCCAGAATCTAATATCTAACCACGGAATTCCGGCCGAGGCCGTCAACGTCGTTCATGGTTTTATTCCGGTTGTGGAAAGTTCGGAGGCATTTGCCGTTGAGAGCCGGGTAGCAGTGCGCGAGGAACTCCGAGTGCGGCCAGACTGCAAACTGATTTGCGGTTGTGGGTCGATCGAACCTAGAAAGGGAATTGATGAATTTCTTTTTGTAGCACAGAAGGTACTAAAAGATTCCCACGAGGATGTCCATTTTTTCTGGGTAGGCGGAGCGTCCGGCAAAGTTCAGAACGCGAGCAGACAGGCGGTCGCCATGGGCATCGAAGATCGCGTGCATTTCCTGGGCTCAAGGTCCGACGTTAACAAGTACTATGCCGGCTCCGATATTTTTTTCCTTTCCTCGATCGAGGACCCATTTCCTTTGGTCATGATGGAAGCGGCGTTGCATGCGCTCCCGGTCGCGTGTTTTCAAGGGTCCGGAGGTGCTCCCGAATTTGTTGCCGACGACGCAGGAGTTATCGCGCCGGATTTTGACTTGGACGCCATGGCTCAGAAAATCATCCACCTGCTCGCGTCTCCTACGTTGCGAAGAAGCTTGGGTTGTGCTGGCCGTCAGAAAGTGCTGGACCAATTCAACCTGGATGTTGGTTCCGAAAAGATCCTCTCCATCATCCGCCGATCGCTTCAGGCAACACCCCGAGGCAATAGTTACTAAGTACGAACTATTTACTCCGTGAACCGCTCATTTCATTGGGGCTCTTTTTTTAGATAGAATTAACAGTGAGCCAATTCGGATCCAATACCACGAGTATGAGTAATCCTCAGCCGTCACCGCCCGGCGTTGGCAGGCGCCTATTTAGCAATACCATTCTCAACTTTGGCGGGCAAGGTTTGATCCTAATTCTGACTTTCGCAACTGCGCCGTTTACGGTCCATCATCTCGGCGCGGAATTCTTCGGCATTGTGGCGCTGGTTCAGACGGTTGCCGGTTTTGCAGGTTTCCTCAACCTTGGCATCGGTCGTGCGTTGACCAAATACATTTCAGAACTTTATTGGAAAAGCGAGTGGAATCAGATTAACGACCTCTTTAGGACCGCGTGGACAACCTGCATCGCCGTGGGACTTCTAGGCTTGAGTTTGTTGATTGTGCCCCGCCAGGCGATTGGCGAGGCGTTCTTCCGCGGTGGACCGGAAGTCAGCTCGGTCATCGGTTACGCCATTTTCGTCGCAGGCTTCGGCTTGTTTTCTTCGATGCTCCTGGAAGTAATTTCCTCGGTGCCTGGCGCCCTTCAGCGCTTTGATCTTGTGAACAGCGTTAATATTTTGACCGGCGTTGTTCGTTGTCTTGGTCCCGTGATCTTAATCAAGCTCGGATATGGTGTTCGTTCAGTTCTTGTCGTCAATCTGCTCTCAAATCTGATCGGAGTCGCGGTTTTTGCCTATCTTAGCCACAACCTAATTCCGGCCTTACGGTTTTTGCCAGGATTTAGTCCGCTCGCATTTCGTCGTCTGATCGGTTTTTCGTTTCCGCTTTTGGTTTCCGCTCTGGCTGCTTTGATCGTTACTCGTGTGGATCGTTTCATCCTAGCGTATTATCTGCCGCTCGCCGCGATTACCTTCTATACGCTTCCGTACTCTCTTTCGGAAAAGCTGGCCGTCGGCGTATCGAGCATAGCCGCCGTGGTCTATCCGTTTGCCAGCGAACTTCATTCCCGCGAGGCCCACGAAAAGTTGGAGGAACTGTACGTTCGGGCCTCGAAGCTTCTCGTTCTCGTCACACTGCCGTTTATGACCCTGTTGGTAGCGATTCCATTCCCGATTCTCCGGCTTTGGCTCGGCCAAGAGTACGCTATTCAGGGCGCAGTACCTCTGGCGTTGCTTGGGGCGGCTACTTTTCTGAGTGCAATGAGCGCCGTCTCGACTGTCACCGCTCTCGGCGCTGGCCGCGCCTGGATGCCTGCCGGCTTTGCCATTGGCTCGTCTGTTATAAACCTGATCGCGAATTTTGCCTTAATCCCTCGCTATGGAATTATTGGTGCGGCGATGGGTGCGCTCGTACCCCAGGCCATCGTCGTGCCGTTCTTTATTTATAAGACCACTCAGGATTTGCGTTTCTCGCTTCGCGGCGTGCTTATGGACTCTCTTTGCCGCCCGCTTCTATGTGCTTTGCCCCAGTTTGCATTTCTCTACTTCCTGCAGGGTTTCGTCACCAACCTCTTTCAATTGATGGCCCTCAGCGCTAGCTCATTAATTCTATTTGGAATTCTTGCATTCTTTGTTGCTGCCTCTCGACAGGAACGCAGAGAATTATTCTCATTTGTTGACCGCAAGAAGGTCGCGCTTGGATGGAGCGTTCCCGCGGAGCCAAAATGACAACCATCTCAAACACCAGCGCGGAGCACCGATTAGAGTCGCTTTCCTTTCGCCCTTTGTCGGTCTCATTTGTGATCACCCGCACCGCGGGAAAAGTTTTCGAGCAAAATGTTGCTATCTCTCCGTGCCTTCGAGATTCGCGGGTCCGCCAGGTAATTGTTCAGCAGGATTTCAAATCTGCATCGCTCGCTTACAACGACGCTCTCCTAAAGGCCACAGAGGACATTCTAGTTTTCTGTCACCAGGATATGTATTTTCCCGAGAATTGGCTGGATGATCTTCAGAAATCGATTCAATTGCTTAGCCAATCCGATCCGCGCTGGGCGGTCCTCGGATGCTGGGGCATGACGGTCGACGGGCAAGGCGTGGGTTACATCCGTTCCCTTGGCCACGGCACGTTGGGGCAACCCTTTGAGCACCCAATTCGCATCAATACCCTCGACGAGTGCGTACTCATTTTCCGAAAGTCCTCAGGCCTCAAGTTTGACCCGAAACTCCCGGACTTTCATTTTTATGGAACTGATATTTGCCTCTCGGCTAGAAAATCTGCCATGAATTGCTATGCGATTTCTGCTTTCTGTATCCACAACACTCGACGGTTGCGGAGCTTGCCTCGCGAGTTTTTTGAGGGCTATTACCACATTAAAAAAGCCTGGTCCGAATTCTTGCCGATTGTTACTTCGTGTGTTGCGGTCACCAGGTTTGACAAAGACGTATTACACTATCGCATTCGGTGCACAATAAACGCTCTTCTGCGCAGGGATATTTCGCCTGATCCGCGACTGGATGATCCACGCAAGCTTCTCTCGCCGGGGTCGTCCGGTGAAGCGTCTTAGCGTCCGGGGATTTATGAACTCGGAGTCAAGAACACGGATGGGTTTGAACTCTTACAGCGCATCTCGAGGCGAGGTTTCGTTGTGTTCTTAGCGTTTTTGTATTGGCAAACATCTGGCGACGACGCGCTTGCCAAGTTTGGCTCCGGCGGGACCACCAACGTCACGCCCGCTTCGGTCGTAATCCTCCTTCTGGCAGCTGTCCTCATAATCTTCCTGCCAAGAAAATATGTTCTGTTTCCGTTTCTCTTTACCGCGCTTGTCATTCCGTTTGCCACGGCAGTTGTAGTAGGGGGAATTCATCTTCAACTTATCAGATTTCTGGTAATTCCAGCGCTGCTTAAGGTATTTATCCAGTCCTCGAAAGAGCGTCCACTCCTGGAACGATTGCACCCTGTCGACAAGGCCTTTATCGCATTTCAAGTCATCTCGATGATTGCATTTCTTGCACTAAATCCCCAGATGGGTGCCCTGATCAATCAAATTGGAAATCAATATACTTCATTTGGTGTTTATCTGATCTTGCGTTTCTTAATCCGCGACGAATCTGAAGTTCTTTCGGCGGTAAAGGTGCTGGTCGTGATTGGTTTCATTGCTTCAGTCGGAATGGCGGTTGAGCACGCAACCGGCGGCAGAAATTTCTTTTACCTGCTTGGCCAGGTCAGCCCTATTGACGGCATTCGAGAAGGACGATTGCGCGGACAGGGATTTTTTGAAATATCGATTATTGCGGGCTGTTATGGCGCTGCGCTGTTGCCTTTTTCCGGATGGCTTTGGGCCAAAGAAGCACACCTAAGGAGATGGGCAATTGTCTGCTTCGCGGTCTCCACGTTTGTCACCTTCGGTTCGGCGTCCAGCACTCCTCTCATGGCGTATGTTGGTGCTCTCGGTGCATTCGCATTCTGGCCTCTGCGTCGACAGATGCGCTGGGTCCGCCGTGGCACCGTTTTATTACTCATCTTGTTGCACATGATTATGAAAGCTCCAGTCTGGCAACTGATTGCACGGGTGGATATCGTGGGAGGCAACTCGGCGGATCATCGGTACCAGCTTATAAACCAGTGCATTCTTCATTTTTGGGACTGGTGGTTGATCGGCACCAATGACAACTACAAATGGGGATGGGATATGTGGGACACTGCAAATTATTATGTCGACACCGCCGAAGTTGCCGGCTTCTTTGGGCTGATTGCACTCCTCGCAATTATTTCTCGTTCGTTTCGAAGCCTCGGTATTGCTCGTGCTGCATGCCAAGGTGATACCCGCAAAGAGTGGATGTTCTGGTGCCTCGGAGCGGTGTTGTTTTGTCACTGCGTCGCGTTCTTCGGTATCA
>Ga0137359_10001520_pt1 | contig 18409 bp, 29 predicted proteins | sample Mad1_40_16metaG_FD_108281 | JGI IMG/M metagenome (GOLD analysis project Ga0137359, IMG submission 108281) | Vadose zone soil microbial communities from Angelo Coast Range Reserve, California, USA - Mad1_40_16 metaG | ecosystem: Environmental > Terrestrial > Soil > Vadose zone | place: USA... | reverse complement strand
GTTCGAAGCCAGTGCGTCTTCCGAGAGCAACAATATGTTATACTAATGTTACTCTTAGAGTGAAGGTCGCACTGCGCCAAGAACACCTACGCCCATGGCACGAGATGGTGCAAGATTTCTCTGATTGCGAGTACCGTGGCGTACGCGATAGACAGATGAAAGAGCTCGAGGAAGAAGATGACCTGTTGAGCAAAGTACCCGTGCGCAACCTGCGGGCGAAGCTCTACAAAGAATCCAAAGAGTTTGTGCGCCAGCAGCGCATCCACTGCCTCCTTCAAGGTGCATGGTTCCTCAACGCAGTGCCGATCTCTGCCCCAGCACCACGACGGCCGCCGCGGCCATGGCGATTCATGCGTCTCGTACGTCCCCCTTTGCCTCCCCGCCCACGCACTTTTTCCCCCTGAACGGCGGCGTGGCACGTATCGTGTAGGACAGCAGCCTGAAGCACATACACTACGTCGACAGCCCATCCAAATTCCCAGTGCGCAGCGGGCTCGAAGACCTGCCCGAACGCTTCGATCTCGCGCTGATCACTGAAATCGCCACCGCCAACTGTTCGCCGCCCCATGATGGCGCGGCAGGGGGCCCCGGCTCTTCGCTCGTGGCGTCGCCGCTGTCCTTCTCGTTGCTCACGCCGGAGGGCTCGCTTGCTGACGCGATCGCCCCGGACGCGTCGCGCTGGGCGGACTGGACGGACGGGCTGAACATGCTCCGACGGGATAGCGGGCACGTCGCGTCAAAGGAAACCGCGGACTACATCCAAGCGCTGACCGAGATTGGGCTCAAAATCAAGTTGCTCGGTGCGTGCGGCCTCTGTAAGGCTGAATCGTCGTCATTGACACCTTGTAGATTTGTCTGGGGACAAGGTCGAGATTCCCAGTGGGTTGATTGCGGGTCCCCCACCTGCAAATAACGACTTTTTCTTTTCGGATCTATACGACCCTCAATAATTGCAATCCCTTGATCGATTAGGCGTAAATGTTTATAAGTGATCTATGTTGTGCTGACTCCTTCCCATAAGTTTTTTATTACATTTTTCATTTCATAACCTTATTCTAGTTGGGGGTTTGGGAGGTTGCGTGCGCTCAAGCGCTCAAGCGCGACAACTGTTTTTTTTCTGATAACTTGTAGCGTTAACTGAAGTTCATTGAGCGGGGTCCCACTAGGATACAAGACAGCGTAATATAAATGCAGTTGATGCAGATGAAGATGGGGGATTACGGCGTGCAGAGATCAAAGTGCAAAACGTGTTGAACTACCGGGGGTTGAACCCGATGTCGCAAAATAAGCAAGGGGATCCATGATGTACGGAGAAAGGATTGAAAGTGTAAGATTAATTTGAATGGCCGTTGATAACGGGGTGACCATTGGGAATAGTGGTAATTGGGGTACTGAGCTCTTCCTCCAGCTTAAAGAAGGGCTCAAAAATCTTGTCGGGTTGGTGGAAGTCGTTGTGTACGATGTTGACGAGGAGCGCATCATCCATCACGTCAGTCACGACCTTACGAGACTGGGAACCTGCTTCATAGATCTTCGCCCACTGATAGCCGAGTTCGTATGCTTCATCCTGCATTCCGTAATGAGTGACCCGACGTCGTGATCGATAGATGTAGCCAGCATACCTTCCATGCCATAAAGCTGATGGCCTCGACAATCGTTGGCTGGATGACCTCCTTTCCTGGGAAAACACCCCAAGTGACAGCATTTGGGCTATCACTCGTCGTGTTCGTGCGCAAATCGCCCCGCTTGTTAATCACATAATACGTGATCCCAGGATCGCGTTCGATATGGGGGATGAGTGCATCCAGTAGCTTCGGCGATGCAAAGAACTCGAGATATGCCTTCTGATACACGTATCCATTGCTTGGGCCCCAACCGAATGTCTGATCGTCGCTGCGGATGCCGTTCACCGCCGGTTGAGAGTTGATCGTGAGGAAACCGAGTCGATTTATCCTTGCGAGTTGCTTAGCAATGAGAGAGGTTTCGCTCAACATGGGCTGATCCGACCAAGGGAGTACGGAGAGTTGATTCAAACAAAATCTGACGAAAAGAGACGATATGTCCTCGAAGGTTGTGGGATGACCCCAAAGTTTGACCGCATCTTCTTTCTAAAATGAACGAACGTTAAGTAGGGGCATTGCAGTGCGTGGGGACATCATACCGTTTGTTTGAGTGACACACCATAGCCATCTAATTCACCGTACGCAGGACTGCGTGAGTCCCCGAACCGACCGTTGGGGTACTCATCCCAGTTTTCTGTGCGGGAGAGGTAGGACTTGGTGCGATTCGCCCAGAATATGGGGCGAATGGTCTCCGACCGCCGCGCAGGTGTGAGGGACTGGGACATCTATCAGTTCGCTTCGAAGGGGAGATAGCAAGGGAAGATCTGACCTGGCGCCAAGGAAAGGGCTTGACCGTTTCTATGCGAGGAACAAGGTTTAACTCCTCTAAGAGCATGCGAGTCCCACGCTCGAGATTCATGGTATAAAAATGAAGACCCTTGACACCCGGCGCCGCCAGAATTTTCCGACACATGTCTGCAACGAGTTTTGTCCCGAGCTCGCGTACTTTTTCATCGTTATTTTTGTAAGGCTCGAGAGCATCTAAGTATGATTTTGGGATAATCGTCTTTGCGATGGCGGTTGCCGCACGCAGGAAACCGTTCCAAGTCTGAATGGGCATGATACCAGGTACGATGGGCACTGTAATACCGGCAGCACGGGCAGCATGGACCCACTCGATGAACATGTCAGCGTCGTAAAACATTTGTGTGAAGATGAAATTAGCGCCCGCATCGACTTTCTCTTTTAGGTATTTCATTTCCTGCTCGCGCTCCTCTGGCGGGAGTTGTTGTGATTGTGGGTAGCCGGCAACAGAAATGTCAAAGTAATCGCCGTACTCCTTCCGGATATATCGTACGAGGTCGACTCCGTGTTGAAAGCCGCCTTCGACTGCCTCCCACTCGTCCTTCCCTTCGGGTGGGTCTCCTCGTAGAGCGAGAATATTGCGGCAGCCAGATAGTTTTGCTTCCTAAGGAAGAAATGAGGTGTGAATTTATATGAACTGTATAACACGTACCCGCAAAGCGATGTCTACTTTCTCTGAGGGCATGTTTGTGCAAGTCAAGTGCATACACGTCTCTATCCCGATGGTACTTTGACATGTCTTGACTAGCTCAGCAGACAGATCAGATGTCCGACCCCCTGCATTCCTATAAAGACGTGAGGTTTTTGACAGGACGCCACAAGTGTCGGAACACACCAAGTGATATCGACGAACTCTGGCCCTAGAGCTCGCATGCGCTCAATACGGTCGAGAAGGTTCTGAAGTCCCTTGGAAATGAGGTCAGAAGAGGGCACTAAATTTGATGGACCTGGACCAGAAAGATACCTGCGCAGTACGAGGAGGAAAGTACTCGAATGACCACCAGGTTTTGCCCTCCTTGGTGGACTGCTGGATTTTTTGACTTATTTTCATGATCGTGTGACGTCGTTAATGTGAGAGAAAATGAAAGGAGGGGGGGTAAAGTAAGGAAGTGAAGGAGAGGGTGGTGGTAAGGGAAGAAGGAACGAGGGATACAAAGACTGTCAGCTCGGTTAAAAAAATGGAACAGGTACACTTCTACTCGCTCGCGAGTACGCCCGTATCCGCACTGGACTGTGTAATACACGCGCGCCCTATCTCCATGTAGCTAAAATTATCTCATTGCATTGTTTAGTTACACATCCACCACCAACTTCACAAAGCATCAATTGTTCACAATGAAAACGATGCAAGTAATGAAGACCACGGCAGCAATAATGGCCACAATCACGAAGTGAGGTCTCAGTAAAGAAGATAAGCGCGCCGCAATCAATGAGATGCGGTGAGATCGGATCACTCACTCTGAAGAAAGCAAGAAAGCCCTTCTTGCCCGCATATCACGGGTCCCAGACTCGTATTGCCAAAGTCCAGAACCTATTACGATGAATGCTGAGACGACTTCGATGGCAGCCAAAGGAATGCCAAATTTATTGCTTCCGTGTTTTTCTGGATTCGCTGGACTTTCTAGACGTGCTTGGAGTAAGACGGAGGATGACACGAGCATCAAGAGTAGTGCGAGCTTTGCATGGGCAAGAAAATTCCTCTCAAGCATGCAATAGTCGCGAGTGGTGCTACCATAATTCTCTATCGATGTTGGCATATCGACAGTTATTTCTGTCACATGACCTCGTTCTCTCGCGCGTTTTATTTGTTTGTCTTTTATTTGGTTCAAGTTGAGGTCTATTCCCTTGAGCGGTCGTCCTCTCTTCAAAGCGGGACGCCCTATCCCTTTCACGACAGTCTTTACTCACGACCTCTTACGATTCTACACACCTCGCCCAGATCTTATGGGCTTTTTTCAGAAGTTTTTATCTCTTGGGAGCGGGAGGGGCAAGAAACGCCGCGCTGCACTTCATTCCCAGGCGCGTGCTGTTCCCCCTCTTAGCAAGGAAGAGTTGCGCAAGCAACAAGAAGAACAGGAGGAAGTTGCTAGTCGCCTGTTGCGGTCTTCCTCTCTTCGATATGCGGTGGTTAAAGAGGTCGACTACGCTACTCTGCCCCCAATCCGTGAGTACAACCAGGCTTAAAGAGATAATGGATTCGGCTCATGATCCTCAACATTCAGCGCATCCTATCAATAGTCTGAATCGGCCACAGTTAGTTTCTCCGAGCCGCTCTTCGAGTATTCAGACACGTAGGACATATACCGTTACGATTCGTGACAGGAAAGTTGAGGCACTTACCGAGTTCCCCAACGCGAACCCACCACTCGAGACGCCTACACGTCCTTCTCGTGACCGGACCTCTTCATCTGGCCGAGTGCCCGAGCTTCCCCCTGTCACTCCCAAAGACCAAAACCGTTTGAATATATTGAGACAGGATCCATCTGTTGCAAGTTTACTTAACATGTACGACAGCCAAGGTCATCTGGATAGCAAAGTATTTTCGAATACCCCGACTGCCTCCGAGAGTGTTTCTTCCAGAGATGGTCGTGCTCAGGTCAAGCGTGGTGGCTCGACCCTTCGCCAGCTACTCGGCGACCCAGAATCAAGCCATTGCGCCAGCACCACGGAGGGCGATATATCGTGGGCCGAAGCCTTTCTTTGGTATGATTACGCCTTCTCCGTATTGGCTTGCCGTTAATTTGTATCGTACTTGCAGTGAAGTCGGGCAAGGTAACGACGAAACCACATTCTCAATCTATTCGGAGACGCGTAAAGATGTAGTCGTCCGTGATTGTGCCCCTTGTGAAGGCAACTCCAACACTACATCGTCCTCTTACAGTCCCTATCCCATGAACATCATTACTCGCCCCGCTATCTCTTCCTTGGCAGTAGAACCCAGCTACACTTCCGATGACAGTTCAGTTCCAAACACTCAGCAGTCTACTAGGCCCGAGTTGCGGCCGGCTGCGGAGGTTTTTGGATTCCTCCTAGAAAAACGGCGGTTGTCCAATTCGGTACCAAAAACAGTAGAACTAACGTCAGCCGAACCCTCCGCCCGAAATGTCGGTCCACCAGAACATCCCGCCCACACCGTGCCAGTGGACACTCCATCCTGCATTGGACCTATCTTAGTTGATCCTCCACACACGGGGACCATACTCAATCACAGCCGCCCCGTTGCACATGGAAGCTTGTCTAATGGTTCTCGTGTGGGACAAGTAACAGTCACGGCTACCAGGGCCAGCCGCATTCCCCGTGGACGTCGCAGCCTTCAACTCTCTAGTGACTCACCGACACTTGACCCAGACACTGAACTACTCACCATTTCAACGGAACCTGCTGCTAAACCGACCCTGATCCCGACGCGCAACTATGGGATACTACAACCCACGAAAAATACTACAGAGCATGCACGTGCCGCCTCTCATTTCGCCTCCACGTCCGAGCGAAATGTTACATCTGCACTGGCACCAAAACGCAATGCTCACCGCCGCAGCGCGTCATGTGACTCGAGCAGGCTGATTCCAAACAACTGGAATGCGCTTCCCTATACTGGAACTGCACACCCCAAGGAGTTGAAGTCCAATGACGACAAGGAGAACATTTCCAACTCCGCAAGTGCACCAAAAGACATTGGTTCGTGTACGCTCTATCTCTCCAGCTTCGACGCTGTAGTTGGCTCACACACATCAACATAGATCCGTCGGGGAGACCGAAGTCTCGCCTCCCAGTGACCCCTTCTCATTCCAGGGCGCTATTGTCTCCAGCTGGGTCTCCTGCTTCGTCGTCGGAACTATCACCGCTTGGACGAAAGATGATGGCTGATCTGCGCAAGCAACGCCAGGCGCGTGGCAAGCGTAGGATCAACCAAGTTGCGAAGGCTGCTGTGCATGTATGATACCCTCCAAGAGAACAGAACGGACACCACCTTTGCCTCCCTGCCTCTGTTATCTTCGCATATAAGTTATCCCTTCTGCCTTTCCAACGGCATCTCGCTTTGGGCTTCAATTTTTACTTTTGTTCCCTCATCATCTTGTATGCTCTTGTATCTGTCTCATACTTAGTCATGCAGTCATAGTTTATGTTCTTTCGTCATTCTGACCCAAATGGGTGTACCCGGCTTTAATGGGGCTAGACCTCAGGGCCTTCGCATGCGTATTGGTTGGACATTAGATGGTACGGAGACATTTGTGCCATTCCGCGAGTCAGCTGGAACATCATAGAGCATAGATATATTCGAAGTTTTGTCCCAGCCACCTTGTTATCTACCCTCATCGCCAATGGGAAGTTTCCCAAAAATTTATGATTTCCCGACATTGAGACGATTTTCCACGGGATGTTCCTAATACAGTGTGTTCCTTCATCCCACGCCGGATCCACGAGGAAGCCCACATTGATGTCTGTGCTGTGACGCAGGACCACCCCAGACCACCCCAGAATTGTTTGTTGTGTGCCTGCTTATTAAGATAAGTTGAGTCGGGGTCCTTCCGCGCCTGCCGGTGAGCCACATATTTAGATCCGGCTGGGGTTACTAACTCAATCTTCTTGTATAGAGCAGCGCATCTCAGCGTGCGACGTATTCAAACATTCCTTTTCATTCCAAAGAGGAGCACTACGAGATGGTGCAAAACTACCATGCGGTACCAGTGTCTGTAGAACATGAAGACCCTGACGACGGACGAGGGACCGAGCACGAGGACAGCGCTCTCCTCGGGGCCAAAGCCTCAAGCGTGGGGTTGATGGCAAAGAATAATGGCAAGGAGGGTCGGGCGACGCTCATCAGCAGCGTCAGCAATCTAGCGAACACTATCATAGGCAGTGGTGCGTGCACTCCTGCCCTCTGCTATTGCTATCGTCTTATCATTTCTCTCAACTGGTCCCCGGATGGTCAGGCATGCTCACCTTCCCTCGTGTACGTTCCCATACCTTCATTGTATATTGCTTTTTAATTTTCTTTTGTAGGCATTCGCGTCTGCCGGTGTCATTCCTGGAATAGTGACCTGCGTGTTTTCTGGCGCCGTTGGGGCCTTCGGACTATACCTCCTATCTGCATGTGCGCGCAAGGCCCCCCACCGACGGGCATCCTTCTTCGCTGTCGCGACCCTCACATTCCCTCGCGCCGCCGTTTTTTTTGACGCTGCTATTGCTATCAAGTGCTTCGGAGTGTCTATCAGGTACGCCCCTATTCTACTCACACGAGTACCGATACCTCGTCTTACATTAGCGTTAGTTATCTTATCATCGTTAAGTCACTCATTCCGAGTGTCATTGCATCGTTGTATCATGACCTTACATCTCCTGATACCAACCCGCCAGACTGGGCGCTCAACGGACGCATTTGGATCAGTCTTCTCATGGTGATACTTGTGCCACTATCATTCCTTCGTCGTCTAGATAGTCTTAGACATACAAGTTACGTTGCTCTTTTCTCTTGCGGTAAGTATCGTTTCGCATATGGAAGAGCGTGACGTGATGATCTTACCCCCTTCAGCATATCTTGTCTTGATAGTGATTGTATGCTACTTTTTCCCACTGGAGGGGATGATACCACCCGGAGATATACATTTCATCAAATTCACACCCAGATTTGTTTCAACATTCCCTATCCAAGTTTTCGCTTTCACCTGCGCTCAGAACGTAATGTCCCATCTCTATCGCCTTACGTAGGCCACCAGGATTGACGGGTTGACAGCTATTCCCCATCTTCAATGAAATCAACAATAATTCGCAGAAGCGCATGAACATCGTTATCGGAACAGCTATCGGTTCCGCAACTCTGACTTACGAGGTCATCGCTGTCTTTGGCTACATTACCTTTGGTTCCCACGTACGTGTCGTGCTTATATCTACTAGCAGTTTGTTCAAAACGCTCTTGCAGGTCACCGCAAATATCATCGAGATGTACCCATCGAGCTCGCTATTCGTCGCCATTGGGCAGCTGGCCATTGCAACTCTTGTCCTCTTTTCATACCCATTGCAAGTCCACCCGTGCAGGAACTGCCTCGATAAGGTATTCCATTTTGGCGCGGTGATGGACAAGGTCGAAGACGATGAGGAGCACGGGTCGGGCGACATGACGACATTGAAACATACTGTACTAACGTCAGCAGTGGTCGCCGGTGGTTTTTCGATCGCCTATTTTGTAGATAATCTTGAGATGGGTGCGTTTTTCTCCATGATCTCGCCTACTTATCAACTAATGACGTGTAGTGTTGTCGTTTGTCGGAGCTACGGGGTCGACGACTATCTCGTTCATCCTCCCCGGACTGTTCTACTGGAAGGCAAGTGTCTCTAACTGCGCTTCAGAACCAAACCTGACAGAGTCGCATTCTAGTTGACAAAGGACGACCCGAACAAGAACAAGTTGCTCAACCTTGGCGCACTTGCTCTCGCCTGCTATGGGTTCCTCGTTCTTGTGTTCTGGTGGGTGCTTGTCTATCTCCATGGAGTAACCCTTTGCTGACAAGTTATGACAGCTTGAGCTTCAATATTTATCACGTCGTTTACCCTGTTGTCAAGCCAGGCCTTGATTAGTGGCCAGACATTGGACATCCTGTTTCTACTTATGCCTTTTAGATACGCGTACACTGTGATTTAATGGTCGTTCCCAGGGCCTGCGGGCACTTAAGTAGTTAGTACTCAAGTACATCGTTGTATATACTTCAGTTCGCTCAGGCTTGGAACTAATACAGAATACAGTACACCAGTAAAAAGAGGAAATCAAGGGTCCGTACAATCGCGAGCGAGAGGTCCCTAACGTACTGTCCACACTTAATATATGGGTACTTGAAGAGAGAAAATATTAACTGGATGAAAAAAAGAGCTGGAACATGGGCCACAATTCAAGTCCTCGTACTGCGCTTACTATTACCAGCGCTGCGTCGTTTCCGTGATGCGGGCACGGGCACGGGCGCATTTGTCGTGCAGGCTTGGGCACGTGCGATACGCGTAGAGCGGCGTAATTGGCCTGGTCCAGACCGGCCATCACCTGCACTGTAGTGAGCGTTGACACCTTGGCCAATGCTCGTGCTAGGGGTCGGCGATGCAGAGCGTCGGCAGCGCTTGCGCTGGGGCTCGCCTGCTTCCGACTCAGCATTTTCTTGTGACTTGGTCGTCGTTGGTGGCACGACTCCGGTGCTGGGGCCGTGGATGTTGCTGGGGCCGTCATCGCCATTGTCATTGTCATTGTGTTCGAGTTCCGCGGCCTTGCGTGTACGTTTGAGAGACAGGGGAGGGGGGAGCGGTGCATTCAGCAGATCGAAGAATCTGTCCAATGCGCTGGAAATTGACGATGATGATGACGATGACGATGCTACCGGCGCGGTCGCAGCTTCAAAAGTCGTCGATTTGGGATTGAGCTTCTGTGCTTTCTTCGCGTACAGCCTCCTGCCTTTTCTCCCTGTCGGCGGTGCCGGCACGCCATTGTACGTTGCTAAGCCAGGTCTGATGTCAAGCGGGAGTCCCTCCTTGGCTCGCCAGCGCGGTGCGTGGATGCCAAAGAGCGGGACCGCTGAATGCATCGGATCCTCGTTCTCCCCGCCACCGTGGATGGCTGGGTCGCGCGGGAAGTCGTGAAGCGTGAGCGAGACGCCCAGTCGGCGCGCACTGACGCCGGCCTGCGCGATGAGCTCGGCGCTCTCGGTGGCGCGTTGGGCGGGCGTCGTGCTCTCGAGCACAAATTGTGGGATCAGCCTAGGGTCCGCGGGAACGGGCTCCCGCAAGTTAGTACCCATAGTTGGGTGTTGCCAAGGGTCGAAGCCGAGTGCGCCCGCAACCTTAAAACTACGGAGTGGTTGGGTCAGCGAGGAGAATTGAAACAGATGAGACGAGAGGATGCACGCACTTGATGGACTGCTCCAAGTCACGAAGATTTTCGAGCTTGGTCATTTGGTAGTGATTAACGTTGTGATTGTGCTTTAGCAATGCCGAGTGAGTTTGAAGCATTTGATGTTGCGCTGCGAGCTCGTTGACGATAGGTTCGAGGCGTTCTTGAATAAGAGACGCAACCTTTACTTTGATCAGTTCAGATAACAGACTGTAGTCCATGGCACGAGATGTTGTAGTCGATGTTGGTATACGGTGATAACGCGATTGGGGGTGTAGTGAAGCAAACTCTTATAATGGGCTGAGATCACTACAACGCATTATCCACAAAACAAAGCCCAAGCGAATGTTGTGGTAAGGCGCGGACTGTCCCTCGAGAAGACGCTTTGGCCACGACCACCTGTCGGAAATGGTATAATTGCGGGAAATTGCTTGTCGCTTTGGCCCATTTTTAAAATTTCCACAATTACTTTTGTTCGCGACACGACCACAATCACCGAGACCCGGGCCGGAGAAGACCCTCCAAAAGGCGGACGCATGTAAAGGGGCGAGGTCAGGTCATTTTATTGCCAAGCCCGAGTAAGAAAGAGGACGAGTCGAGTCGCTATCGTTGCATTGGCCACCAGTGCTGTCCAAGTTCTCGACATGACCAACAACAGTATATAGCAAGCTGTGGATGCCCCATACGGAACCAATCGAAGTGACGGAGCAGCATAGGATACAAAGTTCAACGCAAGGATAGAACAAGAGACCTGATCACGCGGCTGTGTGAGAGCGCTTAACAGGCAACGAGGTGATAAATTGTCATTTACAATGTTGATAACCAAGTCGTGGTCCTAGGAGTCTTATGGAATTTAGGCAGCACTATGTATTAAGCAATGTAACCTGGAATGGTTCCGACGTAATCGTGCGCGGGTGGCAATGGAGAACCGGAGAGTCGTGTGCTAGGGGTTTATGAGCATGAGCAGGGGATAGTGAAATAACTGACTGCCCCATCGCAGATGCGCAAGGACCCTGCCCAAGTGGTATGGGATCTCAAATTCTGATGCATAGTAACGAGTCATCGAGGATATAAAATATACGTTTGTTTGCTGGTGTGCGAGATAGCGAGCGTGTGAGCAGACCAGTGCAAAGAGCGGGTTGCCCTGAACCACGCAGGCCGGCTAGCTACCTCTTACTGGTCTCGTCTCATCTCGTTCTCAAGCCCAATTTGTCACCATCCTCGTCCCCGGATCCTTCCATCCTCCAGCATCGTGCACCTTGTTCATGCTTTCCCGCTCCATTAGACGGCCCTAATGTCACTAGGTGATCATTTCTTCTTTCACACTATCCACCACGTTCCCTCACCTTTCCACTGCTTTTCAACAGAATCGTCCACCAGATCCGCCCCAGTAACCATCCTTTCCCCCAAGTTGTCTCCCCCTTCGTCATCCCCCTCTACCGACGTCCCTCGTTTTTCGACCGTCATGACTACCCTGTCCCCTCAAGCAGAGCCATTCACCATGACATCGGTCTTATCTTCGCCACCCGTCGTCGATAGTCAAACACTCTCCCCATTCCCTGCATCCAGTCCGACTCCCGCCGAAACAGACAACAAAACAGACCCCACGACAGAAGCAGACCCCTCAATTATCGAGGCGCTCAAAAGCAAGGAGCGACTGTTTGTACTCCGTGTGGGCGGTGATATGGAACGACTTATAAATGAGCGCAAGTGAGTTTAGACCGTCTCAATCTCCTGCCGTCGTCCGCCAGATGTTTCTCTATCTGTCGTCATACAACTATGACAAGCGCAGCACTTACCTCATTTGAACGTCGCGCTGACCATCTCAACTTGAAGGGGCCGTGTTGAAATCCCGACAACGACATCTTATCAGAGACTTCTTGTCCACAGGTGTTCCTCTTACTACAAAGTCATACCTGAAAGTGATTCAGGTTCGAGGAGCATATGGATATCTTTCTCCCCGGAGAGCAAAATGTTTGTTCAGCTCAGCTTTTTATATTATCTCCCCCCCTTTAAACCTATATATCCATCTCCCAGTCCTGCAAAACGGATTTCTGAGCTCGTTCCAGTGGAGCAGACAACGCAGCCTGCTATCAAAATAATGAGCCGGTCCGTCCAGGATCGTATACGAGCACTGTCTCAATCTCGCACTGGTTCGGTTAACGGCGAAGATGCCGAGTCATCGGACGTCGAACCCTCTGAAGCGGGTAGCGCTGGTGGACGTAGCGGTGCACCAAGTCGTTTAAAGAAGACTCTCACCCTGGAACAACGTGAGGCTGCTTACAACGAAGCTAGGTCACGCATCTTCATGGACTTCGAGGAGAAGGCCGATGAAAAAGAAAACGACATGAGTGCAAGCTCGTCTACCTTCAGTCTTGTTTCAGGCTCGGCCTCGACCAGCGGAGGTGGGAGTAGTAGTGCAGGTGACATCGACGACTCGATTAGCACCGTACCGACTGAGAGTGAGTTTTCGGGCCCGGTTGCGCGCGATAGCAAGGGTGAGCGGCGGAATGGGTCCGGCTCAAACTCGGCAGGGTCATCCAGGTCTATGCCCCACAAGCACCCAACAACCTCGCGTAACTCCCGTGCTCCATCGCCATCGGTCTCCTACGCCTCCATATACGAGCCCGCCCCTGTGACAGCCCCCTATGACGCCAGTCAGGTGCCGCCAATGCAACCCTATGCTCAGCAGTTCATATACCCTTATTCGCCGCCACCACCTCCTGGACAAGGACCAGGACAAGGTTTCATGGGACCGATATCATACTATCAGTATAGTTACCCCCAGCCACCTCAAGTACTGCCATCACAACATCACGGGCCAAGTTCCGATCCCTCGGGTTCCGGTGCTGATCCTCAGTCATCTGGCCTCTTCATCCCTCCTCCGCACCATCCACAGCAAGTAGTATATATGCCATACCCGTGGGTTCCAAACCCACCGACAGGGGCTCATTCTGCATCTCATCCTGGTACTCCTTCGCTTCCACCCGCTCATTCATCACAGTATCCGTTTGCGCCAATGTCTGCCTCGCAATATGGTGGATACAATGTCCCTCCAACATACTTTTCGTCGATGGGACCCATGCAACCACCGCCTCAAGGTCAGCAGCCTCTTCAACAGCCAACACACCCTGGCATAGCTCCATTGCCGCAGAGCCATGACCTGGGCATTCGCGTGATGCCACCAACAACAATGAATAACGTTCATCTCGATCTCAGGGGAAGGAAGCGTGGTAATTCACGCACCAATGGCGGGCCGTTAAGCTGTGGGCCTACATTTGGGTACCCAGGTGGTCCTTTGTGTGGGTCAGGAACGACCTCACCAATCGAGAACGGTGCAAGCCCTGTTGGACCACGGCTCAATAGCATGATGCGACGAACATCAGGCACCTCGAATGGAAGTAGGACTCCAGGAGATGAAGCATCTAGTGTCACGGTAAGGGGCTTTTATATGTCTCAATGCTGCGCAAGGTGTCTGACTGACTCACAAATCATACGCGTTCCGCCATGTCCACTCCTATGATTCGCCCGTTCATCACACTCACATGTGAAATTTATGCATGCAGTCATCCACGTCCTCTTCGTCCCGTACAACTTCCTCCCAGCACCCGCTCCCACCGCGCCCGGACTGGGCCGTCGGCCTCAAGCCAAACCCGACCCTTCATCCGACACGCCCTTCTGCACGCAATGGCGGTCCACGGAACCACACTACGAGTGCACCGCCGGTATTGTTACAACCCGCAGACTTTCCGCCCCTCGGTGGGGCCCGTGCGCCGCCGATGCCGAGCGGCGTGTGGACGAGTGGAGCTGGAAAGGCACGCGAGCCTGGTGGAGGTGCACACCGGGACACAAATAGTGGCGAAGGATTGGAGCATACACCAGCTAAAGGTATAGGGCTAGCTCTTGGACCCAAAATCCCACGGCTAGCCTCTGCGCCTCCACCTGCACCTGTAGTCGCGCCGGGCGGGGATGGCCTCGTCCAGGATTTGACGGATGGCATGTACGCGCTTGCACTCGGAAAGGAGCAGCCATGATTACGCCCGTGATTGGCCATCCTTTCTGCATGAGGAGAGGGAGTAGTGTTGTCGTTTACTTCAGGTGACTTGGTGTTGTCATACCGTTTCAGGTGCTTTAGCTGTGGTTTGCCTCTGGTCTCATCGTACTATCCCCGTGTCCATTATTTTCATTGGTAGAGAGTGAATATAGCTGTGTGTACCCCTACCACCCTATACTGTGTGGGCTATCTTGGACTTGCTCTTGCTTGCTTGACAATGGAATTGGTACGAATGCGTGACTATGTATGCCCGATATGGACAATTTTTGGACGATGCATGACCTTAAAGGTAGATTCATATCTAATAAGGGTCACTTTCGCTGCACCAACTTAGGCGTACGTATGCGGCGTTGTATGCATACCGTGATGTTGTTTTGTCTCGAGACAAGCAGGTGCTCTGGGGCCCTGACTTTGTTCTTATGATTTAGACCAGTGACAAGGAGGGAATGGGCGGTGCTCATCTCTTTTTTCTGCGGTTTGCGTTTTCAAAGATTCCACACGGCGTACAAAAAAAGCGTAATCGTACTCCTAGATCTTCACGCGAAGGGCGCCAACGATGGTGCTCCACTCATGGTTGTGGTACGATTTTGTGCGCACCCCAACGAAGCCACCCAGGGTACCTAGCTATCACTTGAGACTCATGATCCCTTACGCACCCAGTACATTCACGCCGCGCTCGCCACAGCTTGGTTATTGTGTGAAGGCCCGCCTACGAAGAAACGGGATGAAAAAAGAGTAAAGCCAAAGCTATCTTGTCTTTGTATCCAGAGGAACAACTCAGAGAATGAGGGACAGGATGAGAGAAAAGGGCAGGCTACTGGAGTGATCGCTGGTCAGGCTCTCCTGCTCTAAATATCCTTCAGTACTCTCCGAATCTGTCACAACGACTTACCCATCTGCACCTTGGTTGCCGTGCGAGCTGTTGAGGTGTGTCCTATGCAGAGTCTGGTTTCCTCCGATTGCCGCGCCATTCAGTAGCGACAGAGAGGGAATGCCATTGGGTGGGAGTTTAACCGGTTAAACATTTCGGTGAGGCGCGTGCGGGATATTATGGTCTCAAATCACCATTGGAAATAATGTCCGCTGAGGGTTGACGTAGGCATCGCTCCGACGTGATAACTTATGGTCGTGGTCATGGTCGTGGTGATAATGTAATGAATACGGTTACTGTCCTTGAGGAATAAGACGGATTCTCTGTTTCTTCGTACTCTCCCGGGATGGGATCGCTGATGATGGTATTGGATGATCAAGAGCTACCTTGACGAATGTGATAAAATGCACCGGGTTGAACTTTCTCCATGCGCCGAGTCTGTATCAAAGCCGTCACGGTGATCAACTTCAGTAGAATGGGGAGGGAATGGATCATCGGGAATAGCTAGCGAAGATCATGACAGTCTTCCGAACTTTGAGATGGGATAAAGTGCGATGAATCACAGAAACGATGGGAGCAAAAGTCGTCACAACATAGATACTTACGAGCGTCATACATCCATTAGATTGTGCTCCTCTAGTCAGCCTTCCATGTCAACAAGTTTCGCCTTATCCATTACAGTATCCTGCTCTTCCTCGTCTTCCTCTTGTTCATCCACTTCAGTCTTACTGATTGCGAGGAAATCTGTCGCGTCAAAACGCTTTTTCTCTCGGAACGGGTTGTTTCTTCGTTCACTTCTCTTGAGCACCGCGGCGGCAGGGATAATACCTTTCGGATTAAGGTAGAGAAGGTCGTCACCAGAATAGGCGTCAACCGAGTGTACCCAAGCGTCGAATCTAGGTGCCCTTGTCAACGCATACCGTACGACATTTGAAAATGGCACCTACACAGCCCTACGCTCTTCAATCTCCCGCATCCGATGGTATATATGCGTCTCCTTGAGTTTTTCAATTGCCTCGCGATGGATCTCAAAGTTGATCGGAGGACGAAACTCTAGGTCTTCTGGCGATAGCTTATCATTTACGGCCTCGACCTTTCGATTGTACGAGTCGAAGATTGGGTACTCGAGCAAGAGGCCGAGAGATGGCACCTTGGGCACGAAAACTTGTCGTGGTCCGTATAGCTTGAGGTCGATGTATTAGACCTATCATCTTGAAAGGGCGGAGTATAACGCACCTCTTCGATGACCTGTGGGGGTGTACATGTGCGGCAACATAGGACTATTGCAGAAACCATTTTGCGCTATGGAGCAAAGCGCTATGAGTGTAGAAGCGACGACTTTTGATCAGCGCACGCACGATCTGTGCGAGAATGTAAGCGGAGAAACAACTGTTCGTAACAACTGTGTACTTGGTGAAGCATGAAGCTCTGGCCGTGAAACAGAACGCTGATCCACTCCGTCTTGCCATAGACAACTGGATCGGCGATCTGTTGTGTTATTAGTCCCTGTAGCCCCTGTGTAACAAGGAACTAACTTCAATCTTCTTCATATGCCTTTGCGTACTCCTATCACTGAATTCACGGCCTACAGTGAAATTGTGGAAGTTGCGAGTGCCCTCGAACTTCTTGGCGATCTCCCTTAGTCTCTGAATGTCATCTATTCCAGCGCGCCAACGGCGTTTCCTTTGTAAATCATCATCCTTCGATGATACGGTGGCAGAGTCCGCCCAGAAAGGATGAACGATGTCAGGGGCACAGGCGGTAGAAGTGGGTGTTGTGCCTGACAACGGGACTGTCTGACGGTGGAGAATCTCGAACAGTCCGCTGCCAGGCTTCGGCGGGATGAGGAGGTAAGACGGGAAGAAGTATGTATATTTGCGACTATCGCAAGATCTATACATTCTCGAGATAAGTTGAGTATGCCGTTAGAAGGAAGAAACGCGCACGTTCGAGCATTGAACGAATTCTGCACACGGACAATGCGCCAGACGCGGACCTCAGGCGGCAGAAGCTCGTTAACGGCCTCAACTATATCCAGAACGCCAGGAATTTGGGTTATCAACTTGAGGGATACAAGATTTCCCGCTGCATGTACGCCTGCGTCCGTGCGAGCCGCACGCGCGAGGCCAACTTTCGTCGGATCGTCCGCATTATCTGATGACACCGCGCCGACTCGCACAAGGGCGTCAAATAGCACTCCTTCAATCGTACGCGCATTTGGCTGGCTATGAGCGTATATGTTAATGTGGGATGTACGGAAACGAAAGAGCACGACACCGACATTTGCATACCTGCGCACCCTGTCCCGCAGAAACCGAGCAGGATCGCAGACTGGCGTTTTGGTAGACGAGGCGCTTTATCCGACAAATCTTGAGGTATAGTCTCAGAGGCAACTGTGCATGTTTCATTCCCTTCCGGACGGTTACCACGTCGTCTCCGCCCCACATTCTTGTCGTCCTTCTCCTTTCCATGACGCGATTTCGGATATCCTGCTGCGTCGCGTCGTTTTACGGTCTTCTTCTTGTCCTGGAGGACTTCCGTGCTATGGCTGAGAGGATTGAGGTCTCTGGCTGGTTGATCTACTCTGACGCGTTTGGGACTGCCCTGTGATGCGTCCTCATCACAGCGGCGCTTCGCAGAACTTGGTGTAGGTGCCCCCGTATCATCGGTCATTCTGCCTATTTGTAACTTAGTCGCAACTAAGATAGCGGACCTTTTAGTTGTCAGGAAGGCGGCTCGGGGAAAGACACGAAGTACTTGAATGGTGACACCGGAAGACGCCGGACCATGTGTCTAGATAGTAAACTAACTACACACTACACCTACACTACAGTAATTATCTCATGTACTACAAAGTTCTCGCAAACCAAAGTTGCTCCGGCAACGTTAGCACGGAAAGCTCGTGAGGTACGTCGCATCGTTTGCGAGCGCGTTTTTAGGTAACGTGTTCTTTTTCAACGAACGCATACATTCGTCGCACACCCACCCTTCTCCCCTGCCAGATTTGACTTGGATTTGATCTGTTAACAAAACCATCCCTTCGAATAGGGCCTGTGCCTTGTGGATCGTCGTCGGCCTCAGAAGAGTTGCCGCGTTTGGTATTTCATCGAGAACATGATCCGCTCCTTGCAACAGTTAGGCGAGAGTGATTTCGTTGTCATCATCGCTCACCTTGAGATGCATCCTGTTCT
>Ga0137359_10001517_pt1 | contig 18418 bp, 17 predicted proteins | sample Mad1_40_16metaG_FD_108281 | JGI IMG/M metagenome (GOLD analysis project Ga0137359, IMG submission 108281) | Vadose zone soil microbial communities from Angelo Coast Range Reserve, California, USA - Mad1_40_16 metaG | ecosystem: Environmental > Terrestrial > Soil > Vadose zone | place: USA... | reverse complement strand
GTTCAGTTTGGTCATTTGCGGGCCGCAAACGGCGGGCTACAATCCGAAAGAGGTGAATCATGAAAGAGTTTAATTTGACACAAAAAATGACGGCGGAATTTCTCGGGACGCTTTGGCTCGTCTTCGGTGGCTGCGGTAGTGCGGTGCTCGCCGCTGCGTTTCCGCAGGTCGGCATCGGACTACTCGGAGTCGCGTTTGCTTTTGGTCTCTCCGTGTTAACGATGGCCTACGCGGTGGGCCATATCTCCGGCGGGCACTTCAATCCAGCAGTGACAGTCGGTGTTTTCACCGCAGGTCGCATTCCCGCGAAAGACATCGCCCCCTACGTCGTTGCACAACTCGCGGGCGCGGTTGCCGGCGCGGGCATTCTGTATCTGATTGCAAGCGGCAAAGTAGGATTCAGTGTAAGCGCCGGTTTTGCTGCAAATGGTTATGGAGCGCATTCTCCGGGTGGTTACACCCTGACTGCTGCTTTGCTGATTGAAGTGGTGATGACTTTTTTCTTTCTGATCGTGATTCTTGGAGCGACCGACGAACGCGCGCCGAAAGGTTTTGCACCAATCCCAATTGGATTGGCATTGACGCTGATCCATCTCGTCACTATTCCCGTCACAAACACATCAGTGAATCCCGCACGGAGCATAGGACCAGCGATCTTCGTCGGGGGCTGGGCCATCAGCCAATTGTGGCTTTTCGTGGTAGCTCCAATCGGCGGTGCGTTTTTGGCGGGAGTAGCACATCGATTGCTCATGACTGAGAGTGAACCAGCTGAACTAGATCCGGCCCTAGCCCGAACGGTTACGCCTTGATGTTTGACAATCACCCCAAAAGTTGATCGCGAGACGGCACAGAAGTCACAAAGGTTTAGCAAGTAGTCATGACGGATGCAGCGACGATTAAATCAGAAGAGATGACCGAGGACTTCTCCCTTGTGCTGGGTGGTCCCCTGTTTCAAATATTCCGTCGCGCATCTCTATCAGGCAGCGCGCTGGAGTTGCTTCACCGGCGCATGATTTTTATCACCGCTATCTCATGGTTCCCGTTGCTTGTTCTATCCATATGGGAGGGACACGTCTGGGGTAACGGTATCAGTTTGCCTTCATTCCATTGTTGTTGGCTCAGGGAACATTGCTGGCGGGAATGATTGCGAATCGGATCTTTTACACAGGCGCACATCTTGCACAATTCAAATTGGACATTGCCGGGGTAGTTGCGGTGACGTTGTTCATTGTGGGCAATAGCTATGAGGTAATCGACTATCCATTGGCAAGGTGGAGAGATCATGACCATGCCGCCGGATTGGTTCGTGCAGGCCTATGATCTGATTCAGAACGCCGCCGCAAAGCGCGGCAAGTTTGTTGAGCACGGCCTCCAGTCGAACATGGTTGGATACCACCCACGCTGGAATGAAGTCATTAGTCGAATGTTCGGTAACAGCGTTGGCACGTCGATGGATTTTCCCAACGTGCACCGCAAGCTTTTCAACGGCTCCGCTGCTGACTACTCCAGGATTTGGAAATACAAGGTGCAGGCGGCGCTGGACGCCGGAATCGAGATTGCGGTCATTGCCGTGCCGAATCAAGCAACAATCGATACAGGCGCTGAGAAATTCTATTCCTATTTCGTCGATGAAGTCGGTGTCAACAGCTTTCAGTTAACACTCCATTTCCCGGCGGCGAATCGAACGATGCCAAACAATCTCTCGGTCTTGATGTCGACGAGTTAGGACAATTCTTCGTTGATCTGACCGATGTCTGGCTCGAGCGCGGGCAAAGCACAGGCGTATCAGTCGGTCCAATTGACGAGCTCATCAAAACATTCACAGACGGGAGCGGCTGCTTGCCTTGTATCTGGCAGGCCAATTGTGCGGACGAGTTTATCTCGATCGATGCGAGAGGATTTGTTGCCCAATGCGACTGCTGGGTGACGAGCTATCTTGAATACTTCTTTGGAAACATTTTTGAGACGGAAAGTCTCGGTCATATGTTGAGGGAAAGCAGCGCTCGCAAAAAATTCCTGGAGCGCCCAGCGGCGATAATTCCGAAAGACTGTATCGAATGTGATTACCTTTCGCTGTGCCATGGCGGCTGTCCAGTGCGCACCTATACCTTCAAGCACACGATGTTTGAAAAGGATCCTTACTGCCACGTCTATCTTGCAATGTTCAGAAAAGCGGAAGAGGTGGCAGCAAGGCTGTCGGCCAAGCGTGCTCAACGCGGGGAGCTAACCGTGCCGATCGGCCGCAAGAGTTGTGGTCAACGCCGACAGGATATCAATCCGGTTCAAATCGAACATCTGGTTTCGACGGCGGGTCAAAAACTGGTTCAAATCGAAAGGCGATAGAGCATGCAAACGCTGATAAGTGAACCGTCTGCGACCGACAAGCAAGCTCCGCGTCGGACGGGAATTGAATCAATCATCTCGCCGACCGACCAGCCAGTAATACCTAGAAAACTTCTTCCAGCAGGCGTCCTGTTGCTTTTTGGTGTGGGCCTGGCAGTGATGCCCGCGCACTTAACCCACGTGGATGCCAAGACTAAAAGCGACACTTTTTCGGCAATGGCTTACCTGCCCACCGGCGCAGGACCGCGAATGATGGGCGCAGAAGCGACGGCGAATCTAACAATCTATGTCGAGCGCTACGTCTACTTGAGCGAATGGCGAAAGAGCTTTAATCACTTTCTCTAACCGTGATCATACTCTCGCTGAGCATCTGTTGGACGACGGTGTCAATCGTCAAGACGATCATCTCCTCCGCGAATTAAGAAATGTCTTAATGCAGGCGCTAGGCGCAAATGAAAGCGAGTGTCAACCTGACGTTCACGACTATCTTCTTGAAGACGGAGACCAACTTTCACGAGAAGGTCGCGAGCATAAATCTGTACGAGAGGACGGCCGACGTTACAGTTAGTTTCGAGGGCACGATGAAAGTTAACTAATTCTAGGCCTTCGGTGAAGTCTTAGAGAGAGACTCTATTCATTCTTCTGACGCTTGAAGTTCCCTATCAAGCTGCAAGGATATTCACCATCCTTCCCGCCGATCGCGACTACGAAAACTATGTTGGATGTCCTTCGGTTAGAGTGTTCATATTTATTGGAACTGACTAACAGCCGGGATGGTATCCGTGGGAATTGGCGCAAACAAAGGGATTTTCGGCAAACGCGCCAGATGAGTCGGTAAACGAGCAAACTGTGGCCCTACTTCTCGGCTTGGTTATCTAAGTCTCGCCGAGGGCTTATAGTGAGACTCGACTTTAGTTCGCTCGTTCGCCCTCGGAAACGGCTCGTTCGCCGAAAATGTCTTCGCATGATTGGTCTCGAACGAATACTCTCGGTTCTTGCCAGAGTGAATCAGCCGACGATTTCGAGAATCGTGAAGGTCTAATGAAATTGAAGAAACGTTCTTTGTTTGTCTCTTGATGCTTTCCTTATTCAGTCTTAGGTGACTAGGTATGATGCGAAATATTCTTAGAGTGATTGCGCTGAGTCTACTGGTTTCAATACCTTTCGTGATCTTAACCAGTCTAAGTAATGCACAGGTCGCGCGTGATCAAAACAGCGACACAACAACCATGCAGGCGGCGCCGACTGAGAAGACCGTCGAACAGGTATTTAGGAATATCAAGGTGCTCAACGGAATGCCGCAGTCAAAAATTTATCCGGCGATGAGATTCATGGCGGCCTCGTTAGGTTTTCAGTGCGGCTCGTGTCACGTGATCAAAAATGGTTTCATCGATAGCCCAGCCGATGATAAGCCGGAGAAACAAACTGCTCGCCGGATGATCAAAATGGTCGCCGAAATAAACGAGACGCTTGGAGAAGGAGATCCGATGGTGAGTTGCTATACCTGTCACCGCGGTCAACGCTCGCCACTGGGTGTTCCGACTTTGCCTCTAGTGTTGCCTGCGCCACGCCAGCCCAGTGAAGGCACTCCAAGTCCCTCGACCTTGCCTTCCGTCGATGAGGTCTTGAATAAGTATCTGGCCGCAATCGGAGGTAAGACTGCGGCCGATCTGATAAAGAACTGCGTCGTCAAAGGCACAACCACGACTTACGCGGGTCAGGTTGTCGCCTACGAGTCTGAACAGTCGGCGCCTGACAAAGGGCATGAAAGTTTCGCTATTCAACACGTCACCGGACGGAACTGTGCCGGCGATTCCAGATGCGAGTACGAACGAGTAGTCAACGGACAGCAGGGATGGCTTAAAAGCGGTCAAGGCGTGCAGGACTTAACCGGCGAGCAGTTGGGTGATCAGAAGCTGTCGTTTCCTCTTTTTGGGATTCTGCGACTGAGAGATCAGTACTCGAACTTCCGCGTTTCCGGGCGGGACAAGATTGACGATCGCGATGCTTACGTTGTCAGCGCGGTTCGATCAGATAACAAACCCGAGCGCCTTTACTTCGATGTTGAGAATGGATTGCTAATACGGCGAATCGGCTATACCCGCACGCTGATCGGGACTATTCCTCAGCAAACTGAGTTTGAGGATTATCGTGAGGTTGAGGGTCTTAGGCTGCCGTTTACCATTAAGATGGCATTCACCGATCCGGGCAGCCTGGCGATTATCCGCAAATTCACTGAGATCAAACTGAACGTTCCGATAGACGAATCCAAGTTCAACAAGCCGCTGCCAGGAACGGCCCCGACTCGTTAGCCTGAGCTACTCGGAACATCTCCCCCAAACGCGCCAAAACAATGGTGGTGTCCTAATCTGTAGGGGCGTCCCTCCGTGGGCGCCCCATTCATGGGGATCTGCCACTCAAGAAAGGGCGCCCACGGAGGGACGCCCCTACAGATTAGGACACTACTCAAACAATTGCCAGCTGGTCTGAAAGAGTTCTTTGTCGGAGAATGGAGCGGGGCTGGAGAGTTCTCCAACGGCAGGAAGATTGAATATTGGACACCTAAATCTAATGCGAAGATCCTTTCGCTTTTGGTTGGTTTACAGCGCTGCGTGGCTGCCCTATGCGGCGAGCTACATGTCGCTGTTTATCACTCATCTCGGGAGAACTTTCTTTGGTGCGATCAAGGGATCGCTCTTAAACGTTCTGCCCGCTGCTCTCCTGGGTGTGGGCGTCGTTGCCGTTTCCCAACGACTTCGCTGGTCAACGAGCCGTCGCTACAGATTCTTAACAGCTCATCTGGTCCTGGCGACTGTCTATGTATTTGTTTGGATGAATGCCGTGCCGTTTCTCAATGCTCTGGGCCAATTAATCCCGTCCGGCACGTGGAGCTTCAAACGTGAGGGCTCTTTCCAGGGCGGCTTTTTCACGGGCTTACTGATCTATGTCACCATTGCCGGAATCGTTTACGCAGTCCAGACGACCGAGCGACTTCGCGCAGAGGAGGCGCGAGCGACGCGCGCCGAGAGTCTCCGCACTCGCGCCGAACTGGAGGCGTTGCGTGCTCAACTCAATCCCCATTTTCTGTTCAATACGTTGCACTCACTGATGGCCCTGGTGCGACACGATCCTCTCCTGGCAGAAAATGCATTGGAGAGAATAGCTGCACTGCTACGCCACACATTGATGACTATGAAGGACGCAGAAGACGTCGAGCTTTCCGACGAGCTGGACTTTGTCGAGAATTATCTCGCCCTCGAACGTCTGCGACTCGGCGATCGCCTTCGCATAGAAAAGAGAATTCAGGCCGAATCACTTGGCTGTCGCTTGCCGCCGTTTACTCTCCAGCCTCTGATAGAGAATGCGATCAGGCACGCGATTTCAACTCAGGCGCAAGGCGGTCTGCTGCGGATCAATACCCAGCGAAGTAATGGGCTCTTGTATGTCGAAGTGTTGGACGATGGACCTGGAGCAAAGTTGGAAGATGTAGAGGCCGCAAACGGAATTGGCATCAGAATTGTGCGTCAGCGACTAATGACACGTTACGGAGATCAAGCGAACTTTCGTTTGGAGACCAGGCCCGGAAAGGGATTTTCAGTTCGCATGGAAATCCCGACGAATGGCCCAGGGAGCACATAAGAATGGAACCACAACGCTCAGTGCGGGTGCTCATCGTCGAAGATGAGCCGTTGGCCAGGCAAACCATCAAAGACTTTCTGGAAGGTCAAGATTGGCTGAGAGTCATAGGTGAAGCTGCCGACGGTGACCGAGCCGTAGCTCTCATCAATGATCTGCGTCCGGATTTGGTTTTTTTGGATGTGAGAATGCCAGGTTTAACGGGTCTGCAAGTTCTTGAAAGTATCAAACACGATCCTGAAGTTGTCTTCACAACAGCCTATGACGATCACGCAGTAACTGCATTCGAATTGGAAGCGCTCGACTATATCCTCAAGCCTTTTGGCCGAGAGCGTTTCACTCAGATGTTGACGCGAGTGAAGCATCGCTTTGTTAAGGCAGCAGAAGACAGTGAGCCCTCTGTTAAAGAAAGAGCGCAGAACGCGCTCCGGCAGAAGCCCGCTGAGCATCTGCAGCGCTTGTTTGTCCGCGATCGTCGTAGCCGGTTGGTCCAAGTGCAAGTTGCCGAGATCACGCGTCTGGTTGGCGCGGATGATTATGTCGAACTACATGCATGCGACAAATCCTATTTGGTGAAGATTACGCTAAACGAGTTCGAGCAACGGCTCGACCGTAACCACTTTCGGCGCATACACCGATCGGTCATCGTTAACCTGGACCATGTCCTCTCATGCGAACCGATTGATCGCCGATTGCGTCTCAAGCTCAGTGACGGAGCCGAAGTAGTCGCTAGCCGCGGCGGTTCTCAAACTCTTCGAGATCTGTTCTTTTGATCTCGACTAAGCAGATAGCCTATTAAGATCAGAAGCAGTGGCCCTAGTCTACTTTTAAAGTAGCTTAATTGAACCGTCCCTATGTCTGAGGTGAACGAACCTAGTCCCGCTCCCTGGGGTGTAAAGAAAAGTGCTTGCGGTAACTGCTCGGTCGCAGTCCGTAGCGTCGCTCAAAAGCACGACGAAAAGCGTCGCCGCTCTTGAAGCCAACAGAGTCGGCGACGCTGTCGATTGTTTGGTCCCGCAAAGTTAAGCGCTCGCGAGCCTCCCTGAGTCGCAGGTCCTCGACGAACATCGCGGGCGTTGTGCCCAACGCGTCTTTGAAACGCCGCGTGAAGTGCCGCGGACTCAGACAAGCGCGCTCAGCCAGTGCCTCCGCCGACAAGTCTTGTCGCAGATGGCCCTGAATCCAGGCAGCGAGATCTGCGAATCGGTCGCTCGAATTGGTTTGAAACTGTAAGGGTTCCGAGAACTGCTCCTGTCCTCCGGGCCGTTTCAAATAAACCACAAGTTCGCGAGCAACGGAGAGTGCAACGCGAGGGCCGAAATCTTCTTCGATCAAGGCCAGAGATAGATCGATCCCGGCTGTGATTCCGGCGCAAGTGTAAAACTTTCCGTCCTTGAGATAGAGCGCGTTCGGATCGACTCTCAATTCGGGGAAGCGCTCCGCCAGCTCCTGCGCCTGGCGCCAGTGCGTCGTAACGCACTATCCTTGTCACATGGCAATGAATAAGAAATCGAACAGCACTAGTGAAGAGGGACTAAGCCGAAGGCACTTCATCAAGCGCGGCGCGGGCGCAGCTCTTGCGGTGGGCTATCTGACGACCATGGGTTCAGAGGTGTCCGCAGCTCCGGCCAGTCGCAATGAAGCCTTCGGGATTTATATCTGCCCGCCATGCGGCCAGCCTTGCGACAAACTCACTTTTGATAAGCCAGGTGATTGTCCCCAATGCGGCATGAAGCTGATTCCAATGAACGGGGGTGCTGGCAGTCCTCCCACCGTTGCCATTCTGCTCTTCAACGGCGCGGAAATTGTCGACTTCGCCGGCCCATGGGAAGCATTCGGAACAGCTGGCTTCCTGGTGCATACGGTCGCTGAGAATCTCGAACCCCAGACCATGGTGTTTGGCCAAAAGGTCGTCCCTGATTTCACCTTCGAAAATAGTCCTAAGTCGGACGTGCTCCTGGTGCCAGGCGGCGGCGTTGGCGGCCCAATGAACAACACATCGCTGATACGGTGGATTAAAACCAAGGCCGGCGATGTGAGCCATGTGATGTCAGTCTGCACCGGCGCGTTAATCCTGGCCCAGGCAGGCTTGCTCGACGGCCTCGAAGCCACCGTGACGTACGGCATGGAAGAGCCTCTGCAGCAGATGAGTTCGAACGTCAAGGTCATCTCTCCACGACGCTTTGTCGACGCTGGTAAGATCATCACTACCGCCGGACTCACCTCGGGAATTGATGGCGCCCTTCATTTGATTTCGAAAATGGCAGGCATCGGCGCCGCCCAGTCGGCGGCGCTGAGTATGGAATACCGCTGGAGTCCTGACGCGAATTTTTCCCGGGCCGCGCTTGCCGACAGATATCTGCCGGAGGGGCTGAAGTATGGAAAGGCCAAACTCAGCGGAATTGATGCAAAGGTGATTTCGACCTCAGGCGACACCGATCGTTGGGAGATGAAACTCCTCGTGTCTGAGCCGAAAGCCGAAGGCGAGATAATGGAGGTTCTCAGGAATCGCATCAAGTCCAATACAACCCATATCCGCGGCTCAGTGCTCTTCAGTGAAGCAAGCGGAAAAGAATCGGCAAGATCGTCTCAGGTCAAGTGGCATTTTACTGACGATCAAGGCCATGGGTGGACAGGCTCAGCGGTAGCGGCACGTTCGAGCGAAGAGAAGGAAAAATTTAACATAATTCTGATGCTCGCCCGGGCTCGCTAGCTAAACTCCGCACTCTCTTCATGCGTAGCACACTCGTGATTGCGTCGCTAGCGTCGGTCTTCTTCACTTTGATACCTTACTGTTGAATTCCCTGGAGTCGCGTCAACCTGACGCCAAAAATCTTAGAAGAAATTGTTCAACCGTACCAATCTTTAACGGTGTGGATTTGCGCTCGAAGAAAAAAGCCCCGGCTTGGGCCGGGGCTTTTGCATTACTGCGCGTTTGATCCGGTTTCTGCAGCACTGTCGTTACTCATCGTTGCCGTTGCCATTAACCCGTTGCAGTGCGTTGGACTGCACGTAGTCTGCAACTCGATCGCCTAATTGTGTTCCGTCGTCGCAGGCAGAACGGAAGTGGATGCCCGCAAAAACACGTGCATTCTTAATCTCCTCGAGGGCCTCCGAGAAGCTTCCAAAGGATCGAACCACTCCAGCCATTTCCGCCGCGTCAGAACTCACGCTGAAACTGGTGTTCTCACCAAAAGAGTTGGAGAGCACTGCGGCGGCAGCCCCGCTCAGACAGGAATGCCCTGAAGGATATTCAGGATGGTTAGGGGTAATCAGGTATGAAGTAAATGGACCTGCAACAGTGTCAGGGTTTCCGTCTGTGTCGGCCAAAGGAATGGCTGTCACTGGCCGCCAGAAACTATAGGTGTACTTCGCCTCCCAACACCCTATGGCCGCATCTGCCACGGAGAGATTCAGGAGAGTCAACAACCGCGACTTCGCTGATAATGTGAGGTGTTGTCTTTCCGCTAGAGTTAGCGCGATCTGATTCCAAAAAAAGCCAGCCGTGCTGGCATTCCAGAAACGGCTGTAAAGGGATTCGTCTTCTGTGCGGTTTAGTCCGGAGATGTCGCCCTTGAGTTTAGTCTCATTGAAGTCTGTCGCATAACGCTGACTCGTCAACGCCGGTGGACCACCAGGCCGGAACTGTGAAGGCGACTCGATCACCCAGGGAGTCATGTAAGAGAACTGAACGCCAGCGCCGGAAAGAAAGCCTGGCGGAGTCGGTCGCCACTGCCCCACGTTCGCTCCACCTAAGAAGGGTGCCGGTGCGGGAGTAATGCCATCCGTTAGGCGCCACGCCCAGATGGCGTCAGCGACAGTTTGACCCCAGGCGATTCCGCGTTCAATGGATCGACCAGAGTTGCCGTCCTCGTCATCGGTAATTGCAGCGATTGAGGCGTCACGCTTTGCAAGGAGGGTTGCCGATTGCGAAGCGTAGAGTCTGACAAGAACAGCATAGGCTGCTTGCACGGCAGCAGCTCGGCGTGAAGATCCAGGCTCCGCGGCTGGCTCGACATGAACTGGAGTATAGCGGCGCTCGATGCCATTGATGGCGTCGAATACCGCGGCTTGAACAAGCGCCGCATTCCGAGTTATCACCAACGGACTGGTGGGCGGGTTGTTTAAGCGTGCGGCTTCAAATAGGTTTCGATTCCAGTCAGCGACCTCATCCGCGCGGATTGTTGTCGTGGTGAGCGTCGCGAAAACTGCTAAGACGAGTAAAAGCTTTGCTACTTTCATTATTGATCTCCTTAATCGGTGAGTTGAACCGCTGGGTTATTTGCGCCTGGGTTCTCTAGTTATCGCTTTCAGAGAGGCTGGGCGGAAGGTGCCCAGGCTTTGCGTTAGGATGACAAGGCCGTCTGTGCTCAACGTTTGCGTCGGCTGGCCGGCATTTGCTTCGTGGGCTTTAGCTCCGCTTTCTTTTCCGGAGCTAACCGTTGACGCCCCTGCCCTCCTCTCAATGATCGCCGTCCGCACGTACGTGTCACTTCATCGGCGACTTGTCGCCAATCCAACAAGTGATCGATACATCGGCCACTGAGTAAGGCGGAAACGGCAGGAGGAAACTGCCACGCTAGACACCAAAGTGTTACAATTCGCGGTGTCCACAGTTGATTCTCATCTCACCGGGTAGGGTCTCTATGACTAAACCCTCGCTGCACGAAGTCACACAACTCCTTCAGTCTTGGAGTGAGGGCAACCAGGAAGCTCTTGATAAGTTGGTTCCGCTAGTGCATGCCGAACTGCATCGGCTGGCCCGGCACTACATGAGTAACGAGCGCCCGGGACACACACTACAAACCACCGAGTTAGTTAATGAGGCTTACGTACGCCTCATAGATTGGAAGAATGTACGGTGGCAGAACCGCGCACATTTCTTTGGCGTGGCGGCCCAGATAATGCGACGTATTCTCGTTGATTTCGCGCGGTCTCGTGCCTCAGCTAAAAAAGGTGGTGGAACGCAATACGTTTCGCTTTCGGAAGCAATGACCATCTCGCCTGAACGAGGAGAGGATCTGATTGCACTTGATGATGCCCTTGAAAGTCTTGCGGAACTTGACTCACGCAAAAGCAGGATTGTTGAACTGCGCTTTTTTGGCGGGCTCAGCGTTGAGGAGACGGCGGAAGTGTTGAAGATCTCAGCTCGCACGGTGATGCGCGATTGGGGGCTGGCCCAAGCCTGGCTTTATCGAGAGTTGAGCGGAGTGCAACATGATGACGCCTGAGCGTTGGCAGCAGATCGATCAGCTGTATCAGGCCGCACTGGACCAGGAGGCAGCAGACCGGTCCAAATTCATCAGCAGCGCCTGCGGCGATGACTCAGAGTTGCGCCGCGAAGTTGAATCGCTGCTTAAAGCACACGAGCAAGCTGGCAGCTTTATTGCGGAGCCAGCCCTACGATCTGCAGCTAAGTTGCTCGCCAAGGATCAAAAACGTTCACTCATCGGAGCAACTCTCGCTCACTACCAGATTGAATCAATTCTAGGTGCGGGTGGGATGGGTGAAGTCTATTTGGCTCTGGACGTGAAACTCAACCGTAAAGTGGCTCTCAAGCTTCTACCAGCTTCCTTCATTAACTATGCGGACCAGTTGGGTCGATTCGAGCGGGAGGCGCAGGCAGCCTCTGCGCTCAATCATTCCAACATCATCACGATCTATGAAATTGTCGAGGTCGACGGGCATCACTTCATAGTCACGGAGTTCGTAGACGGCGAAACTCTCCGAGAGTACATGACCAACACGCGGATGACTGTCGGTGAAGTACTCGATGTCGCCGCGCAAATAGCCTCGGCGCTTCAAGCAGCTCACGAGGCCCGCATCGTTCATCGAGACATCAAGCCCGAAAACATCATGGTTCGCCGCGACGGTGTCGTGAAGGTGCTGGACTTCGGACTAGCCAAGCTTGCGCCACAACGGTTAGGCACAGTTGACGTTCATGGGGTGAACCAATCAAAGGTCCAAACGAGCCCCGGCATGGTGATGGGCACGGTCGGATATATGTCGCCCGAACAGGCGCGTGGCCAGGAGGTTGATGCAAGGACCGACATCTGGTCGCTTGGAATCGTGCTCTACGAGATGGTGGCGGGGCGCACGCCGTTCAAAGGCGACACACCCAATCATGTGATCGTTTCGATACTAGAGAATCAGCCGACGTCGCTGTGCGGTGACAGTGGAGTGCCTGCTGAGTTGGAACGAATTATTTCGAAATCGCTGCGAAAGGATACGGTAGAGCGCTATCAAACGGCCTCCGACATCGCCCTCGATCTGAAGAACCTGAAGGAAGACCTAACTATCGAGGCAAGACTGAAACAGTTAAAGGGTTCTTCTGACGATGAGGCATTTGCAGCGTTCGCCACGGCACAGGCGCCAGGCGTTGATACGTCTGAGTTGTCTGGAGCCAACTCGATATTGAGTGCCGAATATCTGCTTAACGGGATCAAGCGTCACAGAGGGAGTGTAGTTTTTGCTTCAATGGCAGCACTGCTTCTGATTGCCTCTCTTGTGTACTTCTTCAACATCCCTTCCGGACGAAGTGGACCAAAAGACTCGGTGGCCTTCTTTGCCCGTCCGCTTACAACTGATCAAGGCTTTGAAGGCATGCCGTCGCTATCACCGGACGGCAATTATGTAGCGTTCATAGCCGGTGGCGGAGAGCTGCAGAAGGACTTTGACCTCTATGTGAAGCAGATCGGTGGCGGCCCACCGCTGCGCCTTACGTCGGGTCCTGCGGTTGAAGAGTTTCCGGCCTGGTCGCCAGACGGTCGGTCCATCGCCTTCGTCCGAACCAAAGGCGATAAACTTGATGTGCTTCTCATCGCACCAATTGGAGGGCCAGAACGAAAAGTGGCCGAGGTTAGTGCCGACACTTCGACCTCTGTTTTTTCCTTTGTCCATCCCTACTTGTCCTGGTCTCCGGACAGCAAATTCCTGGTTACGACAGACCGCCAATCTCTGAATGAGCCCCTTGGTCTCTTTCTATTGTCGGTGTCCACAGGAGAGAAGCGCAGGCTAACCAGCCCGCCGCCACCGTCGCTTGCCGACGGTAATCCGGCTGTTTCGCCTGATGGTCGAAGCCTCGCTTTTGTACGCCTCATTTCATTCGGACACCCTCAACTTTTCGTACTGCCGCTCACAGAGGACTACCGGCCGGGCGCAGAGGCAAGGCACATCAATCTTGCCCAACCGTGGGTGGTAAACCCCGTCTGGAGCCACGATGGGCGAGAGATACTTTGTTCGGTTGCAGATCAACCATGGACTTCGCGTCCAAGGCTTTGGCGGGTTCCGGTAGCGAATCCTGAAAGCAGCAAACCGGTGGCCCTGGTTGGCGAGAACGCCTCGCAATTTGCTGTGTCCTCGCAGGCACATCGGCTCGTATACGCCGACTGGACGGCGGACTACGATATTTGGCGCACAGAAATCTCTAAGATTGGCAGTAATAGCCCGCCGCTGAAGTTGATCGCCTCGACGCAGTCAGATAGCTGCCCACGCTACTCGCCTGATGGTTCGAAGATCGCGTTCGACTCTGATCGCTCAGGACACACTGAGATTTGGGTTTGTAACAGTGATGGCTCAAATCCGCTGCAACTAACTTCGCTAGAATCGTTTTCGGAAAATCCGCGCTGGTTCCCGAATGGGCGGCATATTGTCTTCGATTCCAACAAGGAGGGCCAAATAGACGTTTATCTGTTAGACACAGACAGCCCAGTGCCGCGTCGCTTAACCGATGATCTGAGTGACGACGTAACTCCCAGCGTGTCGCGCGACGGCAATTGGATCTATTTTGCCTCGAGACGCACCGGCAGGTTTGAAATCTGGCGTATGGCGAGTAAGGGTGGCAAACCGATTCAGTTAACATTCGGAGGAGGCGACCGACCACTGGAGTCCGCACACGAGACCGTTGTCTACTATGTAAAACGGGTGAGCGAAACAAAAAGTGAGGTTTGGAAGGTTCCAGTGTCAGGAGGCGATGAAGGAAGAGTGCTCGGCCCTGTCAATGCGTTTGGCTATTCAATTTCAGTCGTACCACAGGGAGTCTACTTCGTTGAGATTGGCACAATGCTATATGTTGGTTCCAGTGGAAACTCGCTCAAGTTTTACAGCTTCGCAAGTAGTGCCACGGAAATAGTCGCCAACGTCAGACTTAACCCGAATAACGGACTCAGCATTTCACCCGATGGTCGGTACGCTCTGATGACACTACTCGATCCTGATGTGTGCGATCTAATGGTAGTAGACAACTTCAGGTGAAGCTATCATTTGACCCAGTCTTCATAAGGATCAGGCATTCGCCGCCCTGGAGAAGAGCTATGAGGAACACGAGCACAATATGAGGTTTCTGGTTGCAGATCCCCTTTGGGAAGATCTTCGTTCCGATCCGCGTTACTCAAGTCTTGTCAGACGGATGGGCCTCGAGCGGTGAGTTGGGTGACTAAACAAATCAATTTGTCGTGCGTGAAATACGATGACGCCTGAGCGTTTTCAGCAGATCGATCAGCTATATCAGGCTGCACTGGACCAGGAGGCAGCAGACCGGTCCAAATTCATCAGCAGCGCCTGCGCCGACGACGCAGAGTTGCGCCGCGAAGTTGAAACACTACTTAAAGCACACGAGCAAGCTGGCAGCTTTATTGTGGAGCCAGCCTTACGATCTGCGGCCAGGTTGCTCGCCAGCGATCAAGCAAAATCACTCATAGGAGCAACTCTCGCCCACTACCGGATTGAATCAATTTTAGGTGCGGGTGGGATGGGTGAAGTCTATTTGGCTCTGGACGTGAAACTCAACCGTAAAGTAGCTCTCAAGCTCCTCCCAGCTTCCTTCCACAACTATACGGACCAGTTGGGTCGATTCGAGCGGGAGGCGCGAGCGGCCTCTGCGCTCAATCATCCGAACATCGTCACGATCCACGAGATCGGCCAGACGGATTCCCTTCACTTCATCGCCACCGAGTTCGTTGATGGAGAAACGTTGAGAGAGCACTTGACGAAGAAGCGCATGGCTATTGGCGACGTACTCGACATAGGCAGCCAGGTTGCTTCTGCACTTCAAGCCGCGCACGAAGCAGGAATAGTACATCGAGACATCAAACCCGAAAACATCATGCTCAGGCGTGATGGAATCGTGAAGGTGCTCGACTTTGGACTCGCCAAGGTCGCGCCGGATCACGTCGAGCTTCATTCGCAAGCTCCGACTCGACCAATGGTCAATACAAATCCCGGAGTGGTCATGGGAACCGTCGGCTACATGTCGCCGGAACAAGCACGTGGAGCCGACGTCGACGCACGCACAGACATCTGGAGTTTGGGTGTTGTCCTCTACGAGATGATATCAGGGCGCGCGCCGTTTGTAGGTGAGACGCCAAGTCACATTGTCGTTTCGATCTTCGAGCACGAGCCGCCGCCACTGTCGCTCACCTCGGACGTACCACACGAGTTGCAGCGAATAGTAACGACTGCGCTGACTAAGAAGAGAGAGCAACGATACCAAACGGTCAGGGATTTGTTGGGTGACCTCAAACGTCTGAAGCAACGACTCGAGGTTGACGCGGCCATCGAACACTCGGGTGAGCCGGACGAAACTAGTCACGAAGCCGCCACCACCAAGATTCAGGCAGGGGCAGTTCAAACGGATGATATAGCCGTTGCCCGCACCGAATCGCGCCTCGCTCATTTCGTTAGATCATTCAAAGCAAAGAGATCGGTTTGGGTGATTGTAAGTACGCTAGTCGCTGCAAGCCTCATCGCTTACCTCGGCTACTCGCGCTATCGATTGGGAAGTAGAGGGAGCTCAGTTCGCTCGATTGCAGTTATGCCATTCGAGAATCAGACCAGGGACCCCAACTCGGATTACCTCTCAGACGGAATCTCTGAGACCTTAATCAACCACCTTTCGAAACTACCGGGCGTAAAGGTAAGCGCTCGCAGTTCGTCCTTTAAATACAAAGGTACGACCGTCGATCTGCCGGAGGTGGCAAAAGCTTTAGGCGTGGATGCCATCCTTACCGGCCGCATCTCTCAACGCGGCGACAATATCGTGATCAGCGTTGAATTAATGGATGCACGAGACAAGACTCAAATATGGGGTGAGCAGTACAACCGCAAGATGGCCGATGTTCTGGTGGTCCAATCAGACATTTCCAGCGAGATAGTCCAAAGGTTGCGTTTACACCTGAGCCCCGATCAACAACAGCAACTTGCAAAAACTGAGTCTGTCAACCTTGACGCTTATGAGCTCTTTCTTAAGGGTCGGTTCACCTGGGATAAGGGTGGAACAGAGAACAGAAAGAAGGCTGTCGAATATTATCAACAAGCGATTGCCCTTGATCCTGCTTACGCGCTGGCGTATGCCGCATTGTCGGGCAGCTACGATACTTTGATAACCAACAACGAGCTCAATCCCAAAGAATTCGCACCAAAAGTCGAGGCGTCCGCGCGCAACGCTTTGGAACTCGACGAGAATCTGGCCGAAGCACATCTCGCCATGGCCAGGGCCAAAAGGTCTGCGTGGCAATGGAATGAAGCTGAGAGCGAACTTAAGCGGGCCATTGAGCTAAATCCAAATCTCGTTGCCGCGCATAATGCTTACGCTATTTTTCTCATAGTACATGGAAAACGCGAAGAGGCCGTGGCCCAGCTTAACCATGTCAGAGAGCTTGACCCCTTATCACCCTTTGCCAATCAGGCAGTTTTGGGGGAGCTGGCAATCTTCCGTAAAAACGATCAAGCACTTGAGCTTGCGAAGAAGATGCTTGAGGCGGATCAGCAGAATCCGGACGCGCACGTAACCGTCGGCGAGTTTTACGCAAGACTGGGGCGTCATCGCGAGGCCATCGCGGCTTATCAGGAAGCCATCAAGTTAGGTGATGATAGTCCGGACGCGCAAATCATCTTGGCCGGGGAATACGCCAGGGGTGGCGAGCCTGAGAAGGCAGGAGCGATCCTCAAACGATATGAGTCGGGAAATGAATACTGTTCGCCCTTTGCCCTGGCATGTGTTCACCTTGCTCTTGGACAGCGCGACCAGGCATTCGCGTCACTCGAAAAGGCTTACGCAGCACATGATCAACAGCTGATTTGGCTGCTAGGTGAGTGGCGGTTCGACGAGCTACACTCCGATCCGCGCTTCCAGGATCTCGCGCGACGCGTTGGTCTGTTGTCTTAGGTGAGCCTCAGAATAAAAAGCGCTCTATTCAAAAGTACAAGTTGGAATGACGTTGCCCTTTGCGCGGCGACTCACGCTTTGACGATTTGGTCAAGCGAGTGGAATAACAGTCTTAAGAACAACCTCCAACCGCGTCTTGGTCCAATCTGGGACTTTACGGAAAAAGGCAAAGGTAAGCTGTTTGTAAACTATGCGCGTTTTCTCAGTTTACTGCCGGCGGCATTGCATTAGGGTCGTCCGCCTAGAACCTCCGGGCGCAATCAACCGATTGACGTCATCACAAGCAACCTCGGGAGTTGTTATCCCCCTGATTTCCGACAACTTACTGACCTCCGCATAACCAGCGCGGAGGTTACGAGCAATGAGAAGGCGCCATCCGTGCAAAGATGCATTTTCATTCGTGTTTTCGCATCGCTACTTGAGGAGAAGACCGTGGGCCCAATGACGTAGTTCTCATTGAAACGTCAAAACCACGTCACCGACAATTTTGGCCTAATCGATCTTGTTCTTTTAAGTTGTTGTAGAAGAGGAGGGTGTTACTGGTGGAGCAGAGGGGGATCGAACCCCTGACCTCCGCATTGCGAATCGGTTTTATGGTCCACTGCGGTCTTTAACATGCAGTGACATTCGGCAACATTAACTTACAATTCTTCAACAGGTTGCAGCCATTGCAGGAGCAATTTCTTTAGCAGTCTTTTGTCATCGATTTTCATCGATTTGCATGGAGTCGAGTGACGAATCGGTGACATTTTTTAGCCGCGTGGCCTCCGCATTTCCACAGCAGGGACCAAGTCACCTACACTCAGGTCAAGACGTTTTCTCGTCGTTGGTCCGCCGCGTTTCTGACGAGTCCAAGCCAACTCTGGTGACGCTCGATGCTAGAATTCTCTCGCGGAGTAGACAGATGAATTTGAGTGAACGCATCACGATGGATCCAGAGATTTGCCACGGCAAGCCCACTATTCTGGGCCTGCGGTACACGGTCGAAACAATCCTCGAGTTATTCTAAACTCATCAGGACGCTGAGCCGGCAGCCCGCGAAAGGAGGGCGCATCACAAAAAGCAATTTGTTAATACATGTTTCCTACTTATCTTTGAAGAGCTTATTGGTATATCTACTCGTAGCGTAGTGCTATCAGCGGATCGACCCTTGTCGCGCGATGTGCCGGGACGAAGCACGAGATGAAAGCAACCACAATCAACAAGGCCGCTACTGCAACAAACGTAATTGGATCTCGCTCCGTAACTCCAAACAGCAATGACGACATAACTCTG
>Ga0137359_10001515_pt1 | contig 18423 bp, 13 predicted proteins | sample Mad1_40_16metaG_FD_108281 | JGI IMG/M metagenome (GOLD analysis project Ga0137359, IMG submission 108281) | Vadose zone soil microbial communities from Angelo Coast Range Reserve, California, USA - Mad1_40_16 metaG | ecosystem: Environmental > Terrestrial > Soil > Vadose zone | place: USA... | reverse complement strand
TGTTTCCGAACATGGCTATGGAAGCCATGCCGGAAAGTGAGTCTTTTCCACGGGCAAATGTTCCCGACTCGCAATAGGTCTTGAGGGTTGTCACCACTTCTTTGGGCATCTTCTGAAGGTCCGCCACTTCATCAAAGCCGATGGCGTCCCATATTCCGACCAATCCAATCTTGCCGCTGGCCATGTTGAAAAACAGATTAGCCACAGTCGTTGGTCCGGTGAGCAGGATGGTATACGGGGACAACTCTTGATAGCCGTAGCTTTTCCCCGTTTCACGCGGGCCAAGTTCCACCAAGTTATAATTATTTTCGGTCAGGGGTATCAATCGCACCAAGTAGTGCAATTTCTGGCGGCGGTTGAAGTGCGACGGTTCGAGTCCTATAGTCCGCAGCAGCAGGTCAATCCATTCGTCGGAACTGAATTGGCTACGGCACGCCCGGTATTCTTCGAGATCGAATGTCGCAACTTGAATTGGTTTCAGGCTGTCGATCCAAAACGGACTGCGTTTCCCCTTCTGCTCTTCGTCGAATGAGTGTCGAATGTCCAACTGTGCCCAAATTCCGCCCATCAGCAACCGGTCGTACTCCCGTAAGTAGTGGTCGGGGATGTGAACGTGCTTGTGATTGAAATTCTTCAGTTCGGCCCAATATTTGTCGTCCTCGGAAACGTATCGTACCTGTACTTTGTCGATGAAGGTGTGCTTCCCTTTGTCCTTGACCATCGACTGCGCTTTGTTGGCTTCATCGGGACGGACAAAGTTTGACGACAAAGTATTGTTCACCACCTTCATCCCGGCCTCGATGGCTACCGGGTCATCGGTGGCGCAATACTTCCCCAACAGGTACTCAAGGACAAAGACTGGGACGTTGGCCCCGACCTTCACTTTGCGGACCAAGTCCTTGCGAACTACTTTCCCTGCAAAGACGGAAGTCGCTTTTCGGTCTAGCTCTGGCATGTATCAACCTCACATCGAAATCGCGACATCGACAGTCAGGCTAGTCGCAAGTTCAGCCCCGGTGGCCGCATCCAGTAAGCAGACTTCCACCGACTTCTGAGAAATTTCCTCGGAGATCATTACGGTCACGGTATTCGGCTCGATTCTCTTGTTGTCGTTATCCGCAGTCTTCAACTTCACTTCACCAGTTGCATCCTCGAATCCATAGGAGGCACTCACCGGAACCGACACACACTTCTTGTTGGCTCGCAGTTCAATCCGCACCTTTGGCGGTTCAAATCCAAATAGACTCGACTCGCCCTGATTCCCAGCAATCTGCACGGAGAAGAACCTCGTTGTCAGCTTCGTGGTGCCGGGAGTCAACACCCATTGGATGCCCATCGTTGCGCTAGAAGGCTTCACCGTCGAGTGCAGTACGACCACAGGAAGGATCAGTTCTTGTGGAGACAGTCCGCCGTGAAAATACGCTCGTCCGCCTCCCTTTGATTTAAATACCGCGAAGGTCCATGGAGTTGCAATGTCGAATTCGCTGTCCACTCCCAGTGAGGCCAATGAAGTTCGGAGGTACGATGGTTCCGAGTTGCCCCCAACACCCACCCAAACCCGGCGATGTAAGTCTTCAACCTTGCCACCGGGGGCGTCGATCTTCATGTCCTCCCCGATCTCGTCGCCGAACAGATGCCCGTGGTCCGCTACCAAAACCGTCGTTTTGATCCCGTGATCGGCCAGCACCCTGACGCCCCGCCGCAAGTGACTCAGCACACCGTCTATTTGGAGCCGGGCTTGAGCCAAGTTATCGGCCTCTCCCAGTTCATCGATCTCCTGCGAGGTAATCAAGATCAACTTGGCGTTCTGAATGCCTTCCTTAATCTTTTTCGCGGGCTTGGGGAACAGGTCTTCGAGCTTTGCCTCGAAGACTGGTACACCCGCATTTTCTTTCAGGAACGTCATGCGATCCTTGCGGTCCTTGATGACCTCGCCACCAATCTCCAGCGCCAGTTTGCCGCTCCCGGCGCTCACCACCTTGGCGGACTCGTAAGCTTTGGGCAACAGTGCCGCCATACCGATCTCAGTGATCGTGGGGATCATGCCAATCGCAGGCTCGATTTCCAGCTTGAAATCATCCATGAGCAGTCGACACAACTCGCGAGCCATCTCAAAGCGAAGAGCGTCTACCCAAACGTAGGCGACCTTGCCTTCACCCAGAAGCGGCTTCACCTGCCTTTCGAAAATATCCCGCTGCCGCAGGCATCCTTTGATGGGGTGCTTTGCCTTTTGAAAATTTGTGATGAACAGTCTGGCAAGTTCCGAGCCGACCTCGGTATACCGTTGCTCAGCTTTCATAAGGAGCTTTTCGAGCTTGTCGTGATCACTGCCGACCGCGAACTCAAAGTTATACTTGCGGCTCTCCATGTGCCGGTGATGCGTGTCCAGCAAGCACCATGGTTCATCGTCAGAGGCGTACGCTTTGATCAGTGCAAGAACTCCAGTCGGCGGATTCTTGAGAGCCTTGCCAACCCGATCTGCTTCGATCAACACTTCGGCAGCCGATGAAATGAGCGCCCACCGAGCTTGGATTGACGGGATGACGTCGGCCCAGAATCGGGACAGACGATACTCGGCAAGTTTCAACAGAGCCGTGCTCGCGGAATTGAGTAGTTCGCTTTCTACGTGCTCCAGCAAGGTGAGTTCAACGCACAAAAAGGTTTCGTTTTCCTTGAGCGGTTCCACAGGCAACTTAAGCTTTGCGAGGCCAAGCTCCTTTTCTACCCCGTTGGCCACGATCACGTAGCTGTCCCGCACGTCCCTGCTATTTCGCCATGTTCGAACTAGTCGCACGCACGCGTCGATCCCGCCCGTGCTGGTGGCCACGGGTACGGACGAGAGCGATGGAGGCAACTTCTTTTTCAGTGCGGCGAACAAGTCCGTCAGCATGACATGTCGCCCCAATTTGATTCGCCAATTGGACAAGGCTTCATCGGCAGGAAGTTCGATGTCAAAGCTGACTTGTAACAGATAACGCAGTTGCTCCTCGGCTTCTTTCTTGCTGATTTCTTCGTCGTATTGGTCGCTATGCAGAAAAGCCAACGCAACTTCTTGCGGGTTTGCCGACCCGAAGATCAGCATCAGCACCCCGGTTGAAATATCTTTTCCTTTGTCGGCTAGTGAATCCAAATCGGCTAACGACAGCTTGCCCGAGTCAACCTGTCTTTCGATTTCGCCAACCTGATCCTCCCCGAGAATAGGTCTGAGGGCATTGCGGGTCACGACGGACAATCGGGTGTTGCATGCTGGTGGCTGTTGCCGGGGTTGCACAATCACGCCAGCACAATCGAGTTCGATCAGAGCACTGTTGGTTTCCGTCTGTTCCATAGGCACGTATACAACGAGCCGAGGCGGCTGCTCGTTCACGAGGAGATGATCAATCTCTTTTCTCAGTTTGAAGAAGCTGCCGTCGTACCGGGCCACGGTCGTGTTCGGAAGGGAAAACTTTGCTGCCACCTCACCGTAAACTTGCTCTGGGTCGTACCAGACTACCAGCCCCTTCTCGTCAACCTGCTTGGCGATCAGTTGAACGAGAGATTCGGTGACAACACCCATCACTTCACCAGCCCTTTGAGGCGAAGCTGCTTACCGATGGAAGACCATTCATATTTGCCCGCGAGGAGTTCCTCCCAATAGTCCTCGGCCTCTTTCCAAGGAACGAGTTCGTGGAGAGGGGCGATATTCAGAACGACGCCATCGTTAAGGTCGGGTTCCAAATGTAGGTCTGCCGCTCGACGCAGCTTGTCCTCGAAGTCGCGTAGCTCGGAGATGAAATCTTCCTGTTGTTCCATTTCTTTGGCGAGCCGTTTGGACTCCTTTCCGGACGTACCAGATGCTTTTTGTCGGACGCGAACACTTTCGAGGCGGCTGGCTTCCAAACGAATCTTTGGTTCCACAAAGTTCACTAACGCCTTGAAGAGTAGGTCTTTGTTCAGTCGATGATAGTAGAACCAAAGGGCGTAGTTCCTCTTCGATGATTGAAGCAGCCAATAGATTGGTGCGTTGCGGCGGCTGTTTGAGTAGCGCGACACATGATAGTCCCAGAATCCGCCCTTGCTTGGCTTACGGAAGTAATCTCGCAGTTCGTTTACCTTAAGAGTGTCCGTTATTTCCTTCTCTATGATCTCAGAATGATTCTTCCAGATGAGTTCAAGCACCTCTCCGACTCGTTGAACGATGTCACTCGGATTCTGAGGGTCATCAACAAGAACGCCTTCCTGATCTACGCGACAAGGGTAGCCAGCCGGAGCTTGATTTGCGGGCCTTCCATCTGCTTCTTGTAGCATTCCGGAAGGGCAAATCGGCAGTGGATCGAATGGGTCGAGCACAGGAGGTTGTTGGGTCATTCCGATTGCAAGTCGGACATCCCAACGGCCTGAAGCACATCCAACAGCGTAACTGACAAGTGAAGCTGCGTGCCCATGTAACACCTCAGGCTGAATGAGCTTCATTTCTCGCCGTTCTGAAATCAGAGTTTCAGGATGTCGTTTAATTTGCCCACAAAGGAGTTCCAATCGTCGGTCTGCAAAGTACGCTTTCTTAGTTACCGAACGACTGCCCGTTCCGGCTTCGACCTGCTCATCTATGACATCGTCGATTGTCATGCCAAATGCACTGGCGAATTCATTTCTCTCGCTCTCGGTTAAACAGGTCTTGCTAAGGAGATGGGGGTGGGTTCCGAATTCGTCATCGATCTCCTTCATGGCTTGACTGTCCATTCCGTATGCTTCGCGAGCGATTTCTTCGATGCGCCACGACAATTGAATACTCTTTATGTAGTGATCCTCCTTCCGGGAAACTGAAGCGAGCGACAGATCACGAAGAGAAATTGCGTTGCCCTTTGTTTGTGCCGCTGATACCAAAACACTTGGAACACGGAAGTAACGGCTGCATTCTTCTTCAGCATCAATCGTACACTTGTGCATCCAAAGTTCTCGGACGGCGAGAGACAGCTCCCGGCGCTGTGCTGCTGACAACGCGGGAATGGGGACAGCACCGACGATTCCTTGAGTGTACTGACGGGCAGCGCCTACCGAGACGGCCGCATCGCCAGACGCAACCGAGAATTCAAGAAAGGTTGCGAATACCCGCGTCATAAGCAACGCCAGAAGCGGTAATGCCATGTCGGGATCAATAGGTGAGATGATTGGCCCTTTGACATCGAAAATACACCCGGTCGGCAACGCACGTGGGCTGAAACCACTCGCTGTTCGTTCCGTGTATGTGATCGCAGGTTTGAAATAGAAATCACGATTTTGAGGGCGAGATGCAAGCTTGCCGTTCGGACCAAAATGATTTTGAATCTCATGCCCATCCTCGGTCCAATCCACTACAAGGTGAATATCGCCAAAATAGGGCGAGTACTCGCCCCCTTTTGCATAAAACACCCAAGCCTTTGAACCTAGGGGTTTCAGAGTCCTCGCCCGCGTGTTGACAACGTGGGTTGGTGCAACTTCCCAAGCTAGGCGAACAAAACGGAAGTTGTCGCCAGTCTGAAGTCCTGTTCGAGCATATCCCTGATGTCCTTCAAGCGGCTTGTATCGATGATAGGCTCGACGGAACGAAGGACTTGCCCAATAAGAAATACGACTTTCTGGAAGCTGGTGATATGCCTTTGAGGAAGACAAGAAGACTTCGGGACGCATTTTGCCTTCTTGCAACCCAGAAAGCAGGGGTAAAAGAGCAGCGGCCTTATCAGTATCTTTCAGAAGTCTTGCGAACGACATTATTTGACCGGCTAGAGGAGGAGTGCGAAGCGCATAAGCCGCCGCTTCGACTAAAGCTCCGTCGAGAACTCCGAGACCAAGATCAATCGCAACATCAATGTTTGAAGACCCCAAGAGGTCGTGCTCCCGCCACTCCTTGAGCGTTCCTTTAAAGAACTGAGTGCGATTGACAATTGCACCGAGGAAACCCGTCTGGAGCAAAAATTGAAGACCCCTATGAACAAACCCAGCGTCAATATCATCCTTGCATGTCTGATATTCTGCGATCACGTACGGCTTAGCAGGAAGGCTAGAGTCTCCAAATGGAGGGTTCATGAGGACGACGTCGTATCGTCGATAGCAGAGATCGACGAAGGCAAATCCTCGCACAGCATCGTCGGTGAATAACCGCCGTTGGAGCTTCTGTTCACTATGGGCTTTCTCAGCATACTGACGAAGCGTCTCGATCACCTTGGCTTCGGCACGCTCGAAGAACTCAGTATCCGTAATGTCGGATAGATCAAACAGCGAAGGATGGTCGGGCTTTCCTGCGAGTCGGTCCATCGTCGCTTGAGTGAAGAGAAGCGGCTGGCCCTTTCGATCCGTTGCTTGAGTTGTTTCACGAACCCACTGCTTCTTGGCGGCGGCGACGGTATCCCGAATCTCTTCTTCGACCTTGAGGAGCGAACCTGCTTCCCCAGCCAGCTTCATCTTCTCGAATACGACCTCCACGACTTGGCCAAGAAACTTCGGTTCAAGCTGGCTGACAAACTCCTTTAGCATTTGCTCTTCGCCGGGCATTGGTTCGGCACACACAAAGTTCGAGCGGTTTATTTTGGGTTTGTCTTTCTTCAGCCCCATCTCTTGATAGGCCCGTTGACAGCGAAGCCAAAGTGCAAGAGCCGCGATTTGGCTGGCCCGGAGGTCGATGTCAATGCCGTGCAAATTGTGGGCAAGGATCAATCGGGGTACGTGTCGCCGCAAGTCTTGCAGCGTTGGGTATTCCTTCTGGAGTGTCCTGCCTAGCTCGGGGTCGGCGTACGCTTCCTCGTAAATCGTAACTAATAGGTCGAAACAGTACAGCAAGAAGTGACCGCTGCCGCAGGCAGGGTCGAGAATCCTCAGTTCTCGCGGGTCTTTCTTGGGACGGTGTAGGATGTAGACAGGCAGTTTGAGTAGCTCTTCTTGTGAGAGATCGTCCCGTTCCTCGAAAGCGTCTTTCGGCGGTTGTTCCTCCTCTTTTAGAAAAATCTCGGTCGGACGACGGACCAAGTAGTGGCATTGGTTCTTTAGCTTAGTATCCCCCTTCCGCATTTCGTGCCAGAGACGCCCCAGCGTGTTGTCCGTCAGAAACTCCACCACGTAACGGGGCGTGAAGAACTGGTTGCGGAATGCCAATTCGTAAGAATTGCGAGGAGCAGAACTTTCCTTGCGGGCCTGATCTCGCAGTTCTTTGGGCGTGAAATATTGGTAGACCCAACCAATGGTTTCGTCCTGTGACCAAATCCTCGGCCATTCCTCCCGCAACTCGGTTTCCTCGGGTTTTATGCCTCCCCAGTTCAGCAAGTCCAGAACTTCATCGAGCGTCTTCTGTCGAGGATAAAGGCGATTGGCCGGGTCATTCGGATTGAACAATATGCCGATTTCGTCGGAAAGGAAGCCACCCAGCCAGTCCAGAAAATGACGGTAAGCAATATCCTGATGTCCCGTATTAAAAAGGCGCTCTTCTTCGGGATGATCCGCCAGATAGAACTTCACGCCGTTCGAGTTGACACCCCTGCTAGCTGCCTCGCGGAATTTCTGGTCGCCGACGTAGACTTCTCGTGCCTCCATCATCTTGTAGGCACAGAGGCGGTTTAGATGAGTGAAGGCGATCTCCCGCACCAACTGGTCGAGTGCTTCCCTCGGTTTGAAGCCACGGGCTTTGATGTGACCGAAGTGATCGAGAATATCTCGACGAGCCGCCTGCTCTTCTTCGGAAAGATGGGTCATCTTGGCGTTCGGATCGGCCGTGACCGCGTCTTTTTTGGCGAAGATGCCGTACTTTCCTTCAAGGTCTTGTGAAATCGAGTCTTCGAGCAGTTTGCGGCACTGCGTTACGACGTTGCGTAACTTGTTCCGAATCTCTTGGTTCATAATCCTGCCGATACCTGTGGCTGCGATGCCAACGCCTGCTGCTTCAAAGTTTTAAGCCGATTTGTCACAAGGTCATCCAGCGCAAGGCAAACGACCCGAATCGTTTCGACGGCTTGCTTGGCCCATGGAAAGCCAATCTCTTGAGCGGCTCCGGCAGGATCATCCTGCGAACGATCAGCGCGATGCACGATGTCGTTGCGACGCTTCACGGTAACGTCGAGGGTTTTTTTGATCTCTTCTTCTTCACGACCGAGTTGCTGAGCGATTTGCTCCCACGGATTGTCTAGAGCAAGCAGCACGCCAGTGATATGGATGCCTCGTCTGCCATTCAGATAGCTGAAATTCAGACTGCTGATCATCTTGTTGGCAACAAACAATGGGTCGGGAACAGTCAAGATTCGGACAGCTTCATCAAGGTCGAATTTCAGGTCCTTAAACTGGTTCTTAAATGCTTCGTCATTCCTTGGGACGAAATCCCGCCCTCGCAGTCGAATCACCTCGGGAAGGTTGTCTCTGAGTAAGATTGGGAGGTAGGTCTCCAAAGCGGTGCTGGCGGTGACTACAGATTGACGCAGCAGGTTGCAGAGTGCGCTCCGCTTAATTGATGCAGCCGGAATTTCGGCCCGCTCCCGAATCAGACCCAAGAAGATTTCATTGTAAATAACGAGCAATCCTTCCTCGTCTTCGGCCTTGACGATCTCACGTAGGGATTTCAGCAATGCGGACTCGGTGTTCGGTGAATCGTGCTCTAAAAGCCGGAAGACCTTCAGGAGCAGATCGGCGGGACGAATGTTGTCTTCAAAGATTTGACGGGGACTGAGCATCGTTCACTCCAGAATGATGACCGTATCTTCATCGATGCACTTCTGAAGTGACGAACGCAATTTCTCAATCGTGGTGTCCAGTTCTTGCTGGGTTCGAATTGGCTTGTCGAAGAACTCGGCGATTTTGAGGCGTTTTACTGGCTTCGGTTCGACGCTTAGTGACAACTCTTGGAGTTTTAGAAGAACCGAAGATTTCAGTCCTTCCACCGCGACCAAGTCAGTTTCCATCTCCGTGAGGCTTGCTTTCCCGAGGGTTTTCCCACTGCTCACGTTCTCTCGATCTTCCTCTGAACCAACCCGCACAAGCAGGGCCGCAAGCATGGTGTTCGCCATGATCAGCTTCTTGGCGTTTTCGGCTTCGACTTGCCTCCTAGCGACCTCATCAGATTCGTCCTTAGTCACAGGGCGAAGCGGCTCCCATTCAGGGCGCAATTTGATCTCATCAATCGCCTTCAAGTATGCCGCCCGCCGTCTGTCGAACAGTTCGATGTAAACCTGCTTGTACGCGGAAGCGATGGCGGATGTGTTGCGCTCGATTTCAGACCAGTGATCGATGAACTGGTCTGAACTCAGAAGCGACTTGAGTTGTTCAACGCGGACTGCGATTTCGGGCGATGGGCTATGTGACACGAGCCGTTGCCAGATTTGCTCAACTGCAAATCGGGCTTGTTGCAAGACGCCAATGGCCTCGCCATTGAGCCACTCTCGAATTTTCCGTACTTTCTCTCTGGTCTGGCCGAAGTTTGCTCCATCCTCAGTAAGTATGCGCACGCAATCGTCGGAAGCCGAGGCTTGGATACCCAGCAGCGTTTGCTGAAATTCGGACAACAGCGACAGGATCGGAAGGCCATTAGCCTCAGCAGTGGCTTTCAGCGGGTACAGTTTCTCCAACTCTTCCGCCGCCAACTTTTTGAACGCTGTAGCAATGGCTCCTTCTTCGACATCGACCTCCTCGCCGGTGAGGTCTTCCAATTGCTGCACCGCTTGGGTGAGCGTCTTGAGACCGACCGACTCCCTAGGAGAAAACAGCGATGAACGGAAAGCCAGATTGTTGGTGAAGGGCGTACGAGATGCAGGGTCTTGGTAGTTGTGAAAGCGATTCCCTTGGTATGTCACTTCGATTTCGCCAGCCCGGAACAAGGCGGCGAGGATCAGCCGCAGCATGTCTCGTTCCCATCCGTACGGCGTGCCGCCGAATCTCTTTTCCAACATCTTGCCCATGCGACTGTCTTTGTTGCCGTAGCTGTGCTCGCTCTTGAGATAATCAAGGACTTCCTTGGCGACATCAGCTTTTGTATTGACTACGTTCTTAGGGCCTTCCTTTACGACTAAACCCAGCCCGTGATCGCCGGGGTAGAAGACATTGGGCAATGCCTTTAGATCAGCCGCTTTAAGGATTTGTTCGGCTTCGTCGCCCTTCAAGGGCCTAGAACCCATTTGAAGCTTCGGGTACAAGTCAGGCACGACCTGACCATATAGTTTCTTCAAAATTTCGCTCAGGCTCTTGCCCAATGCAGACGCGTCTTTCTGTACGCCCCGGAACATGCCAGTTCCGCGCTCCATCGCTTCGGTCAGCTTGTCTCGCAAGCGCGTTTCAAAGCCGTTCTTGGAGTTCTTCTCATCCTGAAGGCAAGTTGCCTCGTCAGGGCTGATTTTCTGCTGGGCACTGAGTTGGTTGTACTTATCCACCATCTTGCGAGAGGCGTGAAGCTGACCAACCAATTCGTCGATTTCTGGTGTCAGGCAGAAAAGCCAGTAGAGATCGTTCTCGTGGGACTTCTGCTGGCTTTCCGTGCGAATCTCTTCAATTCGTTTCGTGAGTTCGTCGGCATCCTCGGACACCGAGAGCGTCAGCAGAAGTTCGCCTTCCTCAGCGATATTTGTGCCATCGACGCTAATGCCAATGCGGAAAGACCGATTCTGGTAGCGGAAGGTCTTGAATTCAGGCTCGTCAAAGATTTGCTGGAGTGCTGTACGTGCAAGTTCATTCCGTTCACGGGGCTTGGGTTCGAGATGCCCCCGGCGTTCGGTCTCCCAGTTCTTTTCTTGGGCCGTTTGAAGCTTCCAACCTTCCTCGGTGTTGCGAATGAACTGCGCTGTATTCAATCGCTTCACGGCAGCTTGAACTTCGCTCAGCGGGGTTGCCTTGCCTACTTCATCGACCAGCACAGAGGCGAGATTGGCCTCCGTCCGGGGCAGATCACGAATAAATTCCAGAAGGCAGATGGCTTTGGCCACCCGCAAAGTCCAACCGTGATCTTCGGGATCGTTCTTGAACCGCTCGGCAATTTGATAAATGTCAGTGCGTTTCTCATTCGAGAGGTTGCCTTCCACCAACTCGAATACCTTGTCGAGCGTCACGAGCGCCCCAATGGGCTTCTTGGCGAATGCCGTGCGATCCGATACCAACATCTCATACGCCTGCTTGATGATCGTCCGGTTGCTGCCGCCGTAATGCCGTGGAGCGCCCGGCTGAAGTCGAATGCCGGACATGATCCCGATGCAAAGGTCTACGTAATGTGGCGGGTAGGGGTAGAAGTGGACGAAATCACTCTCGTTAATATCAGTACGACGGGTCGTGCGTTCGAGCCGCAACGCCGCGTTCAACTGGCCTTGGTTTTCAGCGAAGAGTTTCTTTAACGGTTTCTCGGCTTCGGTCTTCTTAGCCAGAACACGCTTCGTGGCAACTTCCCGAATGTCGGAAGGAGCGAGGTCAACACGGTGACTAAAGCGATCTTGCAACTTGGCCAATTCGACTCGCTTGGAGTCAATGGCGGCGACCACTTCATCCAGCTTTTCTTGAGACGTGACCACGATCCAGCAAGGAGCGATGATCTTATGTTCCTTGAGCAGATTCTTTCCGACCTTGCCGAACTCCTCGATTGTCGCCCGCAGGTCTTCGATCTTGTCGCCGCTGCGAGCGACATGTTGGCCCACTTCGTCAATGATGAACGCAAGAGCTTTACCCTTACGGCGACGCCCCCAGAGTTCGAACGTGCGCTTTACTACTTTACTGACAGAGATCGATGCGTCTCGGTTGCGTTGAGAGTGTGCCCACGAATCCGCTGAAGGATAGAGCTTCGGATAAAGCTGATGCAGAATGGCACTCGCACGTGACAATTTCTGCGCTCCAGCACGGACTGTTTCCCAGTCTTTATTCAGGAGAGTTTTGCAAGTGGCGATGAACTCAGGTAGTTTGCCTTCGGCCTCAAGTTCGATTTCCAGTTCCGCAATGTCAAAGTCTTCCGAGTACCCGAGTTCCCGCAAGAGGACGGTGTACATCAACTCTGCAATTCGTTGAGTGACCTTCCGAGTGTCGGCCTCCTTCGCTACTTCAAAGAGGATGACCTCGGTGGGCGTCTTAGCGTTTATGAGGTCGAGCAAGTCACCGGTACGGGTATCGCCCAGTTGTCGCTTAAAAAGATTAGCGAACTTGCTGCCAAGAATGGTGCGGTTTTCCAGCGCGTAGCCGAGGTTTTTAGCAAATGAACTTTTTCCCGACCCGAAGAAGCCCGAAACCCAGACACCCACGCTTTCGTGAGGGTCACTGGGAGCCTCAGCGATGGCTCTGAGAAGATTGTGGTACTGCTCGCGGATGCTATCGGTAGCAACGTATTCCGTGATTTCATCATGCACCGATTGCTCGTCCGCCTGATCGACTTGGATGATCTCTTCGATCTTGCGGCTGAGATCACGCGATAGCAGATCACCGATTGTCGTCATACGTTTTGCCTCAGGCATAGATTTTGACTCGATAGTTGCCTAGTGCATCCCGGTCTTTCAGGTCCATGAAACGCAGGCCTGTCGTGCCTTCGATGGAGCCGGGATAAAACAGGATCGTCGCGACCTTGGTCTTGCCTTGCATCTTGTCGAGAAGCATTGAGATGTGGAAGATACCCGGCGACATCGCCGCCACGCGGGTCAGGAAGACGATCGAATTCTCGGGGTTGATTGGGGCGAGTCGCTCAGCGAGCAAATCCCATAGAGGAATCCAGACCTTGCTCGATAAGTACGTAGTCACCTGCTGCTGCGCCTCCACGTATCCCCGCTCTCTTTCCAATTCGATAATGGCCTCTAGACCTTCCTCATCGTCCTTTTGATGGACTCTCTCTAGCGCCAACCAAAGCAACTGCGACATCGGAATAATGTGAACCTCTTTGCCAACCGACTCCATGCGTGTGGCCAACAGCTTGACCTCCCGCCGAAGTTCCCATTCATCGGTAGGGTCGTACCGCATGATCGCAAAGGGCAGATCATGGTAGACGTTGATCCTCGGAGGAACGGCCTTGAGGTCACTTTCCAAGAGAGCGATGCTATCTTTGAGCAAGGACATTCGCATATTCCTCAAGGGTTTCAGCAGGGAAGGTTAGTCGCGTGACGCTGCCAGCAACGTGGTATTCAAGCAACTCGCGCTGGTGGGCTTCAAATAGGAATCGCTCCACACTTTCCTTTCCTAAAAAGAACAACTTCCAGTCAGGCAGCCCGATCAGTTGCGCTCCTGATGGTTGGTGCTGCTTGAGATAAAACACAACATACGCAAACGCCTCGATAGGAAAATAGTCTGGAGCGATCTTCTTGTTGACACTCCCTTGAAGAACTCCAAAGTCTCGAAGAGCCGAAAGCAATCCTTGGGCAATGCGAGCGATCGTTGGTTTGGACCAATGGCCAATCGTCTTCCCTTCATCCACCCACTTTGTCAAAGACCGCTGCAAGTGCCCTACATTGATATCTATCAGTCCACTCTCTCTCAGCGGCGAAACAATTTCCGTGACGGTATCATAGAGTAACCGGTCTGCGCGAGCGGAGTGGAAGTAAAACAGCCGCTCCAGAGCAGGACTCGCGAACTTTTGTCGGACGAGAGTGACGAGTGCTTTGGTGACTGATTTCTCAGTTAGGTAGCGGTTACGGAAGATCGACAAAATATCTTCGACGCGAGAACGGGACGCTTTCCCAAAAATGTTATCCCGTTGTACCCGCTTGATATTCTCGTATACCGCAGCATCTATATCCCAGTGGGAGAGCAGCGTCTTGGTGTCCCCAATCAACGCCCCGGCTTTGATGATTTTGGATGTGTACGGAGAGGACTGCGGAAGCCGCTTCTTCGCTTCGCCTGTGCTGGGTGGCATATTTGTCAGACACCGTCTTCCTGAGTTCGTTTTCGAGAGCTTTCCAATCTTCTCAACCAATCAACAAAAGGGGAAGGTGGGCCCCACGACTCCCCCCATCGTGGCCCAAAAGGTCGTAGCGATCTACGCACCAGCCTGCCGCACCGGAACCGTGCCGCGAGGGTCGCTCTGCCTCCAATCGCCTCACGGCGCAGCGGCCAACATCCGCCCAACTACTGTCTCTGTTTCAAAGCGGTTTGGAAGAATTGCTTGAAGTTTTTCAGATGCAGGCTATCCCCTGTCACCGGGAAAATCGCCTCATGCCATTGTTTCTCATATTTGTGCATCTTGTAACTGAGCACTCTGGTTTTTCTTGCGTATGGCTCAGGAACTTTGAAAAGTAACGCATAAGAGCGGCTCCCAATCCATTTGACCCCAAATACGCTTGAATTGCCTACCTTGCAGGCATAGTAATTCTTGTTATACTTGCCCTCCACGGGCCATTTATTTTTCGCACAGAATTCCTGCACCGCCCTGCATGTTTTGAGAAATCCGGGCACACTTTTCGGATTGAAGATACTTTCGTAAGCAGATTGGTCGTAAGTCTTCAGGCCGGAAACGGGTCTGACTTTCTTGCTTTGCGCGGGTTCAAGCTTGTTTACCAGAAGCCATGACTGCTTTCCTTGCGACCATCTGGCAATTTCAAACAGGTCAACTTGATAGTTAATTTTGGTAACGTTTTCCACCGTGTTGCGGTCTATGGACGGAGCGATCACGAGTATGCGAACTTCGTAATCCTCCCAATTGATTTCCCGGCCCTCTGGTCTATCTGTAGCTTCAAGCCACAGAGCCTTGATGGAATCGGGGTTTGTCTCAGCCCAGATTGCATATCTCAGAACTTGGGGAATGACGGCAGCGTCAACGTTTGTGTTCTTCATTTCGATGACACAGACCGCTCCGTCAGCGTCTACGCCTATGATGTCGGGGATGCCCGGCTTCGAACCGCCCCGTATCTGACGTTTAAGCAAATAGATGTCCCCCAGCACGTCTGGAGTTTCAAAGACGGTCTGCTCAAATTCTTCCTCTGATTTGAACGGGCTGGCGGTAAGAAGTCCGGCCCTTTTTGCCCTTCGCCAATAGAGCAATGGAATGTTCGCCATGAGATTCGCTCAGTCTCCTTCATTCGCACGAATCATATCAGAGTGTCCCTGAGCGTCCGCCGTAGAAGTTCACCTTGCCATCGACCACGTTCGCCACGTAGCGGCCCTCGCTAAGGAACTGCATCACTTTCTTGCCAGACCGTGCCATCTGTGCCCACCGGGATTTGGTCTGGGTTCTGTTCCAGGCCTCGAATTTCTTTGCCCTCGAACGTGAAATCTACCTGCCGCAGTCTGCGCTTGGGAGTGTCCTTGACGGGGAAACGGTCAGACCCTAGCTCGACGGTCTTGGCGTTCTCCACGAGCGCCTGCCGCCAGACTTCGATGAGAATTTGCTCAAAGGAGAGTGTCATCGCGGCTGCATTGTCTCTTTGGTTAGCCAAGCAAACCTCCGACAATGCTGAGCCATTCCTCATCAAGCGGCTCGCGGCAAACGGGCTTGCCTGCCCGGTTGTACCAATAGGCGGCGTTGCCCTGATCGCCTTCCTTGCGGTGCAAATACGCATGCACCCACGAACCCTCGATGCCCTCATCCTGCTGTGCGGATTCGTGTGCTCGCGTCCAATCGCCCTTGCCATCCCACCACAGCCCGGCAAGGGCGTGCGTGAGTCCGAGTGGCGGCTCGGTCGTGGTGAGTGATTGGTGAAATTCGTCCAAGGTCATGGAGCTATCTTCTCGAAATATGCGGACACAAACGATGATGTGTTGCTAGGGCACGCAGTTCTTGGCAGTGTGAAGGGGGTGTGGCAAACTTGCGCTTCAATGGCGAAGCCTGACCCTTTCGATGCAGTCAGGATGCTGTTCCACTTTACGGATCGCGGGAATCTGCCGTCGATTCGGGAACTGGGCGGATTGTATTCGCTGGCTAAACTGCGGGAAAAAGGAGTCAAGATAATGGCTTCGGGAGGCAACGACTGGAGTCACGAGGCTGACGAGGCTAGAGGCCTCGATAAATACGTCCACTTGTGCTTCAGGTCTAATCACCCCATGGAGTGGGTGGCTCGGCAAGAGAAGCGGATAACCGACTCCATTTTTCTGCAAATTCACCCAGAGGTTCTATACTACGATGGAGTGGGATTCACAGACGACGTGTCGAACAAAGCCGGAGTCCAGATGCACTCCATCAAGGAAGCACGCGGGTTCATTGATTTCGAAGTGCTATTTACGCGCACCAACTGGAGAGACCCGGGAGTAAAGACGCGCTTGGATCAAGCTGAGAAATGCGAAGTTCTTGTCCCTAACCATATCCCGCTCGATTTGATTCGGAACATCCCCAATGGCTGAGAGACCCGTCTTCGTGCCGTCGCCGGACACACCTGAATTGGTCAAAGAGGTAGTTTGTCAGCTTGAGTGGAACCCCGGTTTTGCGCCTGTCCAGAAGAAGAAAAACATTGAGGCGCTCCACACGGCAGCCGCCAAGAAGGGACTTTCCCCTCTGCTTGAGGTTTCCACGAAGTCCGAGAGTCCGCTGGGTCAATTCCTCAGCGCCTTCAACTTGAAAGTCCACACCTCGAAATTCGGCGACATTCCCATGGAACTGGCATTTCAGGGCGGCAAGGTGTTTGAGCATGGCGGCCCCTTCATTGACCTGTACGCCGCCGCAGAAGTGAAGGACGCCAGACGCGATACACGGCTCCAAAAGTCGGGAAAACTCGTGGGGTTCGAGTTTGAAGGCACTAGTTTCCCGCTTGAGCCTAAGACGGTCTTCTACGACTGGCTTTACATCAACGCGATCTTCCCATGCTGGAGGCAATTCTCGGCTTTGAGGGAATATGCCGGGTACACGGACATAGAGTTCAATCCGTATCGGTCGGTCAACTGTCAGGCACGCTCGTGCGCCCTGTTCGCTACTCTGATTTCGAAAAACGTTCTGGAGAAAGCTGTCGAAACGCCGAAGTCATTTCTAGAAACACTCTCTGATTCCAACTACCGACCGCATCTGTTGGAAGCCCCTCATCACGGTCGTCCGTCTCTCTTTGTAAGTCATTGAGTGGTCAGTTCGGTTCGAATCTCCGAACATACCGAAACGCGAGCAAACCTGAGATCGGTTCGGTGATCGGGATTGATGTTTCGGAAATGACCTGCGCGGCGACGTGCTGAGAAGCTACGTTGTCCGCCGCGACGATGGCGTTCACATAGAACGCCTCCCCGTTCCCCTTCAACTCCTTTATTGCTGCGGTGACGATTTCCTTCGCGCGTCCTTGGTTTCGGTATGCTTCTGCAACCGCGTAGCCGATGTTGTAGCAGTGAATCCTGTTTTCAGGTTCACCCTCGGCGAAGGAGACGAGCGCCGTCACAGTCTTGCCCTCAAGCCTCACGAAGGTCACTCTGATTTCTCCGTTCGGCGTATCAATATGGACGTAGAGATTCGGGTCAAGACGCGAGGGTTTCAGTTTTGGCTTGTGAACAAGAAACTCTTGCTGAAAAGACAGCAGCGCGTTCATAGGGTCGGTCATGACCCGATCCTTGCACAACGCCGCAGCCCCCGGCGCATAGCCCTCGAAAGCCCGTGCCGTGGAAGTAACAGTCGGCCTTCAACGGACGCTTTCCGTGGATGAACGAAGAATCCTTATTTTTTGAACTATCTGGCGGCTACCAGTTCCGTGGAGCAGTTCAACAAACAGATGGATGTCGAACGCTGATTTCCGCAATTTTTGACCTGCAAAATCAATCATTTACCGTGCCGTAGCGAGCGGGGTTTTTTGGACAGCGGAAGGACGTCAACCGAAAATATAGTTCGAGTCCTCGACCTTTGCCGCGTCTGTGTCTTAGTAGGGGGCCTTGCGATTAAATCGGTTTCCGTTCGCCGGAGCAATCGCTGCTAGTTTTCCACAGCGACGTGAGGAGGAGCGAGCACCGTGATGGTCTGTGTCATCGACAAATGAAGTTCATCTTCTTCACGAAGTTCGCGCACTGCGTCAGGTCTTTACGGGAGCGGAGGGTTCGTAGATAGGCTGCGAACGCCTTTCGAAGAGCAGAGTGAAATAGCTTGCGATTGACAATCAGCCCATGCCCGTCGGAACTCCGAGCCACGAGCGGCCCGACACGCCATACTTTGGAAGTTCCCTTAATCTCGGCTTGATGAAGAATCCCACAACGGAAATGGTCGTAAAACGTGGCTGCGCTGGTTTTGTCAAAGTGGGTTGCGAATGGCGCAGCCGTCAGAAAATTAACGAAATATTCTTCACACTTGCGACGGGGCGTTTCTGGAACGCCTTCTTTGAACTGTTGTAGAGTCTCAATCAGAAGGCAGTCCAAAGCGAGCACCGCAAAGCCCGAAAAGTCTTGCTCCTGAATTCCCCCGACCGCATCGAAAAATCTGGCGTTCAAACGGTCTTCCAGAATTCGCACCGCCTTTCGCCAGTCAGAACTCTTGGTGAGGTCAAGTGCCTTCCAATCGTCAACCGTGAAACGCGGCGAAATTTCCATTTCAGAGCCTCCCGTTCCTAATAATTACTCACTGGCTTGCCCTAGAATCCAACCCTCTATCGTTTG
>Ga0137359_10001511_pt1 | contig 18433 bp, 14 predicted proteins | sample Mad1_40_16metaG_FD_108281 | JGI IMG/M metagenome (GOLD analysis project Ga0137359, IMG submission 108281) | Vadose zone soil microbial communities from Angelo Coast Range Reserve, California, USA - Mad1_40_16 metaG | ecosystem: Environmental > Terrestrial > Soil > Vadose zone | place: USA... | reverse complement strand
TTTACAACAAGTACAACAGCGAGATGCTGCGCTATTTTCGTTGAGTTTTACAATTGCGCGGAACTCAATGGTGTGATCAGCAAGCGAAAAAGTCTAAGGTCATCGATCCGACTGGAAGGCTTCGGTCGGTTTGAGCTAACGAAGACTCATCTACGCATATGAGCAAGCCATCAGCTTCGGAAGTATCACCCGTCATGGGCCGGCTGAGCGCCTACATTGCATCGGCGCTGCGCCGGCCGCTCCCGCCTGCGGTGGTCGAAAAGACCAAGCACCACGTCCTCGATACCATCGCGGCAATGATTTCCGGATCGCGTCTCGCGCCGGGCATGAAAGCCATCGCCTATATCAAAACCCTCGGCGGGGTCAAAGAAGCATCGGTGATCGGCAGTAACTTCATTACGACCGCCGTAAACGCCGCATTGGCCAACGGCATGCTCGCGCACGCCGACGAAACCGACGACTCGCATGCGGCGTCGCTGACTCATCCCGGCTGCGGCATTGTCCCCGCTGCCCTGGCGATGGCGGAGCGCGAACGACGAAGCGGCGCGGCGCTGTTGCGCGCAGTGACGCTCGGTTACGACGTCGGCTGCCGGTTGACGCTGTCTCTCGACCCCTATCAGTTCCGTGAGGACGGCCATTCGACACACAGCTTCGGACCGATGTTCGGCGCGGCTGCGGCGGCTGGCGCCCTGGCAGGATTACGCGAGCGCGAAGTGCGCCATTTGCTCTCGTTTACCGCCCAGCAAGCGTCGGGTATCTCGTGCTGGATGCGAGACGGAGAGCATGTCGAAAAGGCATTCGACTTCGGCGGCATGCCGGCGCGCAACGGCGTCGCGGCGGCCACGATGGTGGCCCATGGTTTCACCGGCGTCGATGACGTGCTCGCCGGCGAGCGCAACTTTTTCGTCGCCTATGGCCGCAAGCCGGATCCCGACGTCCTGACTCGCGGACTCGGCGCCACCTATGAAATTGTCAACACGAACATCAAACGCTGGTCGGTGGGCTCACCGATCCAGGCGCCCCTCGATTCGCTGCGCGAGCTTATCCGCGAGCACGGCATCAAAGCCGGAGACGTTGACAAAGTCGTTGTGAAAGTCGCGCACCAGGGCGCGAACACCGTCGACAACCGCGATATGCCGGACATCTGCATGCAGCACATGTGTGCCGTCATGTTGATCGACGGCACGGTTACTTTTCTAACCTCGCACGATCGAAAGCGCATGCGCGAGCGCAATGTTTTGGCGCTGCGCAAACGCGTCGAGCTCCGGGGCGACGACGAGTTGTCCGCGGTGATGCCGAGCCGCCAAGGCATCGTCGAGATCCGGCTGCGCGATGGGCGCGAGCTCAGGCATCACACTAAGGCCGTGCGCGGCAGCGCCGAGAATCCGATGACGCGCGCCGAAGTCGACGAGAAAGGCTTCGATCTAATGGCGCCGGTGATCGGCAAGCCGCGCGCGCGCAAGCTTTGCGATGCGATCTGGAAGCTTGAGAAAGTTAAAGATATTCGAAGCCTGCGCCCGCTGTTGCGTGTCTGACGCCGGAACCGGAAAACGAAAAAGTATTTCCGCGACGTCGCCCTTAAGGGATCGTATTCGACTTGACGGACTGGAAGCCAAGAATTCGGCTCTGCTTTGGCCGGCGACCGTTCATTGCCCCGCAGAGTTAACCGTTTGTATCGCTGAACGGCATTGACATAACAACGCCCCATTGGTTACGCTCTGTCCCCAGATCCGATCCTAAAAGGACGTAACAGAGGCGACCATGTCACGAACTCTTCGGATTATCTTAGGTGCAGTGCTGACCATGACATTCACCGGTCAACCGGCGCGGGCGCAGCAGCCGCCGTTCGCGACCACCCGGGTCGACGGCACGGAAAATGTTTATACCTTTCGTTACAGAAACAGTCAGGCGATGTTCGTCGTCACTCCGGCGGGCGTGATCGCAACCGATCCAATCGGCTACGGGCGTCCGGATGCGGCGGCGACTTATGTCGATGAAATCAAGAAAATCACCAAGCAACCGATCAAATACGTAATCTACAGCCACCATCACTTCGACCATATCGCCGGGGGCAAGCCGTTTAAAGACGCCGGCGCCACATTTATCGCGCACAAGAGAGCAAAGGAGCGACTCGCCATTCTCAAGGATCCGCACACAGTCTTGCCCGACGAGACCGTCGATAAGAACAGAACGATCCGGCTGGGCGGCACCAACCTCGAGTTGACATACCTTGGTCTCAACCATTCTGACTCGATGCTGGTCATGCGCCTGCCGAAAGAGAAGATTATTTTCACGGTCGACTGGCTACCGGTAGGTTCGTTGCCCGGGCGCGGCATGATCGACTCCTATCCATTGGAGTGGGAAGACTCGATCAAAAAAGTTCTGGCGATGGACTGGGAACGACTGATTCCCGGTCACCCAGGCACGGGCGGGAGGCTCGGCACGAAGCAGGATGCGCAAGATATTCTTACCCTCCTGCAGGATGCATCGGCCGAGGTGAAGACGGCCGCGCGCGAGGGCAGGTGCTGGGACCCGGTGGAGAAGGAAATGAAGCTGCCGAAATATGAGAAATGGCAGGGCTATGAAACGGCTTTGCCTTTCATTCTAAGGCGCTATTGCGGCCTATGGGGCCGCGGCACCTGAGTGGCGCTGACGATGACGCTTCGTCGAGAACTCGCGGGCTAAGCAACCTTCGGCGGCGATTGGGCAAACACTATCATCAGGTTTACGGCAATCTCGCCAAGAGCCGATAGATATTACGGTAGAGCGTCTTGTGTGCTTCCACTATCGTCAGGTCGCTGAGATAGCCGAATCCCACATCCAAGTGATCGAAGCTTCTCCCGGTACTTTTTTCCGCTTTCTCAAAATACCATTTGCCTTTATCGATGGACTGCCGATCAAATATTTCTTCGCCGCCAACCGGATGTTGTCCTGCGGTGAATGGATATCTTTGAGAGATTGCGCTCACCGCGCCGTCATTTTCCCGCCACGCGCTGATCTGTAAATTCCCCGTGCCCCAGCCGGGAATCGGATCGACGTCAAAATTCACTTTTACGCCTTGGTATAGGGCACCGGCCTTGAGCACTGGATTCATCAACGGATCAGGATAGTGTTTGGGAGAAAACCAGGCCTTCGTGGTTTGCTGTGTGACTACGGATAAATAGTAGGTACTCGGATGAGTCTGCAACGCATTGTTGGCCTTGTACCCGCCTTGCAACGTTAGATCGAAAGCCAAATTATCTTCTCCTTTAGCAAAGTCACTTTGTTCCAAGGCCGCACAGATTGCCGGCAGATTCTTGTCATGGCCCTCGCCAATCCATTGATCCAGATCAAAATCAAAGAGAGTTGGCACCACACTGTTCCCCACCGTCGCGAAAATCTGCGCAGCCTTGCCGATGAAGTCACCGATGGGTCCCGTCAGCAATCCAGTTTTTTTATCGCAGCCCAACATGTATGGAAGCGTGCTGCCATTGAGGACCGCCGAAATATTTATGATCGCTTCGACCCAGTCGGCGCTGGATCCCCAGCCCCAATAATCCTCGGCGAGTAGGCGCTGTAGCCGCAAACCGGTATGTCCTCCCGCGCTATGCCCGACTAAAATGACCGGGTTTTCGGCCGACCAATTCTTGACCAGCGCCTTGTTCGAGTGATCGTCCGAGAATTGCCGGTGTTTGGCGCTTTCACTATGTGCTTTTCCGTAATCTACTTTCGTCCCTCTAATTTGCGCGGCGACCTCGCAGGCTCGATCATGAAACGAGCTGATCGGGCCACAGCTGGCTTCATGGACATTGAATCCGCCCGTGTCTAATTTTAACGCGTAACCCCAGTATGGAAATCCGCCCATCTCAGAAGGTCCCCACCCCAATAGACCGTGAACGAACACGATATTTCGTGATTTCATAGCTGACCTCGGATGTTAAATGGCGCGCGCGTAGTTGCGCTTGGCAATGACAGATTCCACTACCCGTCTCCCAAGGACGCTAGTCAATTTCCGTTGGTCTCGTCAATATAAAATTATCACGCCGTCGGCGGAGAACCCGCGGGCTTCGAGACAGGGATGAGGTTGAAATACTTGTCGACGTCGAGATGAATAATGCCGGATCGCGGATCGCGCAACGGCAGGCGATAAACAGCCGCGAGTGAGCGGAAGAACCGGCGATCGATGGCACATTCCCGCCGCTTTAGTTTTGTGCTTGACGCCTGTCCATGATCTAACCTAGTTTCGCAGGCGGAGGATAAAACTATGCGTTGGCCCAGGGTGTGGCTGGCACCGGCCTTGATCATCATCGGCAGCCTAACGCTTTCACTGGCCGATGCCCGCATCGTTGTCGGCGTGTCGACGGTGAACGTGGCGTTCCTGCCGATCTATCTCACTCAAGATAAGGGCTTCTTCAAGGACGAGGGCTTGGACGTGCTCGTCGTGATGTTCAATGCCGGGGCGACGAATCTCCAGGCGGTCATCGGCGGCGACGTGCAGATCATGGCGGGTGGAGTGCCGGAAACGGTGCTCGCTCGGGCCGGCGGCGTCGACATCAAAAACTTCTGGGCGATCTCCAATCTCATGCCCTTTCAGATCTACGGCAGTCCTAAACTCAAGTCGCTGAAGGACGGCAAAGGGAAAAAGTTTGCGATCAGCCGCTTCGGTTCGCTGTCCGAATTTCTCACCCGCTCCGCTTTGCGCCAATCCGGCGTCGATCCCAAGGACGTTACTATGTTGCAGATCGGCGCAACACCGGCGCGCTTTACGACGCTGGCGACCGGCATCGTCGATGCGACGATTCTATGGTTCCCGGTGACCGAGCGCGCCAAGGCCATCGGCATGAACAAGCTCTTCGATCTCAAGGATCTCTATCCTAACTGGACCAACGTCGGGTTTGTCGCGCGCGAGACTTGGCTCGCCAAAGAAAAAGATCAAGCAGTAAAATTTTTGCGCGCCTATCAGCGCGGCGTAAAGCATACGCGCGAGAACCGCGACGACGGCATTCGTACGCTCAGAAAATATGTCGGCCTCGATGCCGGCGAAGCTGCTGCCGGCTATGACGAATACCGCGACTCCTTTCCCCTCGACGGCCGGATCCTCGACGCCGGCATCACCGCCACCGTCGAGCAAGAGATCGAGACCGGTAGGCTCAAGGGGAAAATTTCTCTAAATGAGATGATCGATTACAACTTTATTAACTCGCTGGGAAAAAAGTAACTGATGCCTTGAACGGCGTGAACTATTTGCATGGTGTTGTCCCGGACTCGAATCCCGATAGCGATTATTTTTTGGAGGTGAGCGATGAAGCACAAGAATTTGTGTCGTGCAGTTCTGGTTGTATCGGTCATAGTCGCGGGCGTGGAAGGCACTTGGCATTTCGGAACTGAAGCAGCCGCGCAAACTTCCGAGACGCAGGCCCGCAACCTGCCGAGGTTCGAAGTGGATACCTCATGGCCGAAGGTGCCGGCCAAGTGGAGGCTCGGAGACGTATCGAGCATCGCCATCGACGCGCAGGGCAATGCCTGGGTGCTGCACCGTCCGCGCACGCTCAAAGCCGATCAGGCCGCGATGGCCGCGCCGCCGATCCTTGTCTTCGATCCTGCGGGTAATTTTATCAAGGCCTGGGGCGGGGCGGGCAGCGGTTACGAGTGGATTGAGCGGGAACACGGCATCCATATCGATTACAAAGGCTTCGTGTGGCTGGGCGGAAACAATTGCCCCGGGCTTAAGCTCCCAGGGCTCAAGCTGGTTGCCGATGATCAACTGTTAAAGTTTACCCAGGACGGCAAGTTCGTGCTGCAGATCGGTGGCAGCAACCAAAGCAAGGGCAACGCCGACACCAAGAACGTGCACCGCGCGGCGGACGTATGGGTCCATCCACAAACCAACGAAGCGTTCGTGGCGGATGGCTACGGCAATCACCGGGTCATCGTCTTCGATGCGGATACCGGCGCATTCAAACGGATGTGGGGCGCGTTTGCCAACAAACCGATGGATGACGACCACTGCGAGGATGTTCCGAAACCGAACTTCGCGGATGCTGTGGGTCCGCAGAATTTCAGCATCGTGCATGCCATCCGCGTGGCCAACGATGGGACGGTGTACGTGGCGGATCGGGAAAACCGGCGCGTCCAGATGTTTACGAGCGACGGCAAGTTCGTCAAGCAGCTGGTCAAGACCGGCACGCCGTTCGCGCGCAATCTGGCGCTTTCGCCGGACGCGGAGCAGCAGTTCCTGTACGTCGGTAACGGCAAGGAAATCTCGATCGTCGATCGCAAGACGCTCGATATCGTGGGAAGCATCGAGGGCCCAGGCATGCTCGGCGGCGGTCACCAAATCGCGACGGATGCGAAAGGTAACATCTACGTGGCTGCAACCGGCAATGGCATGCAGAAGCTCACGTTCAAAGGAATGTCGTCGTTGGCAAGCCGATAATCGAGACGGGCTGGAATTTGCGCTAATGCCGGGCTCCGTGAATGATTACGAAGCGAAATTTGGCTGTCGCAGATTGCGGGCGGCGTTAAGAAGAAGATCGTTGCATGAAAGCTATTGAACAAGAGCTGATAGCGACGGCCCTACCCTATTGGACAGCTGAGGCGACAATCGTTCGGCGATTTTTCAAGAGCAAGCCGACGCGCGAGGATCACATTTTTTGGCTCAAGGCGCAGCTATGGAAGGAGCTTCATCCGGTCGACGGCTATTTCACCGGGTTGCAAAGAGAGCTGAACAGTCTGGTGGCGAGTTTTCCGGAAATCGACAAAACCATCAACCGACACGAGTACCACTCGCTCCTCCAGCAACTCACGCAGGAGTTCAATCACTACGTGCTCATGGCCGATGTACTCGAATATCTTCTCGGCCATCCAGTTTCCGTCGCAGATACATTTCAACTGCCTCAGGAGAAAAAACTCGGCGATATACGTAGAAACTACGCGACCTCAGGGTCGGCCGTTGATAAAGCCGCGGTACTCGTAACGGAAGGGGGCGGCGCGCGGATGTTTCTCGAAGGAAGAAAGTTAAAAGGCGGCCGGCTCGAAAGAATGATCGCTAGCGCGATGGAAATCGTGTATCAGGACGAGAAAAACCACTATAAAGAGGCCGCGAGGGAAGCGGCGCGGGCCGTGCGGAACAAGCAAGATCTGGCGCGAATGAAGAAGGCGGTGCATGAAGTTAGTCTCCAACGAGTCTACATGCGCAATGAGATGTTCAAAGAACCGCTGACGAACCAGGAAATCGAGAGCGTCGTAGCGTCGCACACGCCAAACCGCAGTGATGCATTGAAAGTTGATCATGGCTAAGGCTATTTCCCTCATTACTTTAATCTTTGGATTGCTAAGCCATTCCTTTTCGATCGCCGCCGCGCCGAAGATTGTCCTCGCTCACGGCGCGCTCAACGCGCGCATCGCGCCGCTGTGGATTGCCCATGAACAAAAGTTCTTTTCCAAGTACGGCGTCGACTCGACGGTCATTCTGGTTCGCCAGATTCAAATCATGGTCAGTGGTCTTGGCACCGGAGAGATCGACATTGCGTTGACTTCAGGGAGTACGTTGCTAGGCGCGGCCGCCGGTGGGCTCGACGCCAAGATCGTCGCCGCCCTCAACGCCAAAGTCACCTATGATTTAGTGGCAGCGCCGGGAATAAAATCTCCCAAGGATTTGCGCGGCAAGCGCTTTGGCATTCAAGCTTTCGGCGGCGGACTGTGGATGGGCGCGATGCTCGGCCTGGAGCACTTAGGGCTCGATCCGCAGCGCGACAATATTAATATCCTTCAGATCGGCGATCAGTCGGTGATCGCACAGGCGATCGAGGCCGGAAGCATCGATGCCGCCGCTCTCGATGGGGTCTTTAGCCGCAAGCTCAAGCAAAAGGGATTCAACATGCTGGCTGAGTTCAGCCAAGCCAATATTCCTACGATCGGTCTCGGCCTCGTCGCCAAGAACGGTTTCATTCGCGAGCGCCAAGACGCGCTCGAAGGAGTTGTCAAAGGACTGAGCGAATCCGTCGCGTTTATTTTAAGTCCCAAGTACAAACCGGTCGTTCTCAAAACAATTATGCAACACCTGAGGATCGGCGATCCCGCCACGGCGGAAGAAGGCTATCAGGATCTAATCACGGGGCTCGACAGAAAACTCTTGCCGTCTATCGATGGCCTGCGCAATACGCAGCGCCTGCTCAAGCCGCGCAATCCCAAGTTGGAAACCATAAAAGTTGAAGAGCTGATCGATGACAGGATAATTAGAAAACTCGACGACAGTGGATTTATCGCTCGCCTACAAGCAGCGTACGGCATCAAATAAACAAAATAAATGCAGGGAAGGCGTTCATCGTATTTTGCTGGAAATGAACGCTGGAGATCATGACCAAGAATGGTGCTTAACAATCGTCGTGTTTTGGATGGGCAACTTATGGGTAGCACCGTTTGCGTTGAGGATTCTTTACAACCCGAATTGATGTCCCGTTATTGTGACATCGGCCCCTATAGTTTACTGTGCAATTGACGAGGCTAGCATTTCGACTCTTACTTTTGCCGCCGAGGAGGGTGCTCGATGAAGGTTAGAGTGTTTTTCTTTCTTGCGATTGTGTTTGCTCTCTGTCTTACGGCTTCGGCTGCGCATGCCGATTTGCAGGAGGATGTAGACCGAGCGGTAGAAATCATCGAACGCTTCCAGGAGATACCCGAGAAAGCGATTCCGCAGGCGGTCCTACGCGACGCGAAGGGCCTGGCGATTATCACGGTCGCCAAAGCCGGGTTCGTTGTAAGCGGCCGTGGTGGGACCGGAATTGTCATCGCGCGCACCGAGAAAGGCTGGAGCGGTCCTTCGGCCATAGGTACCGGGGGGATAGGGGTCGGTTTCCAAGCCGGTGTGCAGGTCTCTGAGTACGTGTTCATTCTCAATACCCAAGAGGCCATAAACGCGTTCTCTAAAGGCAGCAACATTACTCTCGGGGGCAACCTCAGCGCGGCGATCGGTCCCATCGGACGATCCGCCGAGGCCGGGGTGACGCCGCAGGCGGCGATTTACACGTACAGCCGCAGCCAAGGAATTTTTGCCGGCGTTTCGCTGGAGGGTGCGGTGATCGCGACCCGGTATGAAGCGAACGAGCAATTTTACGGTAAAGCCGCCTTTCCGGCGGATATCTTATCAGGCAGTGTCAAGCCGCCGGCCGGTGCACAAAAGTTGCTCGACGTTTTGTCGAAATACTGAGCGCCGTCCGCGCCGGTAAATTGCCAGGCCAACAAATTGTTGTCTCTCTCGGGGATGGTTGAAATCTCTCGCCTTCAGGCAAGGTGAAAGTTCGTCATGCCGGCCCTTCGACGGTGCCTAGGGTAAATTCCTACCGGTATCCAGGTTCGTTTTCCGTTCAAGTTTAAAACCCGCTCGGATACCCTTCCGCCGGAATAACGGCGAAGAAACTAACGGGTTCTCGAGCGATATCCGAAATCCGATGATTATTGGCATTCCCGCAGCTTGGGGTGTTCGATTCCCGTACAGGGCGCTCAAAAATCGAATACTCATTCATGGACAGCTCTTTAATTGACAACGTCCGTAGCTTTGCAAGGCACTGCTCTGGCGACGACGAAGTCGATTGCCGGAATATCGCATCCCGCCGTACCGCTCCTGTAATGGCACAGTAGTCTCATTTCCTGCCAAGAAATTATTCAAGAGATGGCGAGGTTTGGCAATTTTTATTCCTGGCGCTGCGCTGTCGGGAGTTTGACTGGTAGCTTTACGGGTTGGCACTAGTTTGGCTCTAGATGTGCTGCGAATGACCCGCACCGTGTCCAGCGCGCAACGTTATAAGGTGTGGTCGACACTCCAGGGTAAATGAAATTCGCTCAATCAGGCAGTAGGAGCATGAAACCTCTACGAACAATTTATCGACTTCCTTTCTCATCGGTTATTTCTCGCGGTGCTGGGCGCGGAGGCGGCGACAGTTACGGCCTTGCTATCCGGGTGAGGGAAATTGACAGCCTCTTCAGCAAGTACCAGCAGACAACCAGCCGCAAGACTTGCCGGGACAAAGGTATTGGGCTCGGACTGGTCCTTTGCAAACTGATGGGTGATGCTCGCGGCGGCAAAATCTGGGCGGCAAGCGAGCTCGGCGTGGGGTCAACATTTTCCTTATGCTTGCCACCTATCGGCCGATCTATTCAATTACCCGATGCCGTTCAAACCGTTGCCGACCGAGGAGATTCGTCATGGGCAGCATGAACATTGAGTCATTTCTACCTTGGCAGCAAGGCTTCTATACACTCCACGGTTAACGTAGGGCGGGTGAAGCGTCAAGAAGACGGACGAGTGAAAGGTACAACTATGTGGCGAGCGAAGTTACATAAGTCGGTGTTCGCATTCGAATGGGTAGCCATCTGCGCTATGCTTTTTGCCGGCTCACCTGTTGGGGCCCAGACCTCCGGCTATCGGATCGGCGTGCTCACGCCAGGCGGCGACTTCGCACCGGTGCTAGAAGGACTTCGGCAAGGGTTGGCTCAACTCGGATACGTCGAAGGAAGGCAGGTAAGCTTCATCGTTGAAGACACGAAAATGGAAGCGCTCGAGCCGGTCAAGGCGGCGATGAGACTCATCGCCACCAAGCCGGACTTACTCGTCACGGTTGCGACCAGTCATACAGCAGCGGCCAAGCAGGTCACCGAAAACGTTCCAATTGTCTTCGCCGTGCTTACCGATCCAGTGCAGTCAGGCTTTGTGGCCAGCTATGCCTCCTCGAAGAATAATCTAACCGGAGTCTCGAACGCTGCGGCGCCGCTGTCTGGCAAGCGGCTCGAAATATTAAAAGAGATTGTCCCCGGCATAAAGCGCGGACTGGCCATTGTCGCGGTCAAAGAGACCATTGCCCCAAAGTCGTTTCAATTTTTGGCGGAGTCCGCGAGCAAGTTCGGCGTCCAGCTCATCCGGCGTGACGTGACGACCAAGGAAGAGCTTGAGACGATTCTCCTCGATACACCGAAGGGATCCGTCGATGCGATCATTCACGTTCCAGCAATCCTGCTGCGAAATCATATTTCCCTCCTCGTTGAAAAGGCCAAGAAAGACAAGCTCCCCTTTGGAGTTCACAGCGAAGAACTCGTCAAGAAAGGCGCGCTCGTCTCCTACGGGGAGGATAATCGGCTGATCGGGATTCAGGCGGCGCGACTCGTAGTCAAGGTTCTGAAAGGCGTTCCGCCCGCGGACATTCCCATAGAAACACCTGAGCGGCCGCTGCTCGTTATCAATTCAACGACTGCGAAAATTATTGGCCTCAAGATCCCTCGTCAGGTTCTGGATCGCGTCGATCGCATAGTGGAGTAGCGCCCGGAATAGCAAAAATCGACAGAACGGAAATGTTGCAAACAAAATCGCTCAAGAGACGCCTCGTCATCGCGTTCATGGCCATCTCGCTCGTTTTTACGATGGCAACCTTGGTTCGGGGCCAACCATCGAAAGTTAGAGTCGGGGTTTTCACGCCCGGGATATCGTTGGAAGACGTGCGAGATGGACTGCAGCAAGGGCTGACCCGTCTCGGTTATCTAGAGGCGAAAAACATTACGTTCATCGCGAAAAAGCTCAATGTCAGACTTTTTCGGCGCGACGTTACCAATGAGCAGGAAATAAAGGATGCGCTCGAGGAAACGTCCAAGGGATCGGTAGATGCAATATTTCACGTTGCTTCGACGTTGGTCCGGACCCACATTGAGCTCCTGATAAAAAAGGCCAAGATTGACAAAATCCCTCTGGCCGTTCACGACGATGCTCTGCTCCATCGGGGAGCTCTGGTTTCTTACGGCCCGAATCCTCTGCTCGTCGGACTCCAGGCGGCCGCGCTCGTCGACAAAGTCTTGAGGGGCGCGAGACCCGGCGAAATTAGGGTCGAAACCCCGGATAGACTGTTTCTCGCGATCAATCGTACTACGGCAAAAGAGATCGGTCTCAATATTCCTCGTGTAATCGAGGAGCGGGCGGATCGGTTGGTGGAATGAGAATTTGCATGGTGGCGATGCACCCAAATCTTTCGTGCCCTTTTTATGGGACTCATCAAGTAACCGGAATTCGCCGCTTGCGTATGAGCTATGCACTGAAACGCCGAAGGGTTAGTTAAGTGGGCATCCCTGGATCCAAGACCATCCGTGGCCGACTCTTGGCGGCGCTTGTTATTCCATTGTTCGGCATAGCTGCGATCAGCGCGCTGGTGTGGGAATTCACGATCGAGCCGGCCCTGTGGATGGGAGTAGCCAAGAATCAACAAGAGATCGCCCGGCGCGCTGCCGATCAAATCGACAATTTTATCGATCAAGAAATCGAGGGGTTAACCAAGGCAGTTCAGATCAGCAGTCTTTGGGATGCTGACAAGGAGCGTCGAAAGGAGACTCTATACCGCATTTTGAAGCTTGATCCGCGAATTGAAGAAATCTCGATGGCCGACGAAACGGGCCGCGAGGTCATTCGATTCTCGAGATTGCAAGTTTATACCGAATCCGACATGAGGCTGATCGGAAAAGAAGAAAAATTCCGCCGCGCTTTTGAGGGGCAGGTCTACACTAGCTCGGTCTACCATGCCAGTACGGCCGAGCCTTTCATCACTTTGGCCGTTCCGATCAAGCCCGCTGCCTCCGAGATCAAAGGCGTCATCGTAGCAGAAGTCAGCCTTAAACGGCTGTGGAGTTCCATTGCCGACATCGAGGCCGGCAAATCAGCGCAGATCTTCGTGGTCGATCACAAAGGCAAGCTCATCGCCCATCCCGACTATTCGAAAGTCCTTTCAGGAACTGATCTCTCGGCTCTTCCCGAGGTGAAGGAATTTCTCGAAGCCCCGGAGCACGATCCGGATTTCGGTGCGCCGGTTACGGGGCAAGACGGCAAGCAAGTGATGAGCACCTTCGCTCGAGTTGAACACCCCAATTGGGCGGTCATCGTCGAAGAATCGGTTGCAACGTCCTTGCAGGAAGTGAATCAGATTGCGGATTTCGCCATTTTGATATTTGTTCTGACACTAGGCGGGACCTTTGGAATTAGTTACTACTTCAGCGGCCGGGTCACACGGCAGGTGCGCCAGCTCGAGGAAGGCGCAAAAATCATTGCCGATGGAAATTTAGACTACAAGTTGGCCATCCATTCAGGCGATGAAATTGAAAACTTGTCGAAGCAGTTCAACCACATGGCCGCGGAGTTGAGCGCGTCTCATCATGGGATGGAACACAAGATTCTCGAGCGGACACGGGATCTCTCAACACTATATGCCGCCATGGCGCCGCTGGTCTCTACCGATGCCAGTGAATTGATTCGTCAAGTCGCGGAACGACTCAAAGACGCAACTCACGCCGATGCCGTGCTGGTTCGAATGTTTGATAAAGAGACGAACTCGTATCTCTACCCCGCTCATTTCGGATTCCCGTCAGGTTACTTGGAAGCAACGCAGCAGGTCGAGCCGGACGATGCGATCGGGACGGCCTTCAGGACCGGGGAGCCGATTATCTCTGCTGACATACAAAAAGATCCGCGGCTCAAGGGAAAGAAACAGTTGGACGCCGGTTTTGCCTCATGCGCTTTCCTGCCCCTGAGCGTTTCCGGAGAGCTTCGTGGCATTGTCCATCTGGCCAGTCGTAAACTCGGCCATTTCGACGAGCAGAAAAGAGATCATCTCATGGCCATTGCGCGCCAGGTGGGTGTCGCCATGGAAAATCATGAGTTGTTTGAAGAATCCCGACGCGGTGCCCAAGAGCAGGGAGCGCTGAGCGCCATCGCTATGGCGGCGAGCCAGTCCCTTGAAATTCATGAGATGCTCCAGAGCGCTGTGGATAAGACCCTCGAGGTCACTAGGAGAACAATCGGAATCGTTCGGCTTAAGGACGAACGCACCGGCCGATTGAGAGTCGTAGGCCACAAAGGCATCTCGCAGGCGTACGTAAACGCTTTGGACGCGGAACAGCGCTTTGGTCGCAGGGCGCTTGAGGTATTGACCGTCGGAACGGTTCATATCATGGACAATCCGGCGCCGACGGAGCTGATGGAAGACAGCCGAACCAAAGGCGTCCGATCAAGGATTTGGGTACCTATCCAGGCGCACGGACGGATCCTTGGAGTGCTAACGGTCGCTTCCAACGTTGTGCAACCGTTCGATGCCAGGGAGATCGAACTATTGAAAGCCATCGGCAGCATATTCGGCACTGCGGTCGCGAACGCTCGTCTGTTTGAAAAAACCCAACGCGACTTACGCCGGATTCAAGCGCTGCGCGAGATCGACGAGGCGATCACGTCGACGATGAACCTGCGCGCCAGACTAGACATCCTGCTAGAGAAAATCGATCTATTTTTCCCCCACCCAAGTGCTACAGCGATCAGACTGGTAAATAAGAAGAGCGGGCGGCTTGAATTCCTCGCTTGCCGCCACATGGACGAAGCCGCATGGCGGAAGCGAGTCCAAAGCGCTCCAGGAATTCGCTCGAAACAGGTGGTGGAGACGAAACATCCGGAGGTGGTCCGGAATATCGCTCAGGTGGCTCGCGACCGTGACTTTTATCTCAAGGAGGGACTGGTTTCCTACATCGCGCTGCCGTTGATCGTCAAGAACGAAGTCATTGGCGTGCTTTCTTTATACACCAAGGAAGAACACGACTTCACTCCAGAGGAAATTGAATCCCTCGAAACCCTTGTTGGCCAAGCGGCGGTTGCGATTCACGAGGCTAGACTCTACGAGGAAACGGAGCGGCGGCGGCGCGAAGCGGAGGAGCTAGCGCGTCTAGCGCAATCTCTCACCGAGACTTTGGACACAACGGCTTCCGCCGAGCGGATAGTGACGAGCGTAAGGCAACTGTTCAACGTCAAGGGATCAAACCTTAGACTCATTGAGACCGATGGGTCCTTTCGGTGCGTGGCATCGTGCGGCGAAATTTTTTCTCGCAGCCCCGCGGGAGAGATCGTGCCTTCAGGCTTCGGGCTCAGCAACCGCGCTATCAAGGAGGAAAGGCCGCTGTGGTCGGCAGATCTGTTGAGCGACATGGATGTCACGCTCAGTGAGTCGATGCGCGATTACCACGTCCAATCCGGAAACCGCTCCTTGATCGTTGCGCCGTTGCGCGCGCCCGACAAGATCATCGGCACGCTTGCGCTGTCGGACAGGACGGGGCGGGATTATACCGACGACGAAGTCGCCTTGCTGCAAACCTGCGCAGACCAAGCCGCGTTAGCCCTCGAGAACGCCCGGCTCTTCGATGAAGTGAGTCAGAAGATCGAAGAGCTGCAACATAAGACGGCCGAACTGGAGCGGGCCAACAAGGCGAAAGACGAATTCTTGGGCGTAGTGTCGCACGAGCTCAGAACACCCCTCAACGTGGTCATCGGCTATTCAGCGATGCTCAAAGAAGGCATACTAGGAGAGATCAACGCAAAACAGAAAGATGTTCTGGGTAAGGTTTTGGCGCGGGCTAACGATCAGTTGCAAATGATCGACAGTATTTTGCAGGCAACGCAGATCGGCGCGGGTGCCGTTACCGCGGTACGGCATGAGGTCGATTTGAACGAATTCTTCGAAGCCATTCGCTCGGGTTACGATCTTCCTCTTCAAAAAGAAATTGCCCTTCATTGGGAACGTTGCGGCGAGCTTCCGACAATCATGAGCGACGGCGAAAAACTCAAGCACATCCTGCAAAATATCATCGGCAACGCAATCAAGTTTACGCAAAAGGGCAGGATAACCATTTCGCTTCGACACATTCCCGATCCCGGCGTGCTGGAGTTCAAAGTGACGGATACTGGAGTGGGTATTCCGAAGGAAATGTTGCCGGTTATTTTTGAGATGTTTCGCCAGGCGGACAGCTCGGAGAACAGACCCTTCGAGGGGGTGGGATTGGGCCTCTATATTGTCAAGAAGTTTGTCGAGCTCCTCGGCGGACAAGTTGCAGTCAAGAGCGATGAAGGCAAGGGTTCGACATTTACAGTAACGATACCCGTGCCAGTGTTTGACCAACAAACTGATAGCCTGGACCAAGCATCTGCCAGGTTACATGACGTGGTCGGGAACGTTCGAATTTGATTCCGTCGAAGGTTAAGCAAGAAAGGGATGAATCTAATGAAACGAGTACTTTTAGTGGAGGACAATGAGTCCACTATCGATGTGGTCGAAATGGAGCTTAAATGTTTGGGATATGAAGTGGTGATCGCGAGGGACGGGCTGCAAGCTCTGGATCGGGTTGCGGAGCAGTTGCCGGATCTGGTCATCATGGACATTCACCTGCCCAAGATGAACGGATTTGAAGCTGTCCGACGGATCAGGACAAATCCGGCCGTCTGTGACATTCCAATACTGGCGGCGACCGCGAAAGCGTTGAACGGCGACCAGGAGAAGTGCCTCGAGGCCGGCTGCGACGGTTACATCGCTAAGCCCTTTACCCATAGAGAATTAGAAACCGCGATCAACGGAATGATGAAACGCCGGCTCAGCAATCTGCAGCTCGACGAGAAATAGATGATACGAATCCACGCGAAAAGATCCATTCGCTAATTTTTCCCGTTCCAATATCGATTCACTTTCCGCGGTTGTACGCCGCAGGCCCAGAGACCGAACTCCGCCGAACCGACCTCTGACGTTTCAAATGATAGTCATTATCCGGACGAGCCTTTGCGGTAGCGTGCCGCGCCCATATGGCCGACGCCAATTGTGAGGATACCGAGCACGAGATGGATGAACTGGATGACCCAATGAGACGCACCGACCATTAGAGACGCCTGCATCATGCCGAGGACGGCTGTAATGGCGCCGATGACCAGAGCGCAGGCGGCGATGGTCCAGCTGCCGCCTTTGGAAAATGCCTGCGCGACACCGATAACCCAAAGCGCACCGACCGCCAGAAGCCCAAGCAGCATGTGCATAGATACGAGATTCAAAGCGACGCCGATCCAGAAGAGCGCGCCAAGGATCAGCGCGAGTAATCCCGCGAGACTTAAAACTATCGATGCAATACGTATCGTCATAGCGGCAAAAAAACTCTCCTTGTGAATGACTTCCTATGAAAACTCGTCGGCATGATTAGTCGACGTAAACTACGCCAGTAAACACTCGATGCAGGCGGCGCGCAAACGCTCGCTGTAATCCCGACGTAAGCGACTACGAAATACGAAGACAATTCAACCGCGCCCAGGACGAATTGGAAGGTCGCACGCAAGTGACATTTAATTTCCCCGCTGTTTGGGCGTGGTCACGATGACTTGCATCCCCTCGGCGCTCACGATCTCCACTTCAGTTCCGGCAATAATCACCTGATCGATGGGATTCGCGATAGCATTCCAAAGCTCGCCTCGGACTCGCACGTAGCCACGGGGGTCCAGACGATCTTGCGCCACGCCGCGCGCGCCGACGAGGGCTTGCGAACCAGGTTTGACGTTCTCGTAGGCAAGCCGAAGGAGCGGATACATCAGCAAGTCTTTAAATACCCATCCGATGAAACCTAAAACGGCGATCCAGCCCGGCAGGTATCGCCAATTCCACAGACTAATGATGATCAGTCCAGTGATGATCCAACCTGGAATCTGAAACAGGATGTATCTCTGCCACGTCGACACCGCGCGAGCACCTCCTTCGTGTAACCGCAATTAATATGCAACGGGACGTGTTGGAATCAAGACTAACGCGTCTTGTGGCTCGGTTAAATGGGCGCCCATGCGATCTTCCGCAACTCTGCGGTTAGCACAGCTTGACCCGCTCAGCGCGCGTCGATACTGTCATGGAGAAAACTCCGAGCGAGGGCATCTCATGACCACAAATTCTTTGCGTATGGATCTCGCGCCGACCGGCAAGCTACGCGTCGGCATCAACTATGGCAACCCCGTGCTGGCTAAAAAAGACTCAACGAGTGGAGATCTCCATGGCGTGGCCGTCGATCTGGCGCGCGAGCTTGCTCGGCGTGCAGACGTGCCCGTCGAGCTGATTGGCTTCGAATCGGCAGGAAAGATGTTCGAGGCGGTGAAAACGGGTGCCTGGGATATCGCGTTTCTCGCGATCGACCCGGGCCGCGCCGACGAGGTTGATTTCACCCCTCCTTACGTCGAGATCGAGGGGACCTATCTGATTCCCGCGGGTTCGCGGTTTGACACTCTCGAAGACGTCGATTGCGATGGCGTGCGCATCGGCGTGTCAGCCAAGAGCGCTTACGATTTATTTTTGAGCCGCAGTATCCAGCATGCCGAACTGGTGCACGCGCCGAGTCCGGACGCAGCGTTCGAGCTGCTCAATGGCGGCAAGGTCGATGTGCTCGCCGGCGTGCGGCAACATCTCGTGGCAAACTCCGCGCGGCTTCCCGGATCGCGCGTGTTCGATGACCGGTTCATGGCGATTCAACAAGCGCTTGGTATTCAGAAAGGCCGCGAGGAAGGCGCAAAGTACCTGCGCGATTTCATCGAAGACGTGAAAGCGTCAGGATTCGTCGCGCGCGCGATTGAGAAAGCCGGCGTGCGCGGCGTATC
>Ga0137359_10001510_pt1 | contig 18434 bp, 20 predicted proteins | sample Mad1_40_16metaG_FD_108281 | JGI IMG/M metagenome (GOLD analysis project Ga0137359, IMG submission 108281) | Vadose zone soil microbial communities from Angelo Coast Range Reserve, California, USA - Mad1_40_16 metaG | ecosystem: Environmental > Terrestrial > Soil > Vadose zone | place: USA... | reverse complement strand
CCGGCCGGCGCGACCCAACCGGACCAGTCTACGAAGTCTTCCAGATCATGTAGGGAGATATTTCGTTAGTTCTGCAGGATGTAATCCACGATCGAGCCATCCGATTTCACCTTGAACGCCATCTTCACCCAGCGGCCTTTGCTGTCGAACCACTGGTCCATGGGAAGATCGCCCTCGTAGTGGAAATGGTCGGCTTCAATTTGCCCGGAGCTGGTTTTGATCGTTTCGCGCCCAAGCGCAGTGACACGCACCTTCTCCTGCTTTCCCGTCTGAGCGTTCAGCAACGCCTGCTCGGTGGTCTGAAGGATATTCCAGTGCGAAGCCGGGATGAGGCTGCCGGGCATGCTTTCGCGCATCGTTCCGGCAGCATCGCGGTCGACGATGACCGCGGCGCCGGTGTGTTGGGCATGCACGAAGGATTTATTGCCGTCGTCGTCGGTCTCAGCGGTGAGGGACTGGAATGTGTGGCCGGACCACACTTCCTTGCTGTGCAGGGAGTAGCGATAGACCGTCATTCCAATAACCTTGACGGCAAGATCGACGGATGTCGTGACAATGAACTCATTACCGTCGTGCTTGAACGTGACGGTGTGCTGACCGATCTTCTCGCCATTGCGGAAGGCGGAAAACACGATCTTGTCGCCATACGGAAAATCGTCGGTATTGGCCCAGGCCGGCCCAACCACCAGCATCAGAAGAAGTCCGACGATCAACCTGCCCATGACCCTCATACCCTTAACCGCAGTGCGTGCGAATGAGCAGGACCGACTCAGACCACACGTTCCGCCCTCAATTGAGAGATACTGGCCGAATCGTAGCCCAGTTCCTGCAGGATCTGGTCGGTATGCTCGCCCAGCGTCGGTGCGCGGCGGCGGATCGTGAGCGGTGTGCGCGAAAGCTTGACCGGCTCCTGCAGCACCGGAACAGGCTTCTTGGCGCCGGGATAGTCCATCTGATGGAAAAACTGCGCCGCCTGGACATGCGAATCGTCGAGCGCCTGCTGCGGTGTATAGACAGCACCGGCGGGGATGCGATTGGCCTCGAGTGCCGCCAGCGCCTCCGCCACCGTGCGGGCCTCACACCATTTCTGCATGATTTCCGACAGCGCCTCGCCATTGTCGCCGCGGGCGAGATCGTCATTGAAGCGCTTGTCCCTGGCCAGGCCCTCGTCACCCATCAGGCGGCACCAGCGCACGAACAGCGGCTGGCCGATCGTCATGGCGTAGATCCAGCCGTCCTTGCACTTGAAAGTGTCGGACGGGCCGGCGGTGAAGCCGCGGTTGAGCGTTGCCACGCGATTGAGATCGAGCATCGCCTGCTCGATGAGGTGGCCGTTGGTGATGTTGATCGCCGTGCGCAGCAGCGCCGTTTCGACCTTCTGGCCCTTGCCGCTCTTGGCCCGGTCCATGAGGGCGGCGAGGACACCCACGGTGCTGAGCAAAGCGGTGCCGAAATCGACGAAGGGCGCGTTCATGCGCGTCGGTACCTTGCCGTCTCCTGAAAGATGCATGGCGCCCGACATCGCCTGGCCGATCGTGTCGAAGCCGACGCGCGTGGCGTAAGGGCCTTCGGAACCGAAAGTCGAGGTGGTGGCCAGGATGATGCGCGGGTTGACCGCCGAGATGGTCTCGTAGTCGATGCCCATTTTCTGCAGGTCTTCATAGGGCAGGTTGGCGATGACGATATCGGAGACTGCGATCATCTTTTCCACGATCTCGCGGCCGGCCGGCTTCATCGGGTTAAGGGTGAGGCCGAGCTTGTTTCGGCCCATCTGCAGGAACATCGCGCCTTCGCCGCCCTCGGCGACCGGCGTCACCCAGCGGTCCTCGCTACCCTCGAGCTTCTCGATGCGGATCACTTCCGCGCCGAGATCGCCCAACATCGTGCCGCAGAACGGTCCGGCGATGTAGCGGCCGAAATCCAGAACGCGAATGCCCTCGAGTACCCCGGCCATGGACCTTTGCCTTCCCTAATTCTTCAAGCCGGACGACGAAATACGACGTCCCGTCCGCCGGGGCCAGTGCTCAAGCGTCCTCTCGGCATCATACCTCCCCCATATGATGAGGGCAGGGATTCCGATTAATCGAAGAAGGTGTTGGGTTTCAGGAAGAAGGCGATCACCAGGCAGCCTTCGTCGGTCCAGGCATCGTGCCGGCTGCCCTCGCGGCGCCAGACATACTGTCCGGCGCGGCAGACGCCATCATGGTCGGCGAAGGAGCCTTCGAGGACATAGGTCTGCTCGATCGCCACATGCTCGTGCCGGGGAAGGCGAGCGCCGGGAGCCCAGCGCATCAGCACGGTCGACATGCCGGTGGCCTTGTTCTCCATCAGTATCTTGGAGTCGATGCCGGGAAACCGGGTGGGCTGCCAGGGTAGCTTGGCGACGTCGACATAGGTCGAGTCGGGAACGATGGCGATATCCATGTTCAGCCTCCCTTTTTAAGCTCCCTGGCGAGCAGCCTTGAGCGTGCCACCGCGCATGACGTGGCCGGGCAGGGGCCGGCCGACAACGTCTTCGGCCAAACGCGCGACCTCGATCAGCCGATCGATGTCGAGGCCGGTCTCGACGCCCATCTCCTCGCACAGGAAGGCGAAGTCCTCGGTGCAGATGTTGCCGGCCGCACCGTCGGTGGCAGCGAACGGGCAGCCGCCGAGGCCAGCGATCGAGGCGTCGAATTTGGTCACGCCCAGCCGCAGGCCGGCGTAGGCGCTGGCCATGCCGGTGCCACGCGTGTCGTGCAGGTGGAGGGAGATCTCGAGCTCCGGCCACTTGGAACGGATGGCGCCGATCAGCCGCTCGACCGAGCGCGGCGTGGCCCAGCCCATAGCGTCGGTGAGCTTGATGCCCTTGAGCTTCAATTCGGCCAGCTCGGCTTCGTCGAGCACCTGCTGCACGCGCGTCAGGATGAGCGCGGTCGAGAGTTCACCTTCGAAGTTGCAGCCGAAAGCGCCCAGCACGACGCCCCATTCGACGGGCATGCCGCGGTCCTTGAAGGTCTCCAGCGAGGCGCGCTGTTCGACCAGCGCGTCATCGACCGACTTGCCGACATTCTTGCGCGAGAAGGTGTCGGAGGCGGTGATGCGGATTGATCCATGGACGTCGAGCGGGCCTGCCAACGCCCGCTCCAGACCCTGCTGATTGAGATACAGGGCGCTGTAGTGGATGCCGGGCTTGCGCCGGATCCTGGCCGCCACTTCCTCGGCGTCGGCCATGGTCGGCACACGCCGCGGATTGACGTAGGACACGCAAGCGATCTGCTTCAGTCCGGTCTCGGCCAAGGCCTCGATGAGCCGAACCTTGCCCTCGACCGGGATCGTCTTTTTCTCCGACTGGAAGCCCTCGCGAGGGCCTTCCTCATCGATCAGCACACGCTTAGGCAGGTCGGACATGGCAGAATTCCTCCGCGATCAGCTCTCTTCTTCCTGGAATGCTTCCTCGCGCGCTTTCTTGATGCTCGGCAGGGCCATCAGAACAAGCAGGATGGCGGTGGCGATCAAGAGGCCGAGGCTGATCGGCCGTTCGATGAAGACACTCGCATTGCCACGCGAGAGCAGCATGGCACGCCGGAAATACTCCTCCATCTGAGGTCCAAGCACCAGCCCCAGCAGGAACGGCGCACCCTCGCAGCCAAGCCGCGCGAAGATGTAGCCGAGCACGCCGAACATCGCGACCTGCATCACGTGGAACGTACTGTTTTGCAGGCTGTAGGCGCCGACGCAGCAGAACAGCAGGATCGCAGGAGCGAGGAAGCGGTAGGGCACGGTGAGAAGCTTCACCCACATGCCGATCATTGGCAGGTTGATGATGACCAGCATCAGATTGCCAAGCCACATCGACACGATCATGCCCCAGAACAGGTCGGGTTTCTTGGTCATGACCTCGGGCCCCGGCTGGATGCCCTGGATGATCATAGCGCCGACCATCAAGGCCATCACGGCATTGGACGGAATGCCAAGCGTCAGCATGGGGATGAACGAGGTCTGGGCTGCGGCGTTATTGGCCGCCTCCGGCGCTGCCACGCCCTCGACCGCGCCCTTGCCGAACTCCTCCGGACGCCGGGAGATCTTCTTCTCCAGAGTGTAGGCCGAGAATGCGCCCAGGGTCGGGCCGCCGCCCGGCAGTACGCCCAGGATCGCGCCCAGTGCCGTGCCGCGCAGTACCGCGGGCCACGCCCGCCTGATCTCCTCGCGCGTCGGCCACAGCGAAGTGACCTTGATCGCGCCGGAGCGTTGCATTCGTCTCTCTAGGTTAACAACGATTTCGGCGATGCCGAACAGGCCCATGGCGATCGGTGCGAAATCGATGCCGTCGCTGAGCTCGGGAATGTCGAAGGTGAAGCGCTGGGCGCCGGTGTTGACGTCGGTGCCGACCAGTCCGAACAGCAGGCCCAGGAACACCATGGCGATGGCCTTGAGCACCGAGCCGTTGGCCAGGACCACGGCGGCAACGAGACCCAGGGCCATCAGCGAGCAATAGTCGGCGGGCCCGAATTTCTGCGCCATGCGCGTCAGCGGCTCGGCGAACATCACGATGATGATGGTGCCGACCGTGCCGGCGAAGAACGATCCCACGGCTGAGATCGAGAGCGCTGCGCCAGCGCGGCCCTTGCGCGCCATCTGGTAGCCATCGATGCAGGTCACGACCGAGGAGGCCTCGCCTGGGAGATTGACCAGGATCGATGTCGTCGAGCCGCCATACTGGGCGCCGTAGTAGATGCCGGCCAGCATGATCAGCGACGCTGTGGGCGGCAGATGGAAAGTGATGGGCAGCAGCATGGCGATGGTCGCCACGGGGCCGATGCCGGGCAGCACGCCGATCAGGGTGCCGACCATGCAGCCGATCAGGCAATACAGCAGGTTCTGCAGGCTGAGGGCGACGCTCAGGCCGAGTCCCAGGTGGTCGAGAAGTTCCATTTCACCAGACTCCCTGCAGGACGGATATGTTCATGCCCAATCCGACCTTGAAAACCAGAACGCAAAGAATGGTGAGTACGATTACGTTGCCGATGACCTCGGTCAGCTTGAACTCGTCGCCACCCAGCGAGGAGATGATGACCAGCGCGACCAGCGCCGGAAAGAGGCCGAAGCTCTCGAGAAGAAGCGCGAAGGCCACGATGCCGATGGTCACCATGGTGATCGGCCGCCACTTCGGCGCCTCGACGGTTTCGCCGCCGGCGTACAGCGCGACCACGCAGATTATCCCTCCCAGCGCGAGGAGGATGTAGGACAGCATGTGCGGCACATAGCCGGGGCCCATGCGGACCGACGTTCCGACCGCGAGCTTCTGGCCGAAATAGAGCACAGATAGGCCGAAGCCGATGAACATCAGCCCGGACAAGAAGTCCTTGCTTAGGAATCGATTCAACGATGCCTCCCCGACACGCACGATTGAGTGTGATATTGGGCCCCAGCCTCCCTGCCGGAACCAAACACAGATAAACACGATTTTGCCGCTTTGCCCAAGGCCAAGTTTACAGCATCGTCAACAAACGGGCCGCGATCAGCGCCAGACACAGAGCGAACAGACGGCGCAATAGCACGACAGGTACCCGTGCTGGCCAGCACGCAACGATGGGCGCGACAAAGAGCGCAGGCAAGGACAAGGCCGCTACGCAGAACAGCGCAACGTCGCCCAACCCATTGGCGGGCTTGCCGGAGTCGTTCCAGCCCACCGCCAGGAACGCTGCCGTCGTGCCGGCCTGCCAACGCCCAGCGCCCGGACAAAACCGATGTTCATGGTGGTCGCGAGCAGAAGCGCCCACCCCGGTGGGCGGATAGGCCAAAAACGGATTTGCCACGTGAACGCCCTGTGCCGGGATATTGCGTGGCCGTAAACGGGCGAGCAAACTCGTCCGAGGTGAACAATCGTTCAGGAGTAGTATGTGGCAAGACGGGGGGCGGACTATCTCGGCACGATGGCGGTGCAGGAAAAGCACCGATTCGACGAGCGGGCACTGGCGGAATTCATGGCGGACAAAGTCGCCGGCTTCGCCGCCCCGCTCAGCGTCGAGCAGTTCCGCGGCGGTCAGTCCAACCCGACCTATCGCCTGACCGACGGCGCCGGCCGCCGCTACGTGCTGCGCCGCAAGCCGCCGGGCAAGCTGCTACCTTCGGCCCATGCGGTCGACCGGGAGTTCCGCGTCATCTCGGCCCTCAACAAGACCGACGTGCCGACACCGCGCGCCTATGCCCTGTGCGAGGATGACAGCATCGTCGGCACTGCGTTCTACATCATGGAATATTGCGACGGCCGGGTGCTGTGGGATCCGCTGCTGCCCGAAGTTCCCAGGGAGGGCCGCGCCGCCATCCATCGCGCGACCTTCGAGACGCTGGCCAGACTTCATGCCGTCGATTACACCGCCGTCGGCCTCGGCGATTTCGGCCGTCCCGGCAGTTATGTCGCCCGCCAGATCTCGCGCTGGGGCAAGCAGTACAAGGCGTCGGAGACGGAAACGATCGAGGCCATGGACCGTCTGCTCGAATGGCTTCCGGCCCATCTGCCGACCAACGACGAGACCGTGCTGGTGCATGGCGATTACCGCCTCGACAACATGATCTTCCATCCGACCGAGCCTCGCGTGCTTGGAATCATCGATTGGGAGATTTCGACGCTGGGCGATCCGCTAGCCGAGTTGTCCTATCTCTGCATGCTGTGGCGTACGCCCAAGGACTGGGGCGGCCTCTTCGGCCACCACCTCGCCAGCCTCGGTCTGCCGACCGAGGAGCAGATGATCACCTGTTATTGCCAGTTGTCGGGACGGCCCAAACCGTCACCGGCGCTGTGGGAATTTTATATGGCTTTCAACCTGTTTCGCGTCTCCTGCATTCGCCAGGGCGTCTATGCGCGCTCGCTCGACGGTACTGCCTCCAATGTCCGCGCCGCGGATTCGGGCAAATTGGTGCGGCCGGCCGCCGAACTCGGCTGGAGCCTGGTTGAGGGGCTGGCCAAAAACGGCGCGGGAATTACGTCGTGAGCCGCACCGTGAGCAGCAAGCCCAAAACCGTGCGCGCGACGGCGTCACCCAAGCCGGTCGAGCGCGAAGGCCGACCGCCGATCGAAGCGATCCGTACCGCCGCGTTCAAGCAGTTCGCCGAGCGCGGCTATCCAGTGGTGACCGTGCGCGACATCATGCGGGCCTGCGGCCTCACGCAGGGCGCGCTCTACAATCATTTCAAGTCCAAAGACGAACTGCTGCACGACATCATCGCTTCGACCCAGGCGGAGCTGGAACGGCTGTGTCAGCACGCCGTGGCCGAGGCGGGTGATGATCCGCGCGCCCAGCTCGCGGCCTTCGTGCGCGTCTATGTCGTGCGCCACTGCCGCATGCGGATCGAGGCGCTGGTCGCCAATCGCGAGATCGGATGGCTCGATGCCGAGCGCTTGGCCGACATCAGGCGCAGCCGCCGCGTGATCCGCGATATTCTGGTCGCCATTTTGACCAGGGGCGTCGAGGAGGACGTATTCGATCCCCCGCAGATCGACGGAAGGCGGGAACTCATCGCGCAGGCGATGGCGCTGCTCGATCAATGCACCCATGTCTCGATGTGGTACGCGCCGGGCCGGCGGCTGAGCGAGGAGCAGATGGCGAAGCTCTATGCCGACATCGCGCTGCGCTCGGTGGGCGCCAAGCCGGCGACCGTTTGACGATGCGCGCGGCGTTCGCAGCCTTCGCAGCGCTGATGGTTGCCGCCTGCACGCCGAGCGATGGCGACAGGCCGCAGCTCGATGTCTCCTCCATGGCCACCACCGGGCCCGTGGTGACATCCGTTCCGGCCGATCGCTGGCGCGCGGTTCTGGTCGCTGGTGATAACAACAGTCCAGCCTTCGACAATGGCGTCGAGTCGCTGCGCGAGAAGCTGGCGGCGCTCGGAGTGAAGAATATCAGCGTGCTGTCGGCCGACGCCGGCCCCCATCCAGGTCGACCGGCGGGCGAGGCGCGCGCCTCTTCAGGCAACGTGCGCGGCGCCCTGCGTGGCCTGGGCGGCGGCGATGCCTGCCTGGCGTTCGTCACCAGCCATGGCAATGAGGAAGGCTTCTTCCTGCGGGCCGACCGGCGGTTTGTCGAGCCGCTTCAGCTCGAGCAGGCGCTGGACGCCGGCTGCGGATCGCTACCGACCGTCGTGGTGATCTCGGCCTGCCACAGCGGCACCTTCATGACCAACGCGCTGCGCCGGCCCAACCGCATCGTGCTCGTCGCCGCGGCCCGCGACCGCACCAGTTTCGGCTGCGGCGCGGCCGACCTCTATACCTATTACGACCAATGCTTTCTCGACCAGTTCGACCAGGCCAAGACCTGGCGCGAGCTGGCGGCTTCGACACGCAGCTGCGTCGAGGGGCTGGAGCGTTCCCTGGCGATCAAGGTGAGGTCAGAGCCGCAGCAATTCTTCGGCGCCTCGGTGACCGGGCTGCGTCTTCCAGGAAAGTGATGACTTAGCCATGTGCGCATCGGGTCATCCGGACCGCGCGGCTCCAGCCGCGCGGTCCAAAAAATGAGGCGATGTGCCACTGCGTTCTCTTCAGCCGATCACCGCGGTGAAGTCGCACGTCACGTGGTTCGCAGCGTTGGGGCCCGACGCCAGCGTGTGACGCGCCGGGCGCGAGTCCGCGTCAGGAAACATCGCCACCCATTCGCCGTTCAGCGCTTTACGCCCGGTCGCTGGGTCCTTCATCCAGAAATTGATCTTGATGATGTCATCGACGCTGCCGCCTCCCGCCTCCACGCACAGCCTGATTTGCTTGAAGATGTTGGCGACCTGGCCGTCGAGATCGGGCGGCATGGCGCTCGTCTGCGGGTCGCGACCGCTGATGATGCTCGACATCATGATGTTGGCGACCCGACTGGCGTTGGGAATTGGATTCTCGTGCTTGAAGCCGGGATAGTTGATGCTTTTGCGTTTGGCCATTTGCGATGCTCCTGTTGCGAATCGTTCAGTCGATGCGGGCGCTCAAGAGGTCTCCGAATACCTCGAAACGCTCGCCGTTGAAGCGCTGCAGCGCCATTTCCTCCATCGGCTGGTAGTCGGTCGGACTGGTGTTCAGGTTGATGCCTTTGAGCAGCATGGCGGGATGGAACTCCTTGAGGTTGGCGGCCTGGCGCATGACGTTCTCGCGGGTGAGGTCGTCGCCGCATTGTTTCAGGACCTGCACCATGGCCTGCGCCTGGACATAGCCGACGACGTTTTGCGGATCCTCCAGGCTGCCGCCGGGGAAGTACTTCTTCATCCACGCGACCCAGGCATGGAACTCGGGGTTGTCGTGATATTGCGGGTCGGTGGGGTCTTTCACAAAGGCCGCCGAGATGATGCCCTTGGAAGCCTCGATGCCCGCTGGCCGCATGACGATGCCGATCGAGGCAGCGGGGTTGTCGATGAACTGCAGCGGCCGCCAGCCGAGGTCATAGGCCTTGCGAATTGCCTGCACGGCGAATTTGGGGGTCGAGATGTTGAGGAAGACGTTGGCGTGCGTCGAGGCGAGATCGATCATCTGCGAGTCGACGGTGGCGTCGGTCACTTCGTAGCTCACTTCGCGCACCATGATTGCAGCGGCCTTGTCGCCGAGGCGGTCGCGGAAGCCTTTCAGGAAATCCTTGCCGAAATCGTCGTTCTGATAGAGCACCGCGACCTTTGGGTTCGCCACTTCCCTGAGCACGTAAGTGGCGTAGATGCGGGCCTCGGCCTGGTAGATCGGCGTCAGCGTCATCGTGTAGGGGAATGCTCCGGATCGTTCCAGCGGCTTGCGCCCGTCGCCAGGAAAAGCTGCGGCACCTTCCTGGTGTTCAGGTATTTCTGAATCGCCGCATTGGTCGCTGTGCCGAGCGAGCCGGAGATGGAGAGGACCTGGTCCGCCTCGACCAGCCGGCGCGTCTGCTCGACGGTCTTCGGCGGACTGCTTCCGTCGTCGAGCGAGATCATCGTGATCTTGCGCCCGTTGACGCCGCCCTGGTCGTTGATCATCTGGAGATAGGCGATCTCGGCTTTGGCCAGCGTGATGAAACCCGACAGCGGTCCGCTATAGGGCATGGTCTGGCCTAGACTAGCTTGATCTCGGTGTCGCTGGCGCCGGGATCGTATTTCTTCTGGGCGAGAGTCGGAGCCGCGAACAGGATGAGCGACATGAGCGCGGCACCTGCCGCGATTTGCAGTCTTGGCATGTTCCCCTCCCGTGTTTCTTTTTCATCAGGCTGCCTTCGCCACGCGAATAGCATGACACTTTCGCTCGCCGTGGCAAATGTCTTGGGTCTACGATGGCGCCGGCAAGAATAAAGTCGGAAGGGGAAACGATGGCGCTCGTAAATTATGAGCGGGACGGCCAGATCGTCACGCTGACGCTCAATCGCCCGGAAAAACTGAACGCTTTTAGCGACGAACTGGTCGGCGCGCTGGGCGAAGCGCTCCATCGCTTCGACACGGACGACGAAGCGCATATTGCGATCCTGCACGGAAGCGGCCGCGCCTTTTCCAGCGGCGCCGATGTCCAGCAGCGCCAGCTTCGCAGCCGCGAGGAATTTTTAAAGTTGGGCGGGCCACAAGGCCGGGGCACGCATTCTTCCGATCTGTTGACCAAGGCGGTGAACTGGAAACCGGTGATCGCCGCCGCGCACGGCTATGTTCTGGGGCTATCCGTTGGCATCGTGCTGGAGTGCGACCTGGTCGTGGCGGAGGAAGGAACCAAATTCCAGGTCACGGAAACGTCGCGTGGCCTGGGCGCCGGAAAATACTGGGCCCTCATGCACTACCGCGGCGGCGGGGCCTTTACCATGGAGGCAGCGCTGACCGGTCGGTTCTTCACGGCAGAGGAGGCGTTCCAGGCCAACCTGATCAATCGAGTGGCGGCCAAGGGCAAGTATCTCGACGTCGCCAGGGAACTGGCGAACGAGGTGATCAAGAACCCGCCGCTCAGCGTGCGCTCCACCGTGCGCATGCGGCGCTGGTACATGGATCGCCTCAGTCGCGAGGTCATGTTCCAGACGGCGCCCGAGCGGCTTTATCTCTCCGAGGATTTCCAGGAAGCCGCGCGCGCCTTCACCGAGAAGCGCAAGCCTGGCAAGTTCAAGGGGCGCTGACATGCGAGCCAGCAGCGATCGCATCCTCACCAGCCACGCCGGCAGCCTGCCGCGACCCGACGGCCTGATCGAGGCCAACCGCCGGCGCGAGGCGGGCAAGGCCGACGAGGCGGCGTTCCAGCAGGCCCTGCGATCGGGCGTGTCCGACGTGGTGCGCCGCCAGACCGCGGCGGGCATTTCCGTGCCGGGCGACGGCGAATACGGCAAGTCGATGGGCCACAAGATCAACTACCGCGCCTGGTGGAGCTACTCCTTCCAGCGGCTCGGCAACCTCGAGATAAAAGGGCTCGGCCTCGACGACTTGCCGGCGCATCGCTCGAGCCCCGGCCATGTCGTGTTGTCGAGCTTCGCCGACCGCCGCGACCGTCTGCGCTTTGCCGCGGCTTATTCCGATCCCGAGTCGGGCGTCTCGACCGGCCCGCGCGCCAACGACTGGCCGTTTTGCGTTGGGCCGCTCAGCTACACCGGGCACGCCGCCATCGCTGCCGACATTTCCAACTTCAAAGCAGCCCTTGCCGGGTCGAGCGCAAGCGAAGGCTTCATGACGTCGATCGGGCCGGCGAGCTGTGCGCGCATCGGCAACGAGCACTACAAGAGCGACGAGGAGTTCGTGTTCGCCTGCGCCGAGGCGATGCGCGAGGAATACAAGGCAATCGTCGATGCCGGCCTCGTTCTGCAGATCGACGACCCGGCGATCGCCGAGAATTTCGACCAGATCAATCCCGAGCCGACGGCGGAGGAATACCGCAAGTTCACCATGCCGAAGATCGAGGCGCTGAATCACGCGTTGCGCGGCCTGCCCAAGGACCGCATCCGCTTCCATCTCTGCTGGGGAAGTTGGCACGGCCCGCACACCACCGACATCCCCATGCGCGAGATCGTCGACGTGATGCTGGCGGTTGATGCCGGCGCCTATTCCTTCGAGGCGGGCAATGTGCGTCACGAGCATGAGTGGTCGGTCTGGCAGGACGCCAGGCTGCCCGACGACAAGCTCATCCTGCCGGGCGTGGTGAGCCATGCCACCAACGTGGTCGAGCATCCCGAACTGGTGGCCGAGCGTATCGGCCGCTTCGCCAGGCTGGTCGGCCGCGAGCGGGTCATCGCCTCGACCGACTGCGGGCTGGGCGGACGCGTGCATCCCGATATCGCCTGGGCCAAGCTCGAGACGTTGGCCCAGGGCGCCGCGATCGCCAGTCGTCAGCTCTGGGCGTAGTCATCTGGACCGCGAGCCTCCGGCTCGCTCATGGACAAGCGGAATGAGCTACAAGGGCTGGCATTCGCGTGGATACCTGCCGCATTTCGACTCAGCCGAAACAGTGCAGTTCGTAACTTTTCGTCTGGCCGACAGCCTACCTCGAGCAGTTGCCAAGGCGCGTGCCGACCTTCCCGACAACTTAGCCGAAACTGACCATAGGCTCGATGGTGGCTTGGGAGCATGCTGGCTGAAGGAACCGGCTATCGCTCAGTTAGTCGAAGACGCCATCCTGCACTTTGACGGACAACGCTATCGCCTTATCGCGTGGTGCATCATGCCCAATCATGTGCACGTGGTCGTCGAGCCGATCGATGGGAGTAGCCTCGGGTCGATCATCCACACTTGGAAGTCGTTTTCCGCCAAGCAGGCCAACCGTGCCCTCGGTCGCGATGGCCCATTTTGGCACAGAGACTATTTCGACAGGTTCATTCGTGATGAGGGCCATCTCGCGAGAACCGTCGACTATGTCGAGAATAATCCCGTGAAGGCGGGCCTCGTCGCCACGATTGCGGCATGGCCCTGGAGTTCCGGACGCCTTCGCGCATGAGCGAGCCGGAGGCTCGCGGTCCGGAAGACTATGAAGCAGACCGTATGAGCTGGTCCGCCATCTCGCGGAGCCTGGTGCGCTGGATCTTCAGGCCGTTGGGCGAGGGTGTCCTGGGGAAATCGGCGATCGCGAACACGCGTTCCGGCACCTTGTAGTTGGCGAGGGCGCGCCGGCAATGTGCGATGACCGCGGCTTCGTCGAGCGCGCCGCCCGGTTTGAGGATCACGAAGGCGACGGCGCGGACGCCTTCCGGCCGGGCCACGGCGATGGTCTGGCAGGCTTCGATGCCGGGGAGCGCCTGGATGTGGCTCTCGATCTCCAGTGGATTGACCAGAAAACCCGAAAGTCGCAGCACGTCGCCCATGCGGCTGAGAAAGGTAAAGCCGCCAGCGTCGTCGAGCTGGGCGAGATCGCCGGTGCGGAAGTAGCCGTCCTCGGTGAAAGAGTCGGCCGTGGCTTTCCTGTTCCCGTAATAGCCGACCATCATGGACGGGCCCATGCATTCTAGCGCGCCGGGTTGCCCGGGACCCAGCAAGGCGCCGCTTTCCGGATCGCGTACACGTATATGAGCGAGGGGAGAGACGGGCACCCCGCCGCCCAGCTTGCGACGCGAGACCTCGGCCTCGACCGGCTGGCGAGCGTAAAGCGCCTGCACTTCGCTCATGCCGTAAAGGCCGCCCATGCGCAGCCCGCGTGTCTCGGCGCGCTCGGCGATATCGGCCAGCGCTGCGTTGAAGCTGGCGAAGCCCGCCCATTTCACCGACGGGAATGGATTGTCACCCGCCGCGGCCTCGAGCAGGCGGGCAAACAGGTCGTCGCTGCCGCACAGGAAGGTCGGCCGATGACGCTCGATCAGGCGCACGATCTCGTCGATCTCGTAAGATTCGACCAGCACGCTCGGCCGGCCCGCCGCCAGCGTCGCCATGGTCTGGTTGAAGCCGAAGACGCCGCACAGCGGCAGGATCGCGAGCGACAGTGTCTCGGGCGCGGCGAACCCGAAGGAACGCGCCACGCGCTGCGCATGGCCGACGATGGCGCTCTGCCGGTGCAGCACGAATTTGGGCGCGCTGGTCGTGCCGGAGGTGGTGAAGATGTTGCAGGGGGCGTCGGGCCGCGCCTGGTTGGTACCGAGCGGCGGGCGCGCCAGCAGACGGTCGAGCGGCACGCGCGTGAGGCGCTCGACGGCGGGCGGCGTGTGGGGCGGCTCGTCGCCCACCGTGACGAGGGCGGCGAGGCCTTGCAGCGCCGCAGGATCGATGTCGGCCAGGATCGACAGGAAATCGATGCGGCGGAAAGCGGGTGCACAAACCAGCACCTTGACGCCCGAGCGGCTGACGATGTCGGCCACCTCGACGGCGCGGTAGCGCGTGTTGACGGCGACCGCGATCGCTCCAAGCAACGCACAGGCGAAATAGACGATGGGATAGGCCGGCACGTTGGGCAGCCACAGCGCCAACCGGTCGCCGGGGCCGACGCCCAGCTCGGCCAACCCCTGGGCCGTGCGCAGCGCGCGCTCGTGCAACTGGCCGAACGACAGCCGCGCCTCGCCATGGATGAAGGCGGTGTCTTCGGAACGATGCTCGGCCAGGCCCGACAGCAGCATGGCGAGGGTATTGGCGATCGGGGGGCGCGGGACGGGCGGGGAAACTGCAGACATGACCCGTTGCCTACAGGCGACTTCCCGGTCCAGGCAAGAGGCGGCTACTGCGGCGTGATGTTCAGCTCCTTCACCGCGGAGGTGAGGAGAGGTCCCATGTCGCGGATGAAGGCGGCGAAGTCCTGCCAGCCCTGGGCGCCCTGATCGAGGCCGAACTGGTCGACGAGCTGCTCGACCCGGGGCGTGGCATTCATCTCCACCAGTGCGGCCGACACTGCCTCGACAACCTCGCGCGGCGTGCCGGTAGTCGCCATGCAGCAGACCATGCTTTCCAGCAGAAAGTAGGGGTGGGTGGCGCCCTGCTCGAAGAAGGTCGACACCTGGGGCAGCTTGCGCATCATGCGTGTCTTGGTCGGCACCGCGATCGGCGTGATATTGCCAGCCTGCAGGGCCGAGGAGGCGCCCTGGTAAGTCGAACAGGCGGCCTGGGTGACGCCACTCGACACATCGGCCCACATCGGCGCCTCGCCGCGGTAATGCACCGGCTCCATGTTGATGCCGTAGAGGTCGTTCAGCTTCATGCAGAAGACATGCGCCAGCGAGCCGATTCCGGTGGTGCCGAAGCTGGTCTTGTTCTTCCTGGCATAGGCCACGAGGGCGGCGAGATCGGTGCCCGGCACGGAGTTATGGATGCATAACGGCACCTTGCCCGCCGACATCATGGCGACTGGCGTGAAGTCCTTCGCGGCGTCGTAGGGGATGCTCTTGAAGATGACCTGGTTCTGGAACACCGCGGTGGAGTTGGTGAACAGGATCACATAGCCGTCGGGGGGTGCCTTGGCGACGAAATCGGCGGCGATGATCGAGCCGGCGCCGGTCTTGTTCTCGACCACGAACGGTTGCCCGAACTTGCTTGCCAGATACTCGGCCGAAATGCGGGCAAAGATGTCGGTGAGGCCGCCGGCCGCGTAGCCGCAGATCATGCGCACCGGCTTGTGCGGCCACGGCGCCGATTGCGCCATGGCGCGCACCGAAGACAGGGCTGCAATGCCCGCCGCGCCCTGGGCGATGACCCCGCGGCGCCCGATTTTCCGCACCATCCGCCATTCCTCCCGCTGCGTTTTTCCAACCCTAACACTTGCTTACTGACAAGCAAGTGTTAGGGTTGGCCATCATGAAGATATCGATCCACGAAACCGAGTCGTCCCTGGCGCCGCGGCGCTCTCAGGCCGCGCGCCGCGAGAAGTCCGACCGGCGCATGCTGAGTGCGGCGACGCGGCTGATCGCCAAGCGCGGTGTGTCGGGAACCAGCCTTGCCGATGTAGGGATCGAGGCCGGATACAGCCGCGGCCTGCCAGTCGAGCGCTTCGGTAGCAAGTTCGGGCTGGTCAAGACGCTGCTCGAATCGATGGATGAGTGGTTCCAGGTCCATCTCGCCAAGGCGCTCAAGGGCAAGAGCGGCATCGAGGCGCTCAAGCTGCGCATCGATGCCCATCTCGGCAGCACCAGCCGCAGCGCCGCAGCGACAGCCGCGCTCTACTCGATCTACATGGAATCGCTCCTGGTGATGCCGGAGCTGAAGCCTTCGGTGGCGGCTTTCACGGAGCGCTGGCGCCAGGGACTGAGCCACCATCTGAGTGAAGGCCAAGCGCAGGGAGAGGTCCGCAAGGACATCGACTGCGACGCGCACGCCATGCTTCTCCTTGCCACCATGCGCGGTTTGGTGATCCATCATCTCATGGACGAAGCCGCGACCAATCTCGCCAAATTGAAAGTCATTCTGCTGTCCATGGTCGATGAGACGTTGGCGGCCAGGCCGCCGATCCGCGCGAAGCTGGGATGACCAGGCGCTGGCATGATCCGCGGGTGCCGCCGGCGGAGGAGTGCGTGCTACGGCCGCTGCTGGACCGGCGCGCAGGCGAAACGCCTGACAAGGTGTTCGTGCGGTTCGCCGCTGGAGGAGAGTGGACCTATGCCGAGCTGCGCCGCATCGTGGCCGAAACGGCGGCGGCGCTGCAGCAGAAGGGCGTGAAGCAGGACGATCCGGTCCTCACCTGGCTGCCCAACGGGCCCGACGCGCTGCGCGTGTGGTTTGCCATCAATTACATCGGGGCCGTCTACGTGCCGCTCAATCTGGCCTATCGCGGCCAGTTGCTGGAGCATGCCGTGCGCACGTCCGGTGCGCGCCTGATTATGGGCCATCCCGATCTGCTGTCGCGGCTGGACGACATTGACAAGGGTGCACTCGCCGACGCGGTGCCGATCGGTGATTCGTCCGCAATGCTTTCGTCCGGCGTCGAGCCCGCGCCGCCGCCGCGCGAGATCATGCCGTGGGACACCCAGTCGGTGATCTACACGTCGGGAACCACCGGCCCCTCCAAAGGCGCGCTGTGCTCCTATCTGCACGCCGCCTCCGCGGCCAACGCCTTCCACGCCGCCAGCGCCCGGGACCGGAACATGGTCAACCTGCCGCTGTTCCATGCCGGCGGTACCGGCGCGGTCTATCGCATGCTGGTCAAGGGCGGCTCGATCGCACTGGTCGAGTCCTTCGACACCGCGCGCTTCTGGGACACCGCGCGCGCCACCGGCACGACCTGCCTCACTTTGCTGGGCGCCATGGTGCCGTTCCTGATGAAGGCGCCGCCGACGCCGCGCGACCGCGACCATCCTCTTACGAAGGTTGTGCTGGTGCCATTGAACGACGATTCGCAGGCTTTCGCCCAGCGTTTCGGCGTCGATGTCTACACCACCTTCAACATGACCGAGACCGCCTGGCCGCTGGTCTCGGAGCGCAATCCAACCGTGCGCGGCACCTGCGGGCGGCCACGCGACGGCATCGATGCCCGCATCGTCGACGAGAACGACTGCGAACTGCCGGCGGGCGAGAGCGGCGAGCTGATCCTGCGCGCCGACACTCCCTGGTCGATGAACCACGGCTACCACAATAATCCCGAGGCGACGGCGCGCGCCTGGCGCAACGGCTGGTTCCACACCGGCGATGCCTTCCGCCGTGATGCCGAGGGTAACTTCTTCTTTGTCGACCGGCTCAAGGACGCCATCCGCCGGCGCGGCGAGAATATTTCCTCATTCGAGGTCGAGGCCGTGCTCGGCGTGCATCCTGCGGTGCGCGAGGCGGCCGTGGTCGGCGTGCCGTCGGAGTTCGGCGAGGACGATGTATTGGCTGTCGTGGCGCCGGTTGCCGGCCACACCATAGATCCCGTGGAACTGATCGACTTCCTGCGGCCGCGCATGGCGCATTTCATGATCCCGCGCTACGTGCGCCAGTTGCCTGAACTGCCCAAGACGCCGACGCAGAAAGTGCAGAAGAACCTGCTGCGCGCCGAGGGCCTGACGGCGGACACCTGGGACCGCGAAGCCGCCGGCATCCGCATCCGGCGCGAGAAATTGTCGACCACAGCCACGCGATAGAACGGAGACACGACCATGGCCGCCGATACCACCATGCGTCAGCTGATCGGCGAGATTGAAGCGGCGCGCGCCTCGCTGATGGACGCTGCGCGCGCGCCGGCAATCGAGAAGCTCGCCAAGCGCGGCAAGCTCAGCGCTCGCACTCGGATCGCCCGGCTGGTCGACAAGGAGTCCTTCTCGGAGATCGGCGCGCTGGTCGCCGGCGACGGGGACGACACGGTCGAAGGCGGGGCGGCGGTGCGGGCAAAATCGCCGGCCGACGGCGTCGTCACCGGTCAGGCCCTGATCGACGGCCGGCCGGTCATGGTCGTGGCGCAGGACTTCTCCGTTTTCGGTGGCAGTTCCGGCATCCTGGGCAGCGCCAAGATCCATCGCTCGGTGCAGATCGCGATCACCAGGGGCATCCCGCTGGTGATGATCCTCGACGGCGGTGGTCACCGCATCCAGGACGGGCAGGACGCCCGCCACTTCGCCAAGGCCAGCAGCACCTTCCACGAATTCGCCCGCGCCTCGGGCTGGATCCCGATGGTGGCCCTGATGCTG
>Ga0137359_10001505_pt1 | contig 18454 bp, 9 predicted proteins | sample Mad1_40_16metaG_FD_108281 | JGI IMG/M metagenome (GOLD analysis project Ga0137359, IMG submission 108281) | Vadose zone soil microbial communities from Angelo Coast Range Reserve, California, USA - Mad1_40_16 metaG | ecosystem: Environmental > Terrestrial > Soil > Vadose zone | place: USA... | reverse complement strand
GCCGCAGTCGGTGACGCTCAGCGACGCGACGAGCGGCGCGACGATCTACTACACCACCGACGGCAGCACGCCGACGGCCGCGTCGACGCGCTATACCGGCCCCATTCTGATCGCCAGCACCACGACCATCAAGGCGATGGCGGCGGCCAGCGGGATGGCCGACAGCGACGTGTCGAGCGCCACCTACACGATCCTGATCAAGATCTCTCCGCCGACGTTCAGTCCGGCGCCGGGGATCTATAACCAGCCGCAGTCGGTGACGCTCAGCGACGCGACGAGCGGCGCGACGATGTACTACACCACCGACGGCAGCACGCCGACGACCGCCTCGGCACGGTATACCGGCCCGATCTCCGTCACGAGGACCACGACCGTCAAGGCGATGGCGGCGGCCAGCGGGATGGCCGACAGCGACGTGTCGAGCGCCACCTACACGATCAAGGTCGTCCCGCCGACGTTCAGTCCGGGCCCGGGGGTATTTAACCAGCCGCAGTCGGTGACGCTCAGCGACGCGACGAGCGGCGCGACGATCTACTACACCACCGACGGCAGCACCCCGACGACCGCCTCGGCACGGTATACCGGCCCGATCTCCGTCACGAGGACCACGACCGTCAAGGCGATGGCGGCGGCCAGCGGGATGGCGGACAGCGATGTGGCGACCGCCACGTACGTCCTGCAGGCCGCCATTCCCACCTTCAGCCCGCCCGGCGGGACCTACCTGCTCCCACAGAGCGTCTCCATCTCTGACGCCAGTCCTGGAGTCACCATCTACTACACGACCGACGGCAGCACGCCGACAACCGCGTCCACTCGTTACACTGGTCCGATCCTGATCCTCCTGAGGACGACGATCAATGCGATCGCGGTGGCTCCCGGATGGTCGCAGAGCCCGGTGGCCAGCGCCACATACGCGCCGCTTCTCGGGTTGTGACATGTGTGACGTGAGCGCCCTCGCGTGCGGTGCGGGCCAACGGGGATGATGACGTCGACCTTCAAGCCCACGCTCTTCCTGACGATGGGCCGGACGCTGGCGTTCATGGCGACCTTCTTCATCCCCGTTGTCCTCGTCCGGACGTTCTCTCAGACAGAGTTCGGAACGTACAAGCAGCTGCTCCTTCTCTACTCCACGCTGTATGCGATCGCGCAGTTCGGGATGGCGGAAAGCCTGTTCTACTTCGTCCCCCGTGCGCCACGCGAGTCCGGACCGTACGTCGCGAATTCGCTGCTCTTCCTGGCGGTGGCCGGCGTGGCCGCGATGGCGGCAATCGCCGTGAGCCGGTCGGAGCTCGGCCGATCGTTCAGCAACATCGCGCTGACGGATCATGTCGTGCTGCTCGGCGTCTTCCTGCTGCTCATGATGCCCTCGGCTGTGCTCGAGATCGTCCTGGTGGCGCGCGGCGACTACCGTCTGGCGTCGGCGGTCTACGCCGTCTCGGACATCGCCCGGGCGATGCTCTTCCTGGTTCCCGTGCTGGTGTTCGGATGGGGGATCGACGGGCTCCTGCTCGGCGGTATCGCCTTCGCGGCGCTGCGCCTGGCGGCCACCCTGGCCTTTCTCGCGGGCCGCTTCGGCGCGGGGTGCCGCCCGGCCCTCCGCTTGCTCACCGCCCAGCTCGGGTATGCCGTGCCGTTTGGCCTCGCCGGGGCCCTGGAGATCGTGCAGTCGACATTCCACCAATACGCGGTGTCGTATCGTTTCGATGCCGCCACGTTCGCCATCTACGCGGTCGGATGCTTCCAGGTCCCGCTCGTCGACTTCGTCGCGACATCCGCCGGCAACGTCCTGATGGTTCAGATGGGCCAGGAGGCGAACTCCCCTCGCGAGCGAGCGATACCGGCCTGGCACCGGGCAACCCGCGAGCTGGCGCTCATGCTCGTGCCGCTGGTCGCCTTGCTCATGGTGACGGCCCGTGACCTCGTGGTGTTGCTCTTCACGGCGAACTATCTGGCGAGCGTCCCGATCTTCAAGATCTGGTCGGCGAGCATCCTGCTCGCGGCGCTCCCGACGGACGCGGTGTTGCGCGTGCATGCCGACACGCGATTCCTCCTCGGTCTGTACGCGTTGAAGCTCGCCGTGGTCGTGGCCGCGCTGCCGTGGGCCCTGTCGACATGGGGGCTTCCGGGAGCCGTCCTCGTCACGCTGCTCGCCGGCGTCATGGCCAAAGGCCTCGCCCTCGGTCGCACGCGCCGGCTCATGCGGACGGGATACCGGGGGCTGTTGCCGTGGCGGCAGCTCGCCGGCATCGCGCTCGCGGCGGCCGCCGCCGCGGTGCCCTGCGCCCTCGTGGGAGCGGCGCTCGACACGACGCCGGCGCCGAGATTGATCGCCATGGGCGTCGTCTACGCGGTGGCGTACCTGGCGCTCCTGCTCGCGCTGCGCCTGGTCACGGACGACGAACGGCTGGCGCTCGGACGATGGACGCGGCGGTGGACGGCGGCCATCGCGCAGGTCGCGCACGAGCTTCGGCGGGCGACGCGGCCGGTGGCGAGCTCCAGGACCGGTGACCTATGAGTGGGGTGAGCATCGACGCGAGCCTCCTCCGCTGGCCGGCCACCTTGTGGCTCGGAGTCGCTCTGAGTCTCGGCGGTCCGGCCGGCGTGGTCTATGCCTACGTCACCGACGCGGGTGTGTATCCGCCCGTCAACGAATCGATCTTCCTGCCGCCCGGACTCGGGCAGAGTTACATCGATCCGGCCTTCGGTTCGATGGTCACGCGCATGTCGGACGCCCTGCGAACGCAGAACGGCGCGGATACCGGGACGTTGACGTTCATCGTCCACGAGTACTCGACGATGAGTCCGTTCAATCGCGACAACTCTCGCATCCTGATCCTGCACCAGAGCTACTTCGCGTTGTACGACGGCACCGGCCGCTACCTCAAAGATCTCCCGCTGGAGATCGTCGCCTCCAGCGAGCCGCGCTGGTCCCGACGCGACACCAACGTCGTCTATTACCACCCGTTCTACAGCAACCAGCTGAAGCGGTACGACACGGACACCGACGCGCGCGTGCTCGTGCGAACGTTCAGCGAGTACTCGACGATCAGCGGGCTCGGCGAATCCGACCTCAGCGCAGACGGCGATCATCTCGTTCTGGTCGGTGACCATCGCGACGTCTTCGTGTACGAGATCAGCACCGATACCAAGGGACCGGTGTTGGACACCACGGGCCTGGGGAACTTCGACGACGTCTACATCACACCCGACAACAACGTCCTCATCGGCTGGATCGCCGTGGGCGGTGGAAGGTTCCAGGGGGTCGAGCTCTTTGACCGCAACATGAAGTTTCTGCGCCAGGCGAGCCGCAGCCTGGGGCACATGGACGTCACGCGGGATGTGAACGGCGATGAAGTGCTGGTGCTGGCCAACGCCGCGGATCCGCAGCCGGTCTGCTTGAATGGTGTCGTCAGGGTCCGACTGGCCGACGGCTCTCAAACGTGCCTGATCTCGCTCGACTGGAGCCTGTCGTTTCATGTGTCCGCTCCGGATGCCGCGGGCTGGGTGATCATCAGCACGTTCACGCCGAAGCCGCTCTCGGGCTGGGTTCCGTACGCGAACGAAGTCTTGCGAATCAAGCTGGATGGCTCCGAGGTCCGAAGGCTCGCGCATCACCGAAGTCGTCCGCTGGATCCCTACTGGTACACACCGCGCGCGTCCGTGAGCCACGATGGTAACCGGCTGGTCTACAGCAGCAACTACGGATTACCGACGATCCTCGGCTATCCCAGCGACTACATGGATGTGTACCTCATGGATCTCTCGACGCTGGCACCAGGGCCGGCCGGCTCGCAGAAGTCGATCGCCACCCGGGTCGAGCAGGACGCGGCCGCCGTGACGTATGGGTGCCCGTCCCCGGCGATCTGGTACACGCACACCAACGTGGGGTTCAGCGGGGGCAGCGCGGCCCTGGCGACCGACGTCGGCTGTCGCGCCACCCTCACTTTCAGCGGAACCGGCGTACGCTGGATCGGCGTCGGCGATGCGTGGTCAGGGGTCGCGCGTATCTCGATCGACGGTCTGCTGGCCGGTTCAGTCGACACGTTCCTGACGCCGGCCCGGATCGGAACCGTCCTGTTCTCCAGCGGCGCGCTACCTCCGGGCACCCACACCCTGACGATCGACGTGACGGGGACCCAGAATGCGCTCTCGGCCGAGTCGTGGGTCTGGGTGGACGCCTTCGACGTCGTCTCCCGTGTGGAACAGGACGATCCGGCCGTGGCCTACAGCTGCCCAGCGTCTCAGAGCTGGTCCACGAGCACCAACGCGGGGCTCAGCGGGGGCAGCGCCCAGCTCGCGATGGCCGCCGGTTGCCGGGCGGCCTTCACGTTCACGGGAACGGCTGCGACCTGGATCGGCTATCGCGACCAGGGGGCCGGCATCGCGTTGGTTTCGATCGACGGCGCGCCCCTGGCCGAGATCGATACCTATGCTTCGGCCGCCAACGCTCAGGCCGTGATGTACACGGTGACTGGGTTGCCGTCGGGCGCGCACCGGATGACCGTGGAGCCGACTGGGCGCCAGAACCCGGCGTCGGGCGGCGCGTGGATCTGGGTCGACGCGTTCGAGGTGGCACGATGAGGAGCGCGGCGGTCGATGTGGGGAGACGCGCGTGAACCAGCACCTTCCCGATCGCGAGCCGATGCCGGGACCGGGCCCCGAGATCGACAGGCTGCAGGCGAGCGCGGATCTCTGGAAGCCGGGCGGCGGCTATTACCTCGAGACCGCGAGCCAGCTCAAGGCAAAACCCGTCCTGCCGGATCTCACGCGACTCACGGATCGAAGGCTCCGCGCGCTGTTCGAGGGCCATGCGCGGTCGGGGTCGCGTGTGCTCGAGATCGGCTGTGGCGGCTCGGCGTGGCTTCCCTATCTCGGGCTGCTCATGGGCTGCACCGTCGTGGGCATCGACATCGAGCCGTTTGCCGCCGAGCTCGCGCGGGCGAATCTCGCCGGGGCCGGCGTCCAGGGAGAAATCCTGTGCCGTGACGGCTTCGATCTCGAGGCCAATGCGGATCTCGCGAGATCCTTCGACCTCGTCTACTCGAGAGGCGTGATGGAGCATTTCGCCGATCCCGTTCGCCGGCTCCGGATACTGGCGAGCTATCTCAAGTCCCACGGGCGCATTCTCACGACAGTCCCGAACCTGCAGGGCGTCAACTGGTGGTTTCAGAGGATCGCCGACCTCGAGCGGCTCGACATGCACGTGGTCTACGATGCCGGCGCCCTGACGCGGGTTCACGAAGACGCCGGATTTCGAACGATCGCCGCTGGCTACGTCGGCTTCTATGACGGCTGGATGACGGCGTCAGGCCCGGGGGCCGGACGCCTCAGGCAGCGAATCCATCACTGGTTGTGTCGCGTCTCGAGCCTCGGCGGTGCGGCATTCGAGCGCGTCTGCCCGAGCGTGTTGATACCGGAACTCCGCTGGATGGCCCCCCACGTGTTCTACGTCGGTCGACCCTCATAGCGCCCACGCGCATTCCACGGTTCAGACATGTCGATCTCACGCGTCTTCGCTCAACCGCCGGCACGTGCGCCACGCCGTCTGAGCTGGCGGCGACTCCGTCGGATGGGACTCAGAGAAGTGGCCGGTCGCGCTCGCCAGGAGGTCTGGAAGTGGTTGGAGCGGACAGGTCTCGACGGTCCAATCCCGTCGGGGTCGTTCACCGTCGGTCGCGACCGATTCTTCGCCGGGGCGGGCAGCACGGAGGCGACGGCGGCGCGACTCGGGCGTCTGGATCACGAGCGACGCGCGGTCCTGGCGGCCGCCGACGCGCTGTGCCAGGGGCGCTTCGATCTTCTCGGTTACCGTGGTCTCACCTTCGGCGACCCTGTCGACTGGCACTTCGATCCCATCTCGGGCCGCCGAGCGCCGCTCGCTCACTGGAGTCGCATCGATCCGCTCGATCATGGCCTGGTCGGCGACAGCAAGGTGATCTGGGAGTTGAACCGCCACCAGTGGATGGTCCGCCTCGGCCAGGCCTACCGGCTGACCGGCGACGAGCGATACGCCACAGTCTTTGGGCGATATCTAGGCCACTGGCTCGAGACGAACCCTGCGGGCCGGGGCATGAACTGGGCGAGTAGCCTGGAGGTGTCGCTGCGGCTCATCGCGTGGTGCTGGAGCCTGTCGCTCTTCGAGCGGTCGCCCTCGCTGCCGACCTCGCTCTTGCGGGACGTGATGCGCGCACTCGTGCGTCACGCCGCGCACGTCGAGCGCTATCTCTCGCACTACTTTTCACCGAACACGCATCTCACGGGCGAGGCCCTCGGACTCTTCTACGCGGGCACGCTGTTCCCCGAGCTTCGACACGCGCGGCGCTGGCGCGCTCTTGGAGCCCGGATCCTCGTTGAACAGAGCGCCAAGCAGGTCCTGCCCGACGGTGTCTACTTCGAGCAGTCCACGTACTATCAGCGCTACACGATCGAGATCTACCTGCACTTCGTCATCCTCGCGCGGCGCAGCGGGCTGGAGGTGCCCGCACCCGTTGTCGACCGCCTGCAGCGGCTGCTCGACTTCCTCCTCGTCATCCGTCATCCCGATGGTTCGATGCCGATGATCGGCGACGCCGACGGCGGCTGGCTCCTGCCGCTGACGGACCGAGCCCCCCAGGACGTGCGCGGCGTTTTCGCGACCGCGGCCAGCCTCTTCGGCCGGCGCGATTACGCGTGGGCCGCCGGCGGCCCGGCGCCGGAGACGCTGTGGTTGCTGGGGCCCGCCGGCGCCGAACGGTTCGCCGCGCTCGATCCGGAACCTCCGGCGATGCCGGCCTCGCGTGTGTTCCCCGATGGCGGCTACATCGTCACACGGAGCGGATGGCAAGCCGATGCTCATCAGTTGATCTTCGACGTCGGTCCGCTCGGCTGTCCTGTAAGCGGCGGTCACGGGCACGCCGACCTCCTCAGCGTCCAGTGCGCGGTGTTCGGCGAGCCGTGCCTCACGGATGCGGGAACGTATGGGTACACCGGCCAGCAGGCCTGGCGCAGCTTCTTTCGCGGGACATCGGCGCACAGCACGGTGATGATCGATGGCGCCGGGCAGGCGGTTCCGACCGGCCCCTTCGCCTGGCACGCGCGTCCGCGAGCGCAGCTGACGCGGTGGGAATCGAGCGGAGGACTCGAGATCGCGGAGGGATCACATCAGGCGTACAGCCGCCTCGCTGATCCAGTCATCCACCGGCGCCGGGTGATCTTCGTCGCTCGGGGCTACTGGATCCTGGTGGACGACCTCGAGGGCGCCGCCGAGCACGGCGTCGAGCTGCGCTTCCAGTTCGCGCCGATCGAGGTGACAGTCGACCCGACGCTGTGGGCATGGGCCCATCGCGGAGCCCGCGGGCTGCTGCTCCGACCCTTCGCCAGCGTGCCACTCAAGGCGGACATTCGTGAGGGCGCACTCGATCCGGTCGAGGGGTGGATCGCACCGACGTACGGCGAGCGGCGACCGGCCCCGGTCCTTATCTACTCGACGGTCACCCCGCTGCCCGTCCGCATCGCCACGCTGCTTCTTCCCCTGAAGGCGGAGCCGGCCATTCCTCCGGCGGTCGCGCTCCTGAGCGATGACCGTCAACGACCCATCGGCCTCACGATCGGGGCCCGCCACGAGACGATCTGGTTCGACAACGGGCGCGCGCACCGGAGCTGAAAAGACCATGTGCGGAATCGTCGGCATCGTCCAGCGTGATCCGAGGGAATCGGTCGATGAGGCGCGTCTCAAGCGCATGCGCGACGTGCTACGCCACCGCGGGCCCGACGGCGAAGGCTCATGGATCGAAGGACCGGTCGGCCTCGGCCACCGTCGCCTGGCCATCGTGGACGTCGACGGCGGCAGCCAGCCCATGGCCAACGAGGACGGTTCGGTCTGGATCGTCTTCAACGGCGAAATCTACAACCACGCCGCCCTCCGGCCGGGGCTCGAAGCTCGCGGCCATCGCTATCGGACCCGAAGCGACACGGAGACGGTCATTCACCTCTACGAGGAGGAGGGGGACCGCTGCGTCGAGCGGCTGCAAGGCATGTTCGCCTTTGCGATATGGGATCGGGCGCGGCGGCGCCTGCTGCTGGCGCGAGACCGGCTCGGGATCAAGCCGCTCTACTATGCGTGGACCGACGACGAGCTGATCTTCGCCTCCGAGATCAAGGCGATCCTCGCCGGGGGCAGTCCCCGGCCCACCTTCAACACTCCGATCCTGCCGGAGTTCCTGGCCAATCGCTTCGTGGCGGGCGGTGAGACCTTCTTCCGCGGGGTCTCGAAGCTCTTGCCGGGCCGGACACTGTCCTGGTCACCCGACGAGGGCTTGCGCGAGCGTCGCTACTGGCGACTTCCGCTCGAGACGCAGCCGTCGCCGACGACGCTGGCCGAACGAGCGCAGGAGGTCCAGGTGCGGCTGCAGGCCGCGGTCAGCAGTCACCTGATGAGCGACGTTCCGCTCGGAGTGTTCCTCTCGGGCGGCCTCGACTCGAGTGGGCTGGCCGCGCTGATGGCGCGCTTGGTGAGGGAGCCGCTCCGCACGTTTTCGGTCGGCCTGCCCGATGCAGACGCAAACGAGCTCGGTTACGCGAGGCTCGTGGCCCGCGCGGTGGGGTCGGTTCACCGCGACGTCGTCGTTTCCCCGACAGAGTTTTTCGGCGCGCTCGCACGCCTCGTATGGCACGAGGACGAGCCGATCGCCTTTCCCTCGAGCATCCTGCTTTACTTCGTCTCACGCCTGGCGCGAGAAGACGTGAAGGTGGTGCTGACTGGCGAAGGCGCCGACGAGCTCTTCCTCGGCTACAACCGCTACCGGGTCACGGCCTGGAACGAGGGGCTCGGACGACCGTACGGCGCCATCGTTCCCGGGACGGTTCGCGAAGCGATGCGGCGGCTCGTCGGCCGACTTCCGCGGCCGGTGCGCCGGTATGCCGCGAGGACGTTTCTCGCGCTGCCCCCGGGAACCCGGCCGCTGTTCTACGAGAATTTCGCTGTCTTTCCCGAGGCCCTGCAGCCGGGACTGCTGGCCGATCGCGGCCTCCTCGAGGCGCGTGACCCATATGCCGAGGCGCTGCGCTGCTATGCCGAGGCGCCGGGTGGAGTACGCGAGCGGATGAGTCACGCCGATCTGCAGACCTACCTCGTCGAGCTGCTCATGAAGCAAGACCAGATGAGCATGGCGGCGTCGGTCGAGAGTCGCGTGCCGTTCCTGGATCACGAGTTCGTCGAGTACGCGACGATGATTCCCGGCCGCTTCAAGCTGCGTGGTTGGCGCACCAAAGCGGTGCTCCGCGAGGCGGTCCGAGGTCTGGTGCCCCCGTCCATCCTCACGCGACGCAAGATGGGTTTTCCTGTTCCCGTCGGCCGATGGTTCCGCGGCCCATTCTCCTGGATCGTCGACGAGTTCGTGCTCGGGCCGCGTTCGGTCGACCGGGGGCTGTTCGACCCTTCCCGGCTCAGGCGTCTTGCGGAAGAACACCGCACTGGCCTGGCGAACCATGGCGATCGGCTCTGGCTCCTCGTGAACCTCGAGATCTGGCAACGTATCTTCCTCGACGGGGACGACGCGGCAGCCCTGCTGAGGACCGCCTGAGCGCGATGCGGATCCTCTGGGTCAAGGTTGGAGGGCTGTGGCCGCTCAATACGGGAGGGCGGCTGCGAAGTTTCCACATCATCTCGGAGCTGGCGCGTCGGCATCGGCTGACGCTCCTGACGACCCATCGTCCTGGCGAGGATCCTCGTGAGCTCGCCGCGCGGCTCTCGCAGTGTGAGCGCATCGTGTCGCTGCCGTACGCGCCCCCGAAGCACGAGAGCAGGCACTTTGCCCTGGCCCTGCTGAGATCCTGGCTATCGCCGCTGCCCGTCGATGTCTGGAAGTGGCGCGTCCGGCCGCTGCGCGAGGAGGCCCTGCGTCTGTTGACGGCGCACGAAGTGGATCTGTGTGTCGCGGATTTTCTCCTCGCCATTCCACACGTTCGCCTGGACGGCCCTGTCCCCGTCCTCTTCTTCGAGCATAACGTCGAGCACGCGATCTGGCAGCGTCTGAGCCGGGTCGAGCGCCGCCCCTGGCGTCGCGTCCTCCTCGAGCTCGAGTGGCGAAAGATGCGGCGGTACGAAGCCCACGCGTGCACCCGAGCCAGTGCGACGATCGCCGTGTCCGAGACCGATCGAGCGCTGTTGGCGGCGATCGCTCCGGATGCCGCCACCTTCGCGGTCTCGACGGGAGTCGACACCTCCTATTTCGCACCGAACGGGGTGCCAGAGATGCCGATCCACCTGGTGTTCACCGGGTCGATGGATTGGTACCCGAACGAGGACGCCATGCTTCACTTCATGCAGACGATCCTGCCGTCGATCCGTCGCGAGATTCCGGCGGTTTCGCTGACGGTGGCGGGCCGAAATCCGTCCGGCCGCCTGGTGCAGGCGGCCGGGGAGGCCGGCGTCCTGATCACGGGAACCGTGGATGACATTCGTCCCGAGATCGCAAAGGCGGCCGTGTACGTGGTGCCGCTGCGGATCGGCGGGGGAACGCGTCTGAAGATCTTCGAAGCGTTCGCGATGGGCAAGGCAGTCGTCTCGACGACGATCGGCGCCGAGGGCCTGCCCCTCGTGCCGGGCGAGCATTTCCTTCGGGCCGACGATCCTGCCGAGTTCGCCAGGGTCGTCGTATCGCTGCTGCGTGATCCCGTGCGGCGCAAGGCACTGGGTGCGTCCGGGCGCCGGCTCGTGGAAGAGCGGTATTCGTGGGCGCAGGTGGCTCGCGAGTTCGAAGCGCGGTGCAACGACGTGGCCGCGTAGAGCAGTCCCTACATCGCTCCAGTTCCAACAGCGGAGGCCCATTCATGCGTGTCAGCGTCTTCGGGCTTGGATACGTCGGGTGTGTGACAGCAGCCTGTCTGGCGAAGATCGGCCACGAGGTCATCGGTGTCGACATCAATCCCGAGAAGGTGGCCATGATCAACGCGAGGACGGCACCCGTGGTCGAGCCAGGACTGCCCGAGCTGCTGGCCGAGGTGGTCAGCGCGGGATCCTTGCGGGCCACGACAGGGGGCGACACCGCCGTGGCGGCCTCCGAGGTCTCGCTCATCTGTGTGGGCACGCCCAGCCGCCGGAATGGCCAACTCGACGTCGACGCCATCGTCCGGACAGGCGACCTCCTCGGGCGCGCTCTGGAGGGACGGACGGCGCCCCACACCGTCGTGCTGCGGAGCACGGTGTTGCCCGGGACGACGGAGGGCTTGCTGGCGCCCGCGATTTTCCAGGGAACACGCGGCGCCGCCGGCCCGGCCGTGCGGATCGCCGTGAATCCAGAATTCATGCGTGAAGGCCCCTCGCTGAACGATTTCGCCCGGCCTCCGGTCACGCTGGTCGGGTGCGACGAGCCAGCCACGGCATCGCTCGTTCACGCACTCTACGCAGGCGTCCAGGCCCCCTTCGTCCACACGACGATCCGAACGGCGGAGATGGTCAAGTACGCGGCCAACGCGTTTCACGCGCTGAAGATCTGCTTCGCCAACGAGATCGGCGATGCGTGCGCGGCGTTCGGCGTCGATGCCCACGAGATGATCCGGATCTTCCTGATGGACCGAAAACTCAACGTCTCGGAGGCGTATCTGCGGCCCGGGTTCGCGTTCGGAGGCTCCTGCCTCCCCAAGGATCTGCGTGCGCTGTTGCATGCCGCTCGCGCCGCCGACGTCTCGCTTCCGGTGCTGGAATCGATCCTGCCCTCCAACGAGGCGCAGGTCCGCCGCGGTGTGGACGCCGTCCTGGCGACCCGACGCCGGCGGATCGGTGTCGTGGGTCTGTCCTTCAAAACCGGGACCGACGACTTGCGGGAGAGCCCGATGGTGGCATTGGTCGAGGTGCTCATCGGGAAGGGCTGCGAGGTCAGGATACTGGACCGAAGCGTCTCGATTGCGCGGCTCGTCGGTGCCAACCGTCGCTACATCGAGGAGGAGATCCCGCACATCGCGTCGCTGATGTGCCCCAACATGGACACGCTGCTCGAGCATTCCGAGGTGTTGGTCATCGGCAATGCGGGCGACGACGCCGCGGGCGCCGTTGCCGCGGCGCGCCCGGAGCAGGTCGTCATCGACCTCACGCGGAGCGTCCGGACGGGAACGACATGAGCGAGCGGCCGTTCGTCAGCGTCCTCGTTCCGATGCGCAACGAGCGCGCGTTCATCGTGCAGTGTCTCGACTCCATCGTGGCGAACGACTACCCTGGCCACCGGATCGAGGTGCTGGTCATCGATGGCATGAGTACCGACGATTCGGCCGAGATCGTGCGGCGCTACGGCGAGCGGCATCTATTCATCCGGCTGCTCGCCAATCCCAAGCGGTTCCAGGTGGCGGCCCTGAACGTCGGTCTCCGAGAGGCCCGGGGCGAGATCATCGTGCGGATGGATGCGCATACTCGCTACGCGCCCGACTACATCCGCACGTGCGTGGACCTGCTCCAAACCGCGGGTGCCGAGAACGTGGGAGGCCTGCAGCGGGCGGTGGGAACCGATTACATATCCCGCGCGATCGCCGTCGCGATCACCACCCCGTTTGGAATCGGCAACGCGCATTTCCGTTATGCCGAACGGATGATGTGGGTGGACACCGTGTACCTCGGCGCCTGGCGAAAGGCACGGCTGCAGGCCCTCGGGGGCTTCGATGAGCGCTGGGCCGTCAACGAAGACTATGAGCTCAACTGCCGGCTGCGGAAAAGCGGTGGCAGAATCCTCCTGTCGCCGGAGATCAAGTCCTTCTATTATGTGCGTCCATCGCTCGAGGCCCTCGCGCTCCAGTATTTTCGCTATGGCTTCTGGAAGGTGAAGACGCTGTCCAGCCATGCGGACTCTCTGCGCTGGCGGCAACTGGCGCCACCGGCTCTGGTCGTCGGCCTCCTCCTGTCGCTCGTCCTCTCGACATTCTGGCCAGCGCTTGGCGCGTTGGTTCCGGGCGTGTACGGCCTGACCATCGGGCTGGCGGCGCTCACAACCGCTTCCCGGCGTGGGTGGCGGTATCTTCCTGTGCTTCCCGTCATCTTTGCCACGATTCACGTCGGCTGGGGCCTCGGATTTCTCATGGGGCTGACTCGATGGGGAATTCCCCGGATCACGCCCCAGGTGTTTGCCCGGGCGTTGAGAGGAGAGCTGTGACCCGATTCGGTCTCGTCGTTGCCACCCTGATCGTCCTCGGCACGGTGTCGTCGACGCCTCGATCGTTTTCGGCGTCATCATCGACGGCGCCCGGTCAGCCCGACCTCCCGCGGCTCTCTGTGGAGACGACGCCGGTCACGGCGGCGGGACGAGTCCTCGCCGTCGCGGCGAGGGGCGACGTCCAGGCCGCGCTCAACAGAGCGCAGCCGGGCGACACGATCGCGCTCGAAGCGGGCGCGACGTTCGAGGGTCCGTTCACGCTGCCGAACAAGGCGGGCGCCGGATGGATCGTCGTGCGAGCCAACGCCCCCGAGGGATCGTTGCCCTCGCCGGGAACGCGGGTCGATCCCTCCCATGCCGGCCTCATGCCCAAGCTCGTCGTGGGCTCGGACGCGGTGATCCGTACGGAGCCCGGCGCCCACCACTATCGCTTCATCGGGATCGAGGTGCGACCGCGCGACGGCGTGTTCCTGTATAACCTCGTTCGGCTCGGATCCAACGAGCGCTCGGTCGCCCAGCTTCCGCACGATATCGTCTTCGACCGCTGCTATCTTCATGGCGATCCGAAAATGGGGACGCGGCGAGGCATCGCGATGAATTCGGCGTCGACGGCCGTCGTCGATTCATACCTCTCGGGCTTCAAGGAGGTCGGCGCCGATTCCCAGGCGATCATGAGCTGGAATGGCGCGGGTCCGTTCAAAATCGTCAACAACTACCTCGAAGGGGCGGGCGAGAATGTCATGTTCGGTGGGGCTGATCCCTCTATCTCGAATCTCGTGCCCTCCGATATCGACATTCGCCGCAATCACTTCGCGAAGCCTCTCTCCTGGAAGGTGGACGCTCCGGCCTACGAGGGGAAGCCCTGGAGCGTCAAGAACCTGTTCGAGCTGAAGAACGCACGTCGGGTGCTCATCGAGGGTAACCTGTTCGAGCGGAACTGGGTGCACGCGCAGAACGGCTTCGCCATCCTCTTCACGGTGCGCAATGAGAATGGCGCCGCGCCGTGGTCCGTGGTCGAGGATGTGACGTTTCGCAACAACATCGTCCGGCAGACAGCATCGGGGATCAACATCCTCGGACGCGACGACATCCACCCGAGCCAGCAGACCAAGCGCATCGTCATCAAGAACAACCTGTTCGAAGACGTGGGCGGAGCTGCCTGGGGTGGCGGCGGCCGGCTCTTCCAGCTCCTCCGGGGGACCGCGGACGTCGCCATCGAGCACAACAGCGGGTTTCAGACGGAAAACATCATCTGGGCAGAAGGCGAGCCGCACACGGGATTCGTCTTTCGCAACAACATGGCACCGCACAACGCCTACGGCATCATCGGCAACGGGACGAGTCCGGGGAAGCACACGCTCGACACACACTTTCCCGGAGGTGTCGTCACCGGAAACGTGATCATCGGCGCGAAGTCCGCGCTGTATCCCCCCCGCAACTTCTTCCCCTCCTCGATCGCCGACGTCGGATTCATCGACCCCCGCGGCGACTATCGGCTCTCCAACTCGAGTCGATACAAGCATGCGGGCACCGACGGCAAAGATGTCGGAGCCGATCTCGATGAGCTCTCGACGGCGATGACCGACAGCGCTCGGCGGCTCAGCTGGCGCTGAGCCTGCACGTCCCCGACCAATCCATGCCGACAGCCGAGGTCGAACCTCGGCTGTCGGCCTCGTTGCACCACGTCTTCGTCAGTGCGCCGCAGCGCTGTACAGCGCGGACACCTCCAGGGCGCTGAGCGCACGGTTATAGATGCGGACGTCGTCGACGACACCGGGCCAGTACGGGACGCCCCCATATGCCCCCGGATAGTGGGCAATGTGGATCGGCTGCGCGGTGGTCGGGGCGCCGGCGATGCCGGTCCAGCCTTGCGTTCCCTTCAGGACGCCATCGACATACAGCGCGCCACCAGAGGCGCCGACCACATACGCCACATGGTGCCACTGATTGTCGTTGTAGCCACCCACGTGGAAGGGGCAGCCGCTACCGTCATAGACATAGTTGGCACTATCTCTGAGATACCAGGCGCAGAGACGGCCATTGTTCATGAAAAGTTGATACCCATTGGACGAGTTGGCCACGTATTTGTTTATGATCCCTCGCACACCAGTTTTCATCGAGGTCTTGACCCACACGGCGATAGTCAGCGGATAGGCGTTGAGGCCAGCCGTGCTGGGGACGCTGACATAGTTCGTGATCCCGTCGAAGGCCAGGGCGAGATTGAGCACGCCGTTGGTCCATGTCGGTCCGTTCACCAGCGCACCGGTATTGTTATTGCCCGAGGCATCCACAGCCGTCGCACCGGTGCCGTCGTCGAACATCCAGTAGCCGACCAGCCCCTCGTTCAACGTCGAGGTGATCGGCGTCGGGGCGTTCATGACCGTCACCGTGACCGGGGCAGCGGTGCCGAGGTTCCCGGCGGCGTCCCGAGCAATGGCCGTGAGGGAGTGGGCGCCGTTGGCGACCGGGACCGTCGTCCACGTGAGAGCGTAAGGTGGCGTCGTGACCTCCGTGCCAAGGTTCGCGCCGTTGAGCCTGAACTGCACGCCCTTCACACCCACATTGTCGGTGGCGCTCGCCGTGAGATTCACCACGCCCTGGACGTTGGCACCCGCGATCGGGGCGGTCAGGGTCACGCTCGGCGGAATCGTATCGGCGCTGTTGTAGAGAGCCGATACCTCAGTGGCGCCGAGGGCGCGGTTATAGACGCGGACGTCGTCGATGATGCCGGGGAAGTACTCGGCGCCGCCGTAGGCGCCGGGGTAGTGACCGATCTGAATCGGCTGAGTCGTCGTCGTGGCGCCGGCGACGCCGGTCCACGCCCTGCCCGCCCTTCTGGTGCCATCGACATACAGCATGCCGCCCGAAGCGTCGACGATATAAGCGACGTGGTGCCACTGATTGTCGTTGTAGCCCGGCAGGTTGAAGGGGCAGCCGCTGCCGTCGTACACGAAGTTGGCGCTATCTTTGAGATACCAGGCGCACAGATTGCCGTTGTTCATGAAGAGTTGATAGCCATTCGCGGAGTTGGCGGCGTATTTGTTGACGATGCCGCGCACGCCGCTCGTCGTGGAGGTCTTGATCCACACCGCGAGGGTCAGCGGATACGCATTGAGAGCAGCCGTGCTGGGAACACTGACATAGTTCGTCAGGCCGTCGAACGCGAGAGCGAAGTTGATCTCGCCCGTCGTCCACAGCGGTCCATTCACCAGCGTGCCGGTGTTGCCGTTGCCCGACGAGTCCGTGGCCGTGATGCCGGTTCCGTCGTCGAACATCCAGTATCCGACGAGCCCCGTGTTGATCGTCGTACTCGTGGGGGTCGTGCCGGTCGTTGTGCCCGTGGTGGTACCTGTCGTCGTGCCACCGATGCCGGCAGTCATCGTGAAGGTCAGGGCGCCGGACGTCCCGCCACCAGGAGTGGGTGAGAACACCGCGACCGCGGGGGTGCCGGCGGCGGCGAGATCGGTGGTAGAGATGGTGGCCTTCAGCTGAGTGCTGCTCACGAAGGTCGTGGTACGGGCGCCGCCATTCCACTGGACGACCGAGCCGGCGACGAAGTTGGTGCCGGTGGCGGTGAGCGTGAGGGCGGCGCTCCCGGCGGTGGCGCTGGCGGGCGCCAGCGAGCTCAGCGTGGGCGACGGATTGGAAGCGGCCGTGATCGTGAAGGTCAGGGCGCCGGAGGTGCCGCCACCGGGGGTGGGTGAGAACACGGCGACCGAGGCGGTGCCGGCGGTGGCGAGATCGGTGGCGGAGATGGTGGCCTTCAGCTGGGTGCTGCTCACGAAGGTGGTGGTGCGAGGGCTGCCATTCCACTGGACGACCGAGCCGGCGACGAAGTTGGTGCCGGTGGCCGTGAGCGTGAGGACGGCGCTCCCGGCGGTGGCGCTGGTGGGCACCAGCGAGCTCAGCGTGGGCGACGGATTGGAAGCGGCCGTGATCGTGAAGGTCAGCGCGCCGGAGGTGCCGGCGCCCGGGGAGGCGACCGTCACGGCGGCGGTGCCGGCGGTGGCGAGATCGGTGGTAGAGATGGCGGCCTTCAGCTGAGTGCTGCTCACGAAGGTGGTGGTGCGAGGGCTGCCATTCCACTGCACGACCGAGCCGGCGACGAAGTTGGCGCCGGTGGCGGTCAGGGTCAGCGTGGTGCTGCCGGCGGTGGCGATGCTGGGAGACAGCGCGCTGAGCGTCGGCGCCGGGGTGGTGCCGGCGGTTTGCGGCAGTTCGACGAGGAAGAGATCGCTGCGCCCCGAACCGTTCATGTCCGAGGTGAACAGGACGTATTGACCATCGGAGGAGAACTTGGCGAAGCTGAAGTAATTGTACGTGCCCGTGGTGTTGTAGGCGTGCGCGAGCAGCCGGCGCTGGCCGTTGGGGGTCATGAGGACCATTCCGCCGGGGGCCAACCAGGCGCTGCCGGTGGGCTGCAGGCCGCCATAGGCCAGGAACAGGGCCCACTGATCGTTGAGATCGGCGGGATGCTGGATCCAGCTGCCGTTGCCATGGACCTCATAGCTGGGCGCAGGACCGCCAACATGGACGCCGGACGCCGGCGTGCCTGGCGTGAAGGTCGCGAACTGATCGGGGAAGCTGAGGTTCCAGTCGACGACGACCCAGCGGCCACGCAGGCTGGCGTTATGGGCGAAGGGGATGCCCGGGTCGCCGGTCGTGCTCCACGGGGTGCTATTGGTTTGCCAATCCCACACCAGGAGTCCGTTGGAGGGGGCATTCATGCAGAGGCCGATGTAGCGGCCGGCGCGGTCGATCCGAGGCTCATTGACGTTGGTGTTGGTGTACGTTTTCCGCGTGCCCGTGCTCGGCTCATAGCCGACGACCGTGGGCCCGCTGGTGCCGAGCATATAGACGAAGAGCCCATCATTTTCGCTCTGGTGCAACCACATCGCGCTGGACTCGGTGATCGGCCACCCATTGCCGGGGGCCTCGGTCAGGGTGCGAATATCGAAGCGGCGAATGGAGCTGCCGTTACTGACATAGGCGTAATACGGCGTGGCCGGGTTGTTGGAGAAGGCGAAGGCCACGTCGACCCAGGGGCTGAGGCTGCCGGAGAGTTGACGTGGATTGCTGACGCCCGCGCCCGGGGTGAAGTCCAGCAGCCACCATGGCCCCCCCGAGGTGCTGTTCTGGCGCACCAGCACGGCGCGGGTATTGCCGTTGTAGGGCAGCGAAACCTCGTCGCCGCCTTCGGAATAGTCGTGGCCCCAGTAGGGGCTCGAGGTGGGGTAGGTGGCGGTGGTGAGCCGATACACTTTCACGCTCGTGGTGGGATCGAGATACGCGCCGCCGGCCGTCAGCGAGGGGACGTTGAGCGCGTTATAGGCGGCCGT
>Ga0137359_10001498_pt1 | contig 18491 bp, 13 predicted proteins | sample Mad1_40_16metaG_FD_108281 | JGI IMG/M metagenome (GOLD analysis project Ga0137359, IMG submission 108281) | Vadose zone soil microbial communities from Angelo Coast Range Reserve, California, USA - Mad1_40_16 metaG | ecosystem: Environmental > Terrestrial > Soil > Vadose zone | place: USA... | reverse complement strand
GCTCCCTTGACGGACTTGCGATCATCATTCAATGCGTCCGCCACCAGCGTCACAACGTGATCCGGCATTCGAGCGTTCACCTCTTCAGCAAGTCCTATGAAACGGGAATCAAACCCGTGCTGGCGCGCTTTCCACGAAAGATAATGCGGATCCAGCGGGATACAATGCCCACCAATTCCTGGACCCGGATAAAACGGCATGAATCCGAAAGGCTTCGTTGCCGCGGCCTTGATTACTTCCCAGGTATCTATTCCCAAAGCGTAACACAGCCGCGCCATTTCATTGGCCATCCCAATATTAACGGCCCTGAATGTGTTCTCCAGCAACTTGGCGGTTTCCGCCACACGCGCCGAACTGACGGCGTGCACCTCTTCAACAATCCGCGAATACAGTAGAGCAGTCGCTTTAGTCGAGTCGCCAGTGCACCCGCCAACCACTTTTGGGATGTTATGGGTCTGAAATCGTGGATTGCCCGGATCAACCCGCTCCGGCGAGAATGCCAGTAGAAAGTCCTCGTCCAGCCTTAGTCCGGTGTCTTCAAATATCGGCAACAAAACCTCGTCGGTCGTGCCAGGATAAGTGGTGGACTCCAGCACGATCAACTGCCCGCGTCGAAGGCGTTTCCTGACCTCGCCGGCGGCTGCCAATATATAAGAGACATCGGGCTCCTTGGTCTTTCGCAGCGGGGTCGGAACGCAAATAATGATTGCATCGCAGTTCTTCAATTCGTCGAAGTCGGCAGTTGCAGTCAGTTTGCCGGCACTGACCAGTTCTGTGAGCGTCGAGGGCTTTACGTCGCCAATGTAGGAACGCCCCAAATTGATTGCGTCAATCTTAGTTTTGTCAACCTCGAACCCAGTGGCCTTGAAACCACGATGGGCAAATTCCACCGCCAGAGGCAAACCCACGTAGCCAAGGCCAATCACACCGACTCGACAAGTTAATTGCTCAACTGTATCAGTGAACAATGTCATTATCGAAGGTTCAGATAACTTACTATTCATGGCTCAGCCCTCATGCGATTGCTGCGTTCCGTCTTCCTGTATAGGTCGGTGGATTTGCGAGACATTGACATCTTAGGCCCGGAGATTCTCCGAAACGAACTTGCTAATATCAGCGAACGTGGGAGGCGGAGTCGAATTCGGCAAAAGAACGGCAATCAGTGTCTCCCATAGAATCACGACATCACCTTCAAAGCTCCGGTCCTGGATATATTTTCTGTATCCGAGGAGCTTGTAAGGTTGTAGTGTCTCCAGGTAGTAACGCTCGCGGTCTTCCCGAATGCTGGCCAAAAGCACATCTTCGTTTCTAAGTTTCAGCGTCACCGGGTCTGTTATACCGGGACGCACCCGCAAGGTCTCTATCCACAAAGGGTTCGAGAGTTCAACATAGCATGGAACCTCCGGCCGCGGACCCACGAAGGACATATCACCCGTTACAACGTTCCAAAGCTCCGGAAGCTCGTCCATTTTAGTCTTGCGCAGAAATCGTCCAATCTTCGTCATTCTGTCGTCATCAGCCGCGGTGAATTGGGCCCCCTGCGTCTGAACACGCATCGTACGGAATTTATAAAGATTGAAGGTGCGTCCGCCGCGCCCGACGCGCGTCTGCTTAAAAATCATTGGACCCGACGAAGTTAATTCAATTAGCAGCCCAACCAATAGCAACATTGGAGAAACGGCCACGAGTCCGATCGCCGCAGCTCCAAATTCTATCCAGTGCGGTATACCTGTCCTTCCTCGGGAGTCATTCATCAAATCACCATAGCCGCATCGCGGCGAAGCGAGGACGCGAAAATCGTCTTCACGGTTCGAATCACATACGCAACCTCTTTATGATCCATCCCTGGGAAGATTGGCAGACTGACAAGTTGTTCCCAAACTTTGGTTGCGACCGGCATGTCCGATGGTCTCCAACCAAATGTCTCCTGATAGTAGGGATGCAAATGGAGCGGCCGCCAATGAACTGAACAGCCGACTCCGCTCGACTTTAACATTTCAATGAATTCGTTCCTCCCGATCGAGAGACTTTCGAGATTCAGCTTGATTGGAAAGAGGTGCCATGAGTGAATGCGATCAACACAATCAGGTGGCAGAGATAGCTCTTCGACTTCCGCAAACGCCTCCAAATACGTGCGAGCAATGTTCTCTCGCTCAACTCTCATTCGTTCAGCCTTGTGAAGTTGATGAATGCCGATTGCCGCAGCTATATCTGTAAGATTGTATTTGAATCCCGGAGCAACGATCTTATAGTCCCAGCTGCCACTTCCTGTGTATCGCCCCCATGCATCATGGGAAAGGCCATGAAACGACATTAGACGCATTCGATCAGCTAGTCCGGCATCGCTGGTGACGGCCATTCCACCTTCGCCCGTGGTGATGGTTTTGTTCGCATAGAAGGAATAGCAGGTGACGGCTGAAGTATTCTCTCCACATTTTTGCCATTCCGATGATGAATATGAGCGCCAGGCTGCCGGGAATGCGTGAGCAGCATCCTCGACTATCCATAAGTTATGCTGTGATGCAAAGCAACGAACCGCATCCACGTTCATCATCATTCCACCTACGTGGACGGTGATAATTCCCACAACATTGATGTCGTGAAGGATCGCCTCGGGCAGAGAGGACAACCTGAGTTGTTCAAGCTTTCTCTCTGCATCCTCCAGGTCCATGTTGAGAGTCATTGGATCGCAGTCGACAAGAATAGGGATGGCACCCATGTAACGAACAACTTCCGCCGTTGCAGCGAAAGTCATCGTCGGTACGAGCACGCCGTCGCCGCGCCTGACTCCGAGCGCCTCCAAAGCCAAATGAAGCGCTGCAGTACACGAATTGACCGCGACGGCATATCTGCCGTGAACAGCAACGGAAAACTCTTCCTCGAAGCGGCGAACCCTTGGACCACTTGTCAACCAGCCCGACTGGAGAGTAGCAAGAAGTTCTCCGATCTCTTGTCCTCCAATCGAAGGTCTCAAAAAGGGGACATTAAGCGTAGTCATCAGGTAGAAAATCAGCCCTTCTCGGCCAGCGTACGAGCTGGAATGTTCGCACCGCTAATCATTACGCCGGCTAATAACCGTGAATATCTCGCCTAAGAAACCATACGAGTCATAGAGGATAGAGCGTGAATATATCTTTTACATCGGAGATTGAGACAGTTTGCTGGTGGGACGTAACGCCCATTTTTGAGAATCGCACCTGGGCGTAGACGCCTGAGGGAGCTACACAAATGTGCCATTGTGGCTTGCGCTTTCAGGGCACTCCGAGGTCGGTCTGTTTACGCGCCAATGATCTCGAACTGGCGAGAAGTTGATCGAAAGGAAAATGCAGGCCTTTTCTCTAATCGGTGGGATTTGCGCGGGATTTTACTGACACGTGCATTATGGCTTCCAGCCTTAAGCACTTAGATGAACCGCCGAGGTGGTTTGAATTTGATCGCGACTCCTGATGCTCCTCCTGGCTTTTCATCCGTGCGGACCACTGTCCCTCGAACGTGTACAAAAGAACTGCGAGTCCCGACTGTGGCAGCAGTTGAAAGGCGAAACATTACGGAAATCTTAGCTCCCAATTTAACAGACCGCATCATTCGCAGATAGAGACTGTTGCCGCTCAAATTGTCCAGCACGGTACTAATGCTGAATTCCTCTCCATACACGTCGACTCCTTCGACGGCTGCTGGGAAGGGTATATAGATTCGATCTTTCGCTCTACGTTCGTCCGTCATCGTCAGACTGCCGATCTCCATCCTGATTTGCCTTTCCTGGAATTGCTCAATTCTCGCTATTGAAACTGACTCCGAACGCGGCGGTTCCCAGAATTCTCTATACCTTTCCCGTTCTGGCAACACACGAATTCATCCCCTCGTAACCTTCGCAATCCCGCTGAACGCGATCGAATTTCAATTGGCATTACTGACACCGGGCCGGACAACCATCGTCGATAACAACCCTGAGCCGGTGTACGTTAGTCTAATGGAAACCTGCAAGGCTTCCGAAAAGAATAAGTCGCTTATTGATTTTGCAAATCCAGAAATCGATTAGATGAGCCCTTGGCAGGAGAATATACAGTTATTAAGAATGTAACATCGGAAATTCATCCCATTTTAATGGGGCACATTTGTGCTTTAATTTGAAGACTGACTTTGACTTTGTTGGACAGAACGATGGGGCAGATGAGGCGAACCTTAAGTTCCTGCTTCCACGCAGTAATGCTCAGACTAAACCGACTCGGCACACGAAAATCAATGCGACCTCGTCATTCGATTAACGTGGAGGTTCGGCAAGTCCCTGCCTGTATGCATAGATGACAAGCTCCAATCGATCTGAAATGTCCAACTTGCTAAAAATGGACGTTAAATGATGTCGCACTGTTGTATCGCTAATGTACAATCGTTCCGCAATCTGCTTGTTTCGAAGCCCTTCACAAACAAGGGCGATAACCTGGCCCTCCCGGTCCGTCAACGAAGCAATTTTTGCGGCCTCGGGATCAGAATCCTTTGCAGCGCGCTGGTTCAATAAGTCATTGAGAACACTGCTCATCATCGTACGGTCAAACCAAACTTCACCTTCGTAAACCCGCCTAATGGCCTTGATTAGAACTTCGGTCGCGATATCTTTCTGTACCAGTCCACGAGCGCCAAGACGTACACAGTTCCTATGTAAATCCACATCGCGAACACCGGTGAGGACCAGGACTCGCGGGCTGCTTCCGTTGGAACTAATCTGAGGAAGGAGGTCCAGCCCGCTTTCAGTATTCAGATCGAGATCGAGCAATACGATATCCGGAAGTTCTCGTGCAATTATATGAAGCGCCTCTTTACTGTTCGACGCTTCCCCTACGACCGTAAATCCAGGCTGGGATTCGAGCAGCATACGCAGCCCCCCTCGCACCACTTTATGGTCGTCAACCAGCATGACCTTGATTGGGTTATTACTTGTTAAAGTCATCGCAATTCGCCAATCCCCGGTGAGACCTTTATAACGGAACCGAAATGTGAACCTTCGTGACTCCGTCCTGTCCGTGAAAAACTTCTACGTGTCCGCCGATGGCCGAGCTTCGTTCGCAGATAGAACGCGGCAGAAACGAAGACAGATCTCTCAATCCAGATCCGCTGTCATTCTCGATTACCAGCGCCAGGCGATCGTTCCTGCAAATCATTTCCACAAGCGCCCTCGATGACTCGGAATGACGTCTGACATTACTGAGCCCCTCGGCAATCAATTGGAACACTTCCGCCGCTAATCTGTCGCTAATCTTCACACTCTCGTCGATGTTTAATTCCACCTTAATCGAAGAAGCGTCACTGAATTTTTCAACGAAACGATGCACTGCATCCCGAAAAACGAGACTAGTTCGTTCACGCCCCTTCAATCCAGTAACGTATTGCCTAAGTTCGCCAAGTTCAGCGTCTGCAAATCCGATTAATTTTGTGACGTCAGCAGCAACGTCACCCTCACCTCTTTCCAACTTCCGTCGAATTGCAGATAGTCCCATTTTCAATCCAATGAACGGTTGAATTGTGGTGTCATGAAGATCCAATGCAATTCTCTTACGTTCATGCTCTGCAGCGTCCGAAGCTAATCGATCGACAAGCCGAATATTCTCTATACCAGGCATCAAGCTCTCAACGACCTGAGAAAGAAACCTGATATCAGCTTCAGCAAAACGCGAGCGACTTTTGGACAACAGATAAAGCCGCCCCGGGTTCGAACTTGAAATCCTGAACGGCACAGTCAAATATGAACAGGTGTCAAGAAGGTCAGCAATCGTCCTTCGCTCTTGCCCAACCAACCCGACCGACTGAAAGGTATCCACATCGAGACTTGGCGACCTTCTTGCTCTTATGGATAGAGGCCCTTTGTCTTCTCTATAAACTGTACCGACTGAAGGCGGCAGCGACAATAGTTTCTCGCCAACTTTCGAGTCCACTTTTTCCGCGTGAATTGAGTCTGGCAAAACTGATTGAATTGCGCGATATAACGAATAGTTATCGTTACCGTTCCCATTTAGAACGAGAAGGCACTCGTCCACATCGTAGAATCGTTGAAGTTCGTGCGTTATTGCACTAAGAATACGGTCAATGCCAACGCGTGGACTCGATAATTTACAAAACTTTGTTATCAGTCCGAACTTTTCTCGATCCAGTTTTTTTGTGCCGCCCCAATATGAAAGCGAGAAGCCCAAAAGCGCCACGCTCACAATAGGAAATGGGCTTAAACTCGACGCACCACCCACAAACCAAAAGGCTTTGATGGCAATGAATAGAAGCATCAATGCAGATGCCAAAGTCGCCCGGAATCCGGTCGCAAAGCCAGACTCAATCGCCATTAGGAGGATAACGAACATAAGACCGAAAAACTGGACAGCGTTTGCTGAAGAATTGAGCGAAAATAAGAGGGTCCAAACCGCAACATCAATCCACAGCGGACAGAATCCCAAAAAGCGAGAGGTCGGGAAAACTTTACTCTCGAAATAAGCCAGGACGGATACTGAGAAATAAATCCCGAGGAATACAACCCAGAAGCGTGAATTTTGGTGCAATGAACCTGTTTTGTCTAAAAGAACAGAAGCGAAAGTTAAAACGAAAACGCCAAATCGCGTACCGTTGATCACCCATAGATTATCTATGGTGTCACGTCTGCCGACTCGGGTGGGCGAATTGCTTCCGGTTCTTGCCATCTTCATAGCAGTCTGCGGTTTGGAAGTGTAGACGTCTCGCTGATCGAATTTATCCGTACTACGCATTCCGATCGGACCGGCGTAAGTTGTCTTAACTGGCGAGGCAGAGGACGAAGTCGCGTCCCCTGGGATTAGAGGAACAGAGGGGGTCATTTTTCACCTAACCTTCCTAACCACCTTCCAGTTGGAGTTACTGAAAGGAGTATTTCTTATTCAAGAAACCGAACCAGGGGGACGTTAAGTTAACAAGTTTATATATTTAATCCGCCATTTCGCTTTCAGAGTTAATAAAACAACGATGTTGAAAATCACCTATCCGGTTCTCAATTCGGCTTTGGAACAGGCTAAAGTCGAACTCCGAATGAATGAATTTCAACCCACAACTTCATTGCCGCCAGCTGAAAGAGGAAGCCGGAAATCCCCTCTCATGAGTTTCCATGTAACTTCTGTCACCATGCAATGGAAAATTCAGGTTCAAAATCCGCACACCAGAAAGAAATTACTCTCATGTGTCGGATAAAGTTCATGCGAAAAATTCGATTAGTCTCATTTTTCAAAGAAGGATGAAACCATCCATATACATCGAACATATGGGATTCAACAATTCATCGATCATTGAGACATAAATATTTCGCAATTGAAGTGGTGGAAAATGTCAAAGATCAAATCGTTTATATTCCAGCCCTGCTCAGATTCCGATACCAGTGTTGGTACAATTTTGTTAACGATGATTCTCGCTTAATACACTCAGAAATGGCCCCCTCCCGTGGAACTGTGTGCTAAAGCAATTTCCCCAAATGGTTCCAAGCGAGCGAAAGAAACCACACATTGTTACCCTTTCAACCGACGAAACGGCATCATCGTCATTAGCATCATCGTCATTAATAGCCTGGATGGAGGCTTCCAGATTCCAGGTTTCTCGGGTGTTGTCTGTTAGGGAAATCGCTGATGTCGATGCTCGTTCGAGATGTGATTTGATACCTATTTTTTCGAGCGAGAATCCTCGGGAAGCATCAGCAACATGCCTTGAAATTCGTGAACTTGGGCTGAGTAAACCAATCATGGTTTATTTTCAAAATGAAACAGTGGGTGATCTGTCTTCAATCATAGCTACGGGAGTCGTAGCGCACTTTACAAAGACAACCAATCTTATTGATATCGTAGATACGATATCACGGGTGTTAAGAAGCCGATCCCTTCTGTTCAGAGAGTGAGTAAAAAGCGATTAGTCCATGAAAGTTAATCATAATATTTTGTGCATTAGAACAATTCACAATCGACGTCGTGAACCTAACTTCATGACAAGAAAGTTCGCTAAAATATCGTTCGGAAAAGGGACAAACCTCCGAAAGACCAAAGGCAAATGTAATGAGAAAACCATTTGACCATCAGGGTTTAGGCGGAAATACAAGCCCTAGAATGATGGTGTATGAGAAGCATACATTCTCTAATCACGAGTAAGATATTACACAAAACGCCCTTGCATGTCTACTAATTTATCGCACAAAACGCCCATCTGCTAATAGTCACTGCAATAATTTGGATATTTATTCATATCTCGGTGTGCTAAAGAACTGAATTCGATTTGTCCCAAACCAAAACGTGTCAGCTGGGTTTTATGGATATCAGCCCATTTTAGTCATAGAGATGTTCATCTCAAGAGTGGATTACAGAGGTTTAAGGTCTGGAGGAGCGGTGCTAATCACGGCACCCGAGGAATCCACTAAATCAGAAAAGGCACTCTGGTGAGCCAGACAGTGCAAATATTGACTTCGTTAAGGAATTTTTCCGTACTGCCTTTTCGACACGATACGGCTTCACGTTCCGATGCGACGGAATTCGGTCCCAATGCCGACTTTTTCTGCTTCCAAGCTACCGAAATGGCAGATCAGACCGAATCTCGCTTGAACGACTTTGAATTAAAGGACAACCATCCAATCCATCGAGGCAACAGTCAGTAATATATCTTCCGCGACAGATTCTAATAGGGGCCTTTCAAAACCAGCCGCTTACGCAGCCTGATGCAGTCTAACAGTATCAGGCGAATGGCTCCCTTTCCTTGTTAAACACACCTGCTTCAGGAGATCCAGTTCTCTTCCGTAGAGGTCTCTTAAACCGACGATTCGCGCAATGTCAATTCGGTGTTTACTTTTCTGTTTGCTCAAAAGAGGCACTATTTCAGACATGGCTCTTTCGTAACGGACACCGATGTCTTCGACCTTATCGATCAATGCATTCGTTTCTTCCAGTCGCCATTGCTGAATAACGGCGACAAATGCATCGCTGTAGGCCCGGTGAAAATCCAGTGCCAGATCGTAAACACGTCGCCGAAGTTGGGGGATATTATGATTCATTCTCTCTCCATCACGCATGGCTGCGTACATGATCCAACTCCACTCAAAGTGGTGTTATTCTCGTCAATTGAATAAATCTTACGGTCAAGAAAACGAGATTAGGCGGTCCATCCGTCGTTCAAAGGCTTATTAGACTTCCGTGCAGAAGGCCCTGATTCAATTAAATGTCCTGAACAACTCAAGCGATGTGATTTTTCCCAACCACTCCACTCAACCAGCATAAGCCACCAGGGCCAAGGTCATCGCTTACACTACAAAACCAATGCAAAATACTGCTTTGTTCGGCCACAATATACCAAACGCCAAGAAGTAAGCAAGCTTTTCTTAAAATTTATTCAGCATTTCCGCATCGAGACTTTTTGGAAGCTTTTTTGGGCGACGAAGATGATATGGAACCAAGCCGGTGTATCTCAATGCCGTTTAGCTGAAATTTTGAATTTGCAACACGCGTCCGCCCAGGTTTGGGGCCATATCACGGTGCCCACCTCAGATGATAGGCACAGCAATACCAACTCCGTCATTTCCGTCGCCTACTGGAAACGACAAGGTCCATGCCCGCCAAACCTTCTGATTGCGCCTTGAGTTTGATCTCGCCTGGTTGACCGGCCTTCGTCCGAATGACGACCAAACAAAGTCCGTTAAACGCATGTCTTTCAGGTGCTTGAAATGATTCGAAACTGATTGGATCGCCGTTGTCCACGGCAACGAGTTGACCCGGTCCCGAGAGGGTGAAATGCAGATGGTTACGCGAACGCGGAACAAGCAGTCCGTTTTTGTCGGTAACGGTCACAGTTACATATGAAAGGTCCTGACCGTCGGCTTTAACAGTTGAGCGATCAGCTTTCAGTAACAATTTGGCCGCGGGACCCGCGGTCCTCATAACATCCTCGGCCCAATGATTTCCGTTTTTGTAAGCAACAACTTTCAGCTCGCCAGGTTCATATTTCACGTCATCCCAGCGCAGCCGGTATTCATATTGCCCTTTCTTTTTGCGCCCGAGTGATCTGCCATTCAGGAACAACTCAGCCTCGTCGCCCGATGTGTAAACATGCACCGGCGTGAACTGGCCCACACGTTCCGGCCAGTTCCAATGCGGCAAAATATGGGCCATCGGCAACTCGGGTCGCCACCTGGCCTGATAAATGTAGAACCGATCCTTCTTAAAGCCGCAAAGATCGAGGATGCCGAAATAGGAACTGCGCGAGGGCACTTTGATCTTGTTGAACTCTTTGAGTTCCGCAGCCATCCGCGCTTGCTCTGTCGGGTCGGTGAAGTTCAGGAGGTTCGTAACATCGCCCCCATAGGGAGTTGGTTCCCCCAGATAGTCGAAACCAGTCCAAACGAACTCACCAGCAGTAAAGGGAAACTCGTCCTGACCGCGAAACTCGGAATCCGGTGGAGTCGCCCAACGCGGCGCATAAAGGTCGTATGAGCTTACCTGGAAGTCGGCCCTGCCCAGGCCCTTATCGTCGCTGACCGGAAAGAAATATTCCCCTCTTGAGCTTACGGCGGAGGCAGTCTCGCTTGCGAACAGGGGAATAGACGGATTGGCCTGGCGAAATTTCCCATACTCGGTTGGCTTGTAGTTGTACCCGAAAACATCGATGGACTTTTGGAAGCCGTTGTATCCAGACTGCAAGTTGTTAGCGGCCGCCGTGACAGGGCGTGTGGGGTCTTCCTCATGAACGATTTGAGTCAATTCGGCAGCGATCTTGTGACCCTCGGCATTGCTCTGTTCGCCAATCTCGTTGCCAATGCTCCAAAGAATGACACTAGGGTGGTTGCGGTCGCGTCGGATCTGAGCTCTCAAATCCTTTTCGTGCCAGTCGTCAAATAGCAGATGATAATCGTTCTTCTTTTTTTGACGGCGCCACGCGTCGAACGATTCATCCATGACCACGATGCCCATCCTGTCGCACAACTCGAGGAGCTCCGGAGCAGGTGGATTGTGGCTGGTTCGTATCGCGTTGACGCCCATCTCTTTTAAGATTTCGATCTGCCGCTCCAGCGCGCGCGTATTGATCGCCGTGCCAAGTGCTCCGAGATCGTGATGGTCACAAACGCCGTTTAGCCGTACGTGTTCACCATTAAGAAAGAATCCCCTGTCCACATCGAATTTGATCGTGCGAATCCCAAAGACCGTCTCGTAGCGATCGATGACTTTGCCGTTTTGTTCGACGGTTGTAACCGCCGTGTATAGGTTGGGTGTTTGCAGATTCCACAGTTTTGGGCTTGCAACTTGCGCGCTCATCGCAACTGTGTCGTGCGCACCGACAGAAACTGTTATTTCTTTTGAATCGGAGGATGAAACCGGTTTCCTCGCCCTCTGGCCTGCGACATTCTCGTAAATTTGAGTCGTTACGATCACACGCGCGGCTGATGACGAGTCGTTATCGAGCGATACTTTGATATTAACTGTGGCAGAAGATGGGGTTACTTCGGGCGACGTGACATAGGTTCCCCAGTGGCCCACATGAACAGGAGCGGTTTTAACCAGCCAGACGTTACGGTAGATACCACCACCGGGATGCCAGCGCGAAGATTCGGGAGGGTTATCCAGCCGAATCGCTATGACGTTTTCCGCTCCAAATTCAAGATAGGGAGTAAGGTCCAGCTCGAATGAAGCGTAGCCGTAAGGCCAGCCACCAACGAAGCGGCCATTGACCCAGACTGTCGAATAAGACATGGCTCCGTCGATATCGAGGGCAATCTGTTGCCCTCGCTGGTCCGCCGGAACTGTGAAGTGCTTCCGATACCACCCCACACCCCACCACGGTAGCTTGCCCGTCTCGCCCGGATACGCCTGGTTGAATGGGCCTTCGATGCCCCAATCGTGTGGCAAGTCCAACTGGCGCCAGCCTTTGTCATCAAAGGCGCGTTGAGCGTAGGAGACTTTTTCGCCGGGATTTCCGATCGGTTGGGCGTGTTTGACTGCGTTGCTCCCGGACACGAAATCGTTCCCAGTGACGGTAACAAGATCCTTGATCTTCTCGTATGCCAGCACCCCGGCAGTTTCGGGTGGGTCATTTTTCTGGAATCGCCAACCGGCATCCAGCGACAGGCGCACGCGCGGAGCGGAGCTTTGCCCCCACACGAGTGGAGACATGATCAGAAGGCAAAGAACGAAAAGGAACGATCCGCGTTTTCTCATATTGTCGATTCTCCAATAACGTTCTGGACCGGAAAAGCAGGTCTCGAAAAGATAATCAATAGAGTGCAAGAGATTCGAAATCAAGGGTTTGAGCGTCAATGACTCGAAGCATTATTTCATTTGCGCAGGTCCGACATGGATTTATATGAAAGGCCTCTTTCTTCATATTGAGAGGTAGAATTCACATTCGCCGCTGACGAGCTCTGCCCGATTTATGTCTGCACGATACTGTAGACATCACACCCAAACGGCGTTGAAAAGCACACGAAATGCCGACAGCCAACTGCCATCACCTCCGTGTAAATGCTATTGGCTCACAGGCGCGGGTGCACACTTCCAACTGCATCGAGGGCTACTTATCGTGGCGGGCAAGACGGTGGTCAGACGTCAGCTTTTGAAGACGCTCGAGTTGCAAGTTCATAAGTTGAGCCACTTCGGGATTCGCGAAAGACTTTTTGGCCTGTGCAAGAACTTCCAGACCCCTTCGGTCTCCGAGTTCAGCCAGGGCCTCGGCTGCTCTCGTACCGATGATAGTGTTTTGCGTATCGAGCGATTCGCGGAAAGCCTTGGCGATCACCTGGAATGATCTGGCGTCACGTTTGCCGACAGTACCGAGAAGCACCAGCGCCTCGCCTTTTACTGCCGGTTCCGGGTTGACGACATACTTAAACGCAACTGCCAGCGCTCGCTTGTCCTCGAGCTGAATGAGCCCGCGCAGTGCTGATACCGTACTGGTGCCGTGCCACGAAGGTTCGTCCGCCAGTTTAACCAGGCTTTCGAAAGCTGCAGAATCTTTCTGGGACCCAAGGGCAGATGCCGCCGAGCGAACTACGGCATAGCTGGGGTCAGTCAACATCGATCGAAAGAGTGTACCGAGTACAGCGTCTTTGAAACTGGCAAGTGATGAAACAGCAGCTTCACGGACATGTGAATCAGGGTCCTTCGAAGCTGCAACCAGGGCAGCGCGAACTTCCTGTCCGGGAACACCGGCTAGCGATCTGGCAAGATTTACCCGAACTCCCCAAAACTTGTCTGAACTTAACGACTGCGCGAGCGTGGCGGAAATTAATTTCTTATCCGAGTCGGCAATGGTGTTATCGTCAAGTCGTTCCTTTAATCGACCAAGCGCCCAAAGTTTGCCCATGATGTATTGATCATGGGTAAGTTGGTAAATGAGCGCCTGGGTGGGCTTGTTAAAGTGCAGTTCTTTAATGATTGTGCTTTTGTAGTCAAAGTCTACGAGTAGCGGTTCCGCGTCGACCGCAAATGTAAAGCTTTGTTCCAATTTTGGCTCGATCATTATCCGCTCAACGCGAGTTGTATTTGCGGTGCCAATCTCGACCTCGACAGGTGTTTCGAAAAACTGCACTTGCGGATAGTTTGATGTAGGGTCGAGTTTTTGATCCTGACGTACATTGAGATTCAGCTTTTTCCTGGCCGGATCATATTGTTGTTCAACGTTAAATACAGGGTGCCCCATGCGGTACAGCCACTGGTCAAAAAACCTATCCATCGATTGTCCCGTAGCCTCTTCGATTGCAATTCGAAACTGTTCGGTCTGAACAGGCTGGTGAGCATACTTAGTTAGATAATAATGGATTGCGCGCCACCAGTTCTCTTCCCCAAGGGACTTTCGAAGCATGTGAAGAACTGCGCCGCCCCTTTGATAATCATAGACGTCGAAAACCGCGTCGGGATTGGCATAATTCTCGGTAACTATTGGACGTCGTATCCCTCGGTCCCAGTTTTCAAGATACTCTTTCTGATTATTTCCAACATCGAGGTAAAGGAAATCGTTTTCTCCCAGATGGTGCTCATCCCAAAGGGCCTGGAAGTAGGTTGCAAAGCTCTCGTTAAGCCACAGGTCCGCCCAACTACGGCAGGTCACGTAATCTCCGAACCACTGGTGAGCAAGTTCGTGCGACTGAATACCGTCACTGGTTTGATCGAGTTCCTGTCGAGCATCGTGAATGATCTGGTCGGTCTGTGTCGTGGCCGAAATATTCTCCATACCTCCACTGAAGTCTCGCGCGACAGTTTGTGCATACTTTGCATAAGGATACTTTATGCCCGTCTTTTCTGAAAAAAACCTGACCATATCAGGAAGGCGCGAAGTGCTAACTCTGCCGGCATCGACCTCGTTAGGATAAACATAGGTGTTTACGGGAACACCCAGATACGACCCTCCGACTGGAACGTATTCGCCGACCACGATGGAGGTTAAATAGCTGGCATGCGGCTGTTCAATCTTCCAATCAAAGGTACGCGTACCGTCTGCGTTTTCTGTGGTGCTGATCAGACGGCCATTTGAAATTACCATCAAGGGTTTTTCGACGGTCGCAATGATCTCTGAGGTGAAAAAGTCGTTTGGATTGTCGAAACATGGGAACCAATAGTGACTGTAGATAGACTCGCCCTGGGACCAGATTTGCCGCGGACGACCAGGGTCCCCGTCGGTAGGCTGAATAAAGCTCAGACCTCCACCTCCATTGATGCTGCGTGTTTCCGCAGTGCCGTTAGTGTGATATGTAATTATGACTGATGGGATATCACCAGGTTGATACGCCTTATCGAGCGTAATCGACAATTTCTGATGCACGGCATCGTGCTCGAACACCAGTGGAGTGCCGGAAACGAGCGAAACAGCAGAAATCGTCATGTTCGCGGCATCAAGTTGAACTGTTTTCAGGTTTGAGACCAGAGGGGAGAATGTTATTGTGGCCGTTCCCAATGCCTGTTCCAGTTTCCAATCGAATCGCAGATTCAGCACCACGTTTTGCGTATCATAATCGTGGCTCCGGACGTACTGGGTAATGGGCAGCGGTACGGCTTTTTGGGCACTCGGACCAGTTTCGGAATTCTGAGCCTTGACGACTGCAAAGGAGCAAAGGGCGGTTAAAACAAGTAAAACTGGAAGGGATATCTTCTCCCACGTTAGCCGATGCATAATGCTCTCCAGAAAAAATCAAACTCCAAGGTTAAGCTTTTATGAAACGGTTCGGTGACCATCGAGGAGAAGGCCTAACAATTGTTCCCGCAAAGATTGGCACGAATGATTTGTGAGGGCAAGGAGTAGATTGACGGGTCGCGAAATTTGCAGAAAGGCCGTTGCCTTGATCGAATCTTCTTTTATTGTTGTCGTTTACATTTGATGACAGTATTAGGGTTTGGATTTCGGCTGTCCTGTCGACTCGACGATGCTTCATTAGGTACGATTGAAGTGTTGACGTGAATCGGAGTTTCGAACATTCTAAGTTCCCAGGATTCTTATCCGGAATTGGCTGACAAGGAAAATGCCATTCTCGCATATTTGCAGGCTTACAAAAAAGGAGTTGCGATGCTTTCCTCTGAAGATAGACAACAATTAATTGCAAAATACATCGATGGATTCAAAGAAGTGGAAGAGAGTCTGGAGGGCTTTTCGGAAAGTGAGCTCCGGGCACGGCCGATAGAAGGAAAATGGACGGCATGTGAAATCGTTCAGCATTTGGCAGACAGTGAAAGTGTCAGTGCGCAGCGATTTCGGCGATTGCTGGTAGAAGAAAATCCGTTGATTGTCGGTTATGACCAGGACAAATACGCCTCCGCCCTGAGATACAACGAGCGCGAGATCAATCCTGCGCTTGAGGCCTTTCGCAGCGCACGCGCGACCACAGCACAGTTGTTTAAGTTTATGACAGAGGACGACTGGCAGAGGCAGGGGGAGCACTCGGAAAGCGGGCCTTATGGCGTTGAAGATTGGTTGAGAATCTATGCAGCGCACGCGCATAACCACGCGGCGCAGATTCGTGCGTTGAGAGTCGCGATGCAGAAAACCGTGGGTACGGGGAACGGTTAAAGGGAAGGGGGAAAATGTGTAGTGGTGGAGCAAGAGAGCTTTTTAGAAACGCCGGAGCCCGATCGCGAATGAAATCCGGAGCTTGCTTGACAAACACCGAGTTGCAATTGAAAATCCCGGTCACTTCGCAGTTGTGTCGCGTGCTGGCAGGGGCCAAACTAATAGAAAACTGAAGCCAATGTCGAGCGTCAATACCGTACTTAAAACTTCTCTGCCCGGATTTGAGTTGCTCCGGCGGGGCAAAGTTCGAGATGTTTATGAAATCGACGCAGAGCTTCTGTTATTTATCGCAACTGACAGGATTTCGGCTTTCGATTCAGTCCTTCCAACGCCCGTGGACCGCAAGGGTGAAATCCTGACTGCAATATCGTCTTTCTGGTTCGAGTTTCTCTCTGGAATCGTTCCAAATCATCTGGTAACAACAAAGATCGATGAGATGCCAGTCGGGGTTCGCCTGTTTGCAGATGTTTTACAGGGACGAACAATGCTTGTCCGGCGAACAGACGTTTTTCCGGTTGAATGTGTTGTGCGAGGGTATCTTTCCGGATCAGGGTGGAAAGACTATCAGGCGTCGGGCGAGGTATGTGGACACAAACTGGCGCCCGGTCTTGTAGAATCCGATAAATTGCCGGAACCGATATTTACACCAGCGACAAAGGCAGAAGAGGGCCACGACGAAAATATCAGCGTGGGCCGGATGGAAAAGTTGCTTGGACGCGAAACGACGGAAGAACTGAGCAAATTGTCGTTGCAGCTATATTCGGCGGCATCGGAACATGCCCTGAAGCGCGGCATTATTATCGCGGACACAAAGTTTGAATTCGGGGCCCTGAAGGACGGAACTATTTTGCTGATTGATGAAGTGTTGACGCCGGATAGTTCGCGATTTTGGCCAGCGAATAAGTATGTACCCGGCAAACCACAGCCGTCGTTTGATAAGCAGTTCGTCAGGGACTATCTTGAAAGCATTAATTGGGACAAGCACCCTCCGGCGCCGCCGCTACCTAAAACAGTGGCGGATGCGACTACATCAAAGTATCTTGAAGCTTTTCGGCTGCTCACTGGAAAGGCGTTGTAGTCGCGGAGCAAAAGGGCGAGCCAGGGAAAAAGAACTTTCCTCGGAATTCAATTCTCTATCTAAAGAAATTCAGATCCGTACCTCTGAACGGAGTTTATAACCGCGATGCGTACACGCCTTGAGGCGCTAGTTGACGAAATGCTTGATGGCCAGATATTGCTGGACGAAGCATTGGCCGAATTCGAGAAGCTTTATATCCAAAAAGCTCTTGGAAGACATAACGAACATCTGTCGCGGACAGCTGACGTACTCGGGATCCACCGCAATACGTTATCAAAGCGCGTCGCAAATTATCGTGCTCAAACAGCGTCAAGAACTAAAAAAAGCGGAATTGAACGATCCGGAACTTGATTGTAGTTAGAGATAGAATATCCAGCGTTTCGGCGGCCGCACTGTTTTGTACTTATCCACAGCACCTGCCTGACAGGAAATCTTCGTTAACATTTCTAATAGAGCTGTATTTTAGTTTTGTCCAGACATAGTTGATCCTTTATCAACCTGGTTTAACATCTTTATCAAAGCAGCCATAGGTTTTGCTGTATTTGTGGCCACGCATTCCCCTGGCAACGCCCTCGATAACCACGATTTCGACTATCGGGGATTGACATTTGGAGACCTTCGCGACTATATTTAGCACTCGACGCCAGAGAGTGCTAAATCAAATTTTCTGGCTCGATTTTTTTGCAATCAAGTCCAAATATTACTTTTTGTTAGCTTGAAAGGAGCAGTTAGGATCAAATGGCAACCAATATTAAACCCCTGCACGATCGTGTTATCGTCCGTCGGATTGAAGAGGGCGAGCAAGTGCGTGGTGGCATTATCATCCCGGATTCCGCGAAAGAAAAGCCCCAGGAAGGCGAAGTCGTTGCTGTAGGCGATGGCAAGTATCGCGAAGATGGCACCCGCCAGACGCTGGATGTTAAGGCAGGCGACCGGGTTCTGTTTGGAAAATACAGCGGATCTGAGATCAAGCTGGACGGCGAAGAGCTTTTGATAATGCGCGAGGATGAGATTCTCGGGGTTATTGAGCGCGCCGGAGCAGCATCAGGCAAAAAGGGTGGCAAGTAGTTAAGACTTGGCCGCCCATTTTTCTTGTAATTAACCACCACTTTCAGCAGGAGAAGAATTAAGCATGGCAAAGCAAGTGATTCATGGTGAGGAATCCCGCGCAGCGATTTTGCGCGGCGTGAACCAGCTCGCCGACGCAGTGAAGATTACACTTGGCCCGAAGGGACGCAATGTCGTTATCGACAAAAAGTTTGGCTCCCCCACGATCACCAAGGACGGCGTCACCGTTGCAAAAGAGATTGAGTTAAAGGATTCGCTGGAGAACATGGGCGCACAGATGGTGCGCGAAGTTGCCTCGAAGACCTCGGACGTAGCCGGTGACGGC
>Ga0137359_10001496_pt1 | contig 18505 bp, 22 predicted proteins | sample Mad1_40_16metaG_FD_108281 | JGI IMG/M metagenome (GOLD analysis project Ga0137359, IMG submission 108281) | Vadose zone soil microbial communities from Angelo Coast Range Reserve, California, USA - Mad1_40_16 metaG | ecosystem: Environmental > Terrestrial > Soil > Vadose zone | place: USA... | reverse complement strand
TGCGCGAGACCGGCCGGTCGCGCCTGGTGCTCAAAGGCGCTTTCGTCGTAACGCTGTCGGTGCTTGCCATCGCGGTGCAGACCGTGCTGCGATCCGAGGCGCTCTCGGATTCCGGCCGGCAGAACACCTTCCGTCAGCTGATGCCGCCCATGCTTCGCCTCGCGCCCGTGCGCGACCAAAGCACGTTTTTCGCCGAGATCGAACGGCTCAAGGCCGGGCTTGACATGGACCGCAGCCAGGCGCGCGCGGATGACACCGCTCGCCCCTGACCGAGCCTTTACCTCTCCCCGCTTGCGGGAGAGGTCGAGCGAGCGAAGCGAGCGAGGGTGAGGGGGCCTCTCCACAGGCTCTGAGTCGCAAGTTTGAGCTTGCGGAAAGGCCCCCTCACCCCGACCCTCTCCCCGCTTGCGGGGAGAGGGAGAAGAGACGCCGTGCCAGATGCGACAGCCCTGCGCTTGCAGGGGAGCGTCAGGAGGGGGTTCCGCGGGCCCAGGGCCATCGCCTAACGTGACGCCAGCCGCAGGGAGGCAAATGTGCAAGCGCAGTTCGCTATGGCTGCAACGATCCTTCGTTTGACCGTCGGGATGACGCTTTGCACATCCGCCTTCGCGCAGGATGCCGCGCGGCTCGCGGCCGGTGAGGCCGCGTGGGACAAGGCCGGATGCCTGCAATGCCACGGCTCTACGGGCGAAGGCGGCGTCGGCGGCGAATTTCCGGCGGGTCCTAGCCTGCGCAAGACGCGGCTCGACCGCGCGGCCCTTGTCGAGGCGGTCAGTTGCGGGCTTCCGGGCACGCAAATGCCAGGCTGGCTCGACGGCGCCTACACCCAACGCTCGTGCTACGGGTTTCCCCCCGGCCCCGCGCCGGACGGAACGACCCTCACGCCGATTCTCAGCGCGAACGAGGTCGAGGCGCTTGCAGATTATCTTTTGGCGAAGATTGTCGGGCGGTAGAGCACATTCTGTCCTCTCGGCGTCATTGCGGGGCGTCCGTAAACTGGTCGCTGCGCTCGGCCTCGTCGGACAACTGCTCGACCGCATCAGCGCCGGACAGAAGCCGAAGCCGCCGGAAGTCGAACACCAGGATGCCTACCGTTCGGCCTTTGACGAAATGCCCGACATCAGTTCAAGTGTTAAATTGTTGTGAGGCACGGCTGCATTCGTGACGACTTGGGGATTGATGAGATGGCTAAGAAGGCGCATCTCCCGAAACGAAACGAGACGCCGCCGCTGCTCATCCCAAAGCGCGAAACGCACACAGCGGAAACTTTCACTGAGCGTCAAGCGGCTCACACTGCGAAGCTCGGGGTGGTCACGGAGCGCCAGCGGCAGGTGGTAATAGGGAATCCTGCTGCACAAGTGGTGGACATGGTGTACGCCGATGTTGGCGGTGAGCCAGCGCAGGATTCCCGGCAGGTCGTGGTGCGAGCTTCCGCACAGGGCCGCCTCGTGCAGGGTCCACTCACCATCGCGGGCCCAGAAGGTTCCCTCAAATTGATGCTGAACGTAGAATAGCCATACCCCGATCGACCCTGCGAGCAGAATCCCGGGCTGTGGCGATTGGGTAATTGTTCAAGATCGACGAGTCCATAATTGGCATTACGGCGGCTGTCTGGTGGGAATGCGCCCTGTATATCGTCAGGGGCCCGCTTGCCGCGTTCGGTGACGACGTCGTAGCTGACCATCGGGCCCTTCGATGAGAGTGCGTGGTCAAGCGCTCAAGGGTATGCGCCAGCGAGGGACTAGCGGCAAGCATACGCACGCAGGCGCCGCAAGTCACCAAAAGTAATCGCTTGCCGTCAGGCAGCGCTCTCGATCTGAGTCTCCTTGACGACGCGCTCGTGAGGTTCGTTCGCACTTTTGATGCGATACTGCCGCTCGTCACCCTCCGGCGGAAGAAGCTGTGTGATTTTATACACACCGCGCGCTCCAAAGAGGCCTCTGGGGCCAGACGTATAGTTAACGGACTGGCCGACCCTGAACTTGTGATAGCTCAAATGGTCCTCCGTGTTGCCAACGGCGTTTTCAATCTGCTGCCGCGACGGAACTCGATAGTCGCCAATGTTAATTGACGCAGGACGTTACCACAGAAATCAAGGTGTCAGGCACTATTCCAGAGTTGTCGTGGCTATTTTTCAACGATCAGGGCTGTTGGATCGAAATTGCAACGCCGCTTTGATCTGAGTCGATTCAGGTGCGACGATGTTACCCGGGTGCGGGACCCCAGTTTAAATCGACTCTTTCAGTAAAGGCGCGCAGCATAACTGCGGCCGAACGCCAGCGCAAAGTTTTCGGTTTTTCAATCAACGTATTGATCGGAACCCATCCGGGTATTCGCGGTTGTCGCCGCGAAAAATGGCGCGCGAAAGGAAATCACATGGCGTTACCTGCAATCCTCCAGGGGGATTCGCTCACTCGTCTTCTGCAAGGCGCGGCAGCTGGTGCCGTTGCGACCTTGGTCATCGGCTTCACCTGGGGCGGTTGGGTCACCGGCGGAACCGCAAGGGAGAAGGCGCAAAAAGACGTCAGCACCGCCCTCGTGTCGGCCTTGTCTCCTATTTGCGTTGACAGGTTTCAGCACAGCGCCGAGGCCGCCTCAAATCTGATCGAATTCAAGAAGGTCAGCTCCTGGCAGCAGAGTTCTTTCATCGAAAAGGGTGGCTGGGCGACGATGCCCGGCGGCGAGCCAGAAAGTGCGGCGGTGGCGCAGGCCTGCGCCACGATGCTCAGCAGTCTTCAAAAGTAATCCCGCCAACGCGCCGCCAGCGCGGTTGTCGATGGCGGCGTTAGCCTCGGCTCGTTTTCTCAAGTACTCCGGGCGTTGCAGCGAATCTGATGCCATGAAAATTATTTTTGCCTCCATCGCTAGTATTTTCACGCTTCGATCTTATGTAATCTTCATCTTTTGAATGATCATCATTCAAAGGATATTTAATCCGTGCTTTAGGCGTGCTTACAGCGACAGCACGACGTCCAACACGGCTGCTGCAAAGCCTGAGATGACTGCCGGGACCAGGCAGATCGTTCTCAAGGAAATGGGCGCGAAGTGGAGTAAGTTCTTCGAGCAAGACCTTTCCGCGTTGACGGGTAACGACGACCTCGTCAGCCATGTCGTAGCCACATACGGCCTCGAGAAGGCCCAAGCTCAACGCGACGTGGATGCTTTGCTGAAGGGCCTTCATATCTGACGCTGATCGCCAATGGTCGAGCCGAGGCCACCTCTTCAGACGGCCTCGGCAGATTTTATCGACCGGCAACGACGATGGAAGGAGACAAAAATGGCTGTATTGATTTCCGTTGATGCGAAGTCGTTCGATTACGAAGCTGTGGCTGAGCTGTTTCCGACTCGAAGCAGAAAATTCAATCGTCAGCTCGCCCGATACCGACGATTTGAAAGGGCCGCAGACGCGCTCCGATTTGCAATCGAAGAATTGCCGCCACAGTTGTTCCAGGGGGCCTACCTCGAAGTCGAGGAGGAGCGGTTCGACAGCAATGAAATGCGCCGCTTGTACGACAGTACCGACTTTCCACTTGCGCGGCGTGCTGCGGTGTAGCTCCGGTGGCCACACGTACGCAACGCAAGACCGTCGTCTTCAGCCATCCTTTCCGGCTGAAGGGGGTCGACAGAGTTTTGCCGCCCGGAGACTATGAGGTCATAACCGACGAGGAATTGACCGAGGGATTGTCCTTCCCGGTTTACCGCCGCGTATCCACCGCAATCATCGTTCCGGCGCAATCTCACCAGGCATCTTCTGTCGAGATGGTGGTGATCGATCCCCGCGACCTTCAGACCGCGAAGGACCGGGACACGGCCGCGAAGCAATTGCCGGCGGCGGAAGCGAAACCAGCAAGCGGCGGGTCGTAGGGTTTCGACAAGACAGGTCTGAACAAGGAACAGATGGGCCATGACAGACAAAACGATCGACCTCGACCAGCACCGCGGGATGGCAGCCCAGAAAGCCACAGACCTTCGCCGGCTGCTGGCGAACGTGGAGGCCGATCAAAGCGCATTACGTCTTCGGCAGGATGAATTGGAAGCCCATTTGCTCGCGGCGCCGGCAGCAAATTGGCGCGAAGCAGCCGAGAAGGCTCGCTATCTTCTCAATCTCTTGGCCGCTACGCTGACATCGCAGGATCCGCGCCGACAAAAGCTCATCGCGGCCGTGCTTGCCGATTTCGAGCGGCTCGCTGGCGAACCGTAAGTTGCATCGCTGCGGCTCCGGTGCGGTACATGGACCATGGCACTTAATTTCCCCAATCAAAGTCGCTCCTATGATGCGACGCTGCATGCCGTGCGGTTTTGGGGGCACGACGGCGCGATGGAGGCGTCATTTTACGTGAATGAAGACGCCTTGAAACGAATTCAACCAGGCTTGCGGTCCGATGAGGCAGGAATTCTCGCCGCCTTCGATTCGCATCGCGACCTGATACACATGGCCGCTGCGAAGGTTTATCGGCGAGGCCGCAAAGGGTCTTACGAGCTGATCCCTGCTGATTTCTGACGGCGCAGCCTGTAACCACGGGACAGGCCGATGACCATCCCCAATGTGCGACATACGTCTTGGGAGAGCTGGCGTCAGATGTGGCGGCCCTTCATCAGGGCGTCGACATCGCGCTGAGCCTAACGGGGCTGTACTTGGTCACGAGCTCGGGGAACTTGCCCCACTTCGCGGGATTTCCTTGAGGACGATCTCTTGGTATTGGCTGCAATCCCGGAGGTCGCGGAGGTTGTGCTTGCAGCAGGGGGGCGGGCGTGCGCTGCCGCCTCGCCCCTGAGAAGTGCACTCATAATTTGCATTGGCTGGAATAGCGACAATGACTGCTGCTGACGCACATATGGTCAAATTTCAATGTCCAAAATGCGGGCACGAACTCGAACAGACAATTGGCAATCTGAAATTAAGCGAACACATGCGCTGTCCGGGATGCGGCGTAGGAATCAACATTGACACCAACAGGTTAGCTAACGCTGCCGAGGAAATACAAAGAGCGATTGACAACGTTCCTCCGGAGATCACCATTAAATTCTTTCGCTAGGGTGGATAATTTAGGAAGATAAACCCCAGCGCCCAAGCCGGTTCACTGTGACAGTGCGCAACTATCGTTTTGTCTTCGAAATGGCCTGTCGCAACTCCAGTCGCTCCCGGAATAATCAAGATAAGCGTTGGTCGGTAGCTTGACGGATACGCAATCACCGCCCTCCCTCTTGAACCCGCGCTCGCATTTCCAGCCTGTACCCAACGTATTGAGGTACCCGTTGCGAGGAACCTCTATCGGCAAGCAAATGTCACCGCTTTGCTGGAAGCCGCGTTCGCATTGCCAACCGGCCGTGAGCGATGAATCCGAAAAATATGCGTTCTGCGGCACCTTCACGGCAACGCATTCATTGCCTGATGCGCGAAAACCACGGTCGCAATTCCATCCCCGACCCGATGAATCTATTAAATATCCGTTTTTGGGTACGAGCACCGGAAAGCAGCTTGCTCTGGTCTTTTGATAGCCACGCTCGCATTCCCAATCCTCTCCGGACGAACCAGAGAGATACGCATTCTGAGGCACTTTGACGGCTACGCAACTACCGCCATCGCTTTTATAGCCACGTTTACACTCCCAACCGGATTGATAGGAGGTCTCCGACAGATAGGCATTCTCCGGGAGCGTTATCGCAATGCGTGCCGTCCCGTCCCATCGAAAGCCCCGCTTGCATTCCCATCCACTCCCGTACGATTTTGCCTGAGCATTGACCGGCACTTCTTTCGAGATTCCCTGGGAACGTGAGCCGTCGGGAATTGCAAGCAATAACAAGGGCAGCGCAGCGCACAGTCGCTTCAATCTCCTGTGGTTCATCCGCGGATTCTCCAGATTTCGACGCCTCATGGATATTCGAAGGGATTTCCAAGCTGAGGTTCGGTTTCAAGGGCACGAACAAGATACTGCGCAGCCACAGCGCCGAGGTTCTCGGCCGCTTTGTGGTCGCTCAACGCCCGCGCTATTTGCAGGCACAATTCGGCTTGCGAACGGAAATAGCCGGCGTCTTGCATGGACGCTTCTCCAGGTGGATTGCTTTTCGCTTAGGACCTGGATGAGCGAGCCGCTGCTCAATGACCCCTTCGCCTTGCTCTCAAACAAGGCTCTGGTGCAGGGGGCGCCGTTTGATGCCGGCTCCTTGAGGCCTTTTGCCTGTAGCCCAACGGCAGAAGTCCGTCTGGACTCCGGACATGAGTACAAATTTTCATAGAAGAATCAACTCAATTTTCGGTTGATGAACCGAGCAGCCAATCCGGGGGCGATTTGAGCGTCTGATAACAGTCGCATGAGCTGTCTCTGAGGCTTTCCCGGTCAATCGCCCGGATGTGTCCGCGCCGGTAACAGGTCTGTCCAGCCCCTGTAAGGTATTCGCCGCGATCGAAACGCTCGTTCGTTACACTCCTGGCACCTCGCCAAGGAACTCGTGCGTGCGCGGAATGTGCATCGCTGAGCAGCCGATCCCGGCAGCGCAACAGCCAGCGTGATGGGTGGCCTACTCCAGTCGAGTTCACCGACGATGACGGCGAAGATGTGGTGCCATCCATGTCAATCATCCGCGAAACTTCTCAGTATTTTCGACCGGCTCGGGTGTTTCAGCTTCCGCAGCGCCTTGGCCTCGATCTGGCGGATTCGCTCGCGTGACACCGAGAACTGATCGCCGACTTCCGCAAGTGTCCGGGCGGCGCCCATCCCGATTCCAAAGCGCATGCGGATCACGCGCTCCTCGCGCGCCGTCAGGGCCGCTAGCGCCCGCGTTGTCGCATCCCGGAGGCTCGATTGGATTGCAGCATCGATCGGCAAGGCGGCATCCTTGTCCTCGATGAAATCGCCGAGTTGGGACTCATCTTCATCGCCTACCGGGGTCGCAAACGACAGTGGCTCTTTCGCGACCTTAAGAACATGCCGCACCTTTTCGAGCGGCATGTGGAGCTTCTCGGCGATCTCTTCGGGCGTTGGCTCGCGGCCGATCACGTTGTGCAGCTGCCGGCTCGTTCGTATGATCTTGTAGAGTGCTGCGCCGATGTGCGACGGAATGCGGATGGTGCGCGCGTGGTCGCCGATCGAACGGCTGACCGCTTGGCGGATCCACCAGGCGGCGTAGGTCCCGAACTTATAGCCGCGTCGATAGTCGAACTTTTCTACCGCTTTGATCAGGCCGATGTTGCCTTCTTGGATGAGATCGAGGAACTGCATGCCGCGATTGGTGTATTTCTTTGCAATCGAGATGACCAGGCGCAGGTTGGCCTCGATCAATTCGTTTTTGGCCTGCTTGGCCTCACGCTCGCCCTTCTGCACCCCGCAAGCAATTCTGCGGATCTCGCCGATCTCGAGACCGGCATCGCAGGCGATTCCTTGGATTTGTGATCGAATGCTTGCGACGCGCTCGGTATCCCGGGCGGCCAGACTTTTCCAGCCGCGAGCGGAAAGCTCAGAGACGCGGACAATCCAGTGTGGGTCGAGCTCGGACCCGATGTATTGATGGAGGAACTCTTCCCGCGTGACATGGTGGCTCTCTGCGAGCTGCATGAGGCGGCCCTCGCAGTTAAGGAGTCGCCTGTTGAGGTCGTAGAGCTGATCGACCAGCGAATCGATGCGCGCCTGGTTGAACCGTAGCGACTTTACGTCGGCGACGATCTCCTCCTTCAGCTTCTTGTTCTTGCGCCCGTGCGCCGGAGAGCGCTGCTCATTGGGCAGCTTCTGGTGAATGCGTTCATTCTGCAGGAGGCACAGGCGCTTGTAGGAGTCCGCAATCTTGTCGAAGGAGGCAAGCACGTTGGGGGTGAGCTCGGCCTCGATGGCATCGAGCGACATCACCTGTTCGAGTTCGTCGTCATCGAGATTGTTTTCGTCGAGAGCGCCCGCTTCCGGTTGCCCCGTGATCCGTGGAGGGCCCGCGTCGGCGGCACCCACGGGTGTGTACACTCCGCGCCTGATGGGGTCGTCGGTCGGATCCGCTTCGCCAAGGCTGGCATAGAGTTCCTCAAGATCGATGATGTCGCGCAGGAAGATCTTGCCGTCGCTGAGTTCGTCACGCCAGATCACGATGGTCTGGAACGTAAGCGGGCTTTCACACAGACTGGCGATCATTGCCCGACGACCGGCTTCGATGCGCTTGGCGATCGCGACCTCGCCCTCCCGCGAGAGCAAATCGACCGAGCCGATCTCGCGCAAATATAGGCGAGCGGGATCGTCGGTGCGCTCGGACGCCTTCAGGACTTTAACCGGGGTACCCCACGATGCCCCGATCAGCAGATCGCTGTCGGTATCTTCCGGGGCATCCTCGCGAATTGCGGCTCTGTCGATCGATCGAGCTTGCGGGGATTCGACAATGGTTGCGCCTGCCTCCTTGTAGCTCCGCCGCGTCATCTTGGTCATTCAAGCGCTCGCTCCGACATCATTGGCGCGATCAGCATAGATATATAGCGGGCGAGCGGTGCCCTCGACGACTTGTTTCGAGATTACCACTTGCTCGACGCCCTCGATACCCGGCAGATCGAACATGGTGTCGAGCAGGAGCATCTCCATGATCGAGCGTAGGCCGCGCGCACCCGCCTTCCGTTCGATGGCTTTCCTGGAGATTGCCCCGAGAGCATCCTCGGCGAGCCTCAGATCGACGTTCTCCATCTTGAACAAGCGCTGATATTGCTTCACCAGGGCGTTCTTGGGTTCGACGAGAATGCGCTTTAGGGCCGGCTCGTCGAGGTCCTCGAGCATCGCCAGCACCTGCAGACGGCCGACGAACTCCGGGATCAAGCCGTATTTCAAAAGATCCTCCGGCTCGACGTCGCGGAATATTTCACCGGCCTTGCGGTCCTCGGGGGCCACCACCTTGGCGCCGAATCCGACCGAGGTGGCCCGGCCGCGAGCCGAGATGATCTTTTCGAGGCCGGAAAAAGCGCCGCCGCAGATGAATAAAATATCGGTAGTGTCGACTTGTAGGAATTCCTGCTGGGAATGCTTGCGGCCCCCATGCTGGGGTACCGAGGCGACGGTGCCTTCTATGATCTTGAGCAGTGCCTGCTGCACGCCCTCGCCGGACACATCGCGGGTGATCGAAGGATGGTCCGATTTGCGGCTGATCTTATCGATTTCGTCGATATAGACGATGCCGCGCTGGGCGCGCTCGACATTGTAGTCGGCCGACTGCAAGAGCTTCAGGATAATGCTCTCGACGTCCTCGCCAACATAGCCGGCCTCGGTCAGAGTTGTCGCATCCGCAATCGTGAAGGGCACATCGAGAAATCGTGCGAGTGTCTGCGCAAGCAGCGTCTTGCCCGAACCGGTCGGTCCGATCAGCAGGATGTTCGACTTCGCCAGCTCGACGTCGTTGTGCCTGGTCTGGTGATTGAGCCGCTTATAGTGATTGTGAACCGCGACCGAGAGCACCTTCTTCGCATGGTCCTGGCCGATGACGTAATCGTCAAGAATCTTGCCGATTTCCTTAGGCGCAGGGATGCCGTCGCGCGACTTCGCCAGGGAGGACTTGTTCTCCTCGCGGATGATGTCCATGCACAGTTCGACGCACTCGTCGCAGATGAAGACCGTCGGTCCGGCAATGAGCTTACGCACCTCATACTGGCTCTTCCCGCAGAACGAGCAGGAAAGCGTGTTCTGGCCGCCGCTGCTGACTTTGCTCATCGTTTGGACCTGCCGCGCATTGTTGTAGTGCGAGGAGCGCGCTTTGGGTCTTGATCGGTCAGACCAAAGGATGGGGCGGCGTTTCTGATCGCGTCCGCATCCCGCATGATCTCGAGACAGGAGATCAGTTCCACGTAGCTTGGACCACCTTGCGTTGTCATGGCGACGCATTGGGTTTTGTGAGCACAGGAATACTGCGCCCAATTCTTTGCCAGCATTTCCGGCGCGGCCAGCTCATCACCCGGCAGGCTTCCTTGTCGCGTCCGGCGCTGATCGCACCCTTCGCTGCCGCATCGCAACTTGAGCCGATGTTCAACTTCGGCGGACGGTCGGCAAGCGCAGACACGACTTGCGACTCGAGCGGTATGACCGGCAGCACGATCGTGGTGGCAAAAAGCGGAAGCGGTTAGTTTCACCTGAGGTTGCCTCTGGGTCCCGGCTCCCTGGCGTGGCATATGGTCATCCGATATTTCCAAATTGGAGCACCCGCTGTCTCATGCTGCCCGGTTCCGGCAGCCCGCGGCGGAGCGGGGCACCTCCGCGCAAACCGACGCGCCATCGTGCGGTCGGTGACTATGTTTCCAACCACAAACACGAGAATCCACGCCACCAGAGCGCCACCCTGAAAGGCCGCCTTCTACGGGCGTGCAAGGTTTCGCTCCGCGTCTTCGCACAAGACAATGGAACTGATGATCGCCGCAACAAAAGGAGCCAGGATCAATACTTTCATCTGCGGTCAATCATTGACTGATCCGGGCGCTCCGAACGGTGAGGTTATGTCGCTGCTGCAGATCGTTCGATCAAAAACACGCAGGTCATCGCACGTCGGATAAAATTATCTTACCCCGCGCCATAGCAGTCGCCTAGCCAAAAAGCGCAACGCCATCGCCTAACAGACCAAAAAGAATTTAAACGTTCAAACGAATTGTGTAGCTATTCGCATTGGCCAGGCGCATGGTAACAAATCTCTGCCGTGTCGTGAAACGCAAAGCTTGTGGCTGAAGCAGGTTCGGTCCGCAATCGGTAAGGCGCTCGCGTTTCAATCTGTTGCCCTGCATAAAAGCGGTGATCCGCAACCGACTATAGACCTGTTGCGACGGTCATGTCGCGGCAGTTCTTATCTGCTCTCGACCAACGAAGGGAATGTTTCTTGCAGGTCCTCGTCCGCGACAACAATGTCGATCAGGCGCTCCGTGTGCTCAAGAAGAAGATGCAGCGCGAAGGCGTGTTTCGCGAAATGAAACGCAGGAGATTTTACGAGAAGCCATCCGAAAAGGCGACGCGGGAACAGGGCGAAGCGATCCGGCGAGCCCGCAAGCTCGCACGCAAGAAGGCCCAGCGCGAAGGCCTTATCGCCGCTCCTAAAGGAAAGAAGGTGCCGCCCCGCAGACCGACCGGGTGGCCGCCATTCGCGGGCGCCGCCGGACCTCCACGCCTGCCGTGATGCCCTCACCGAGGTCGGGGCGCTTGCAGATTATCTTTTGGCGAAGATTGTCGGGCGGTAGAGCACATTCTGTCCTCTCGGCGCCATCGCGGGGCGTCCAAAAACCGGTCGCTGCGAGTTTCTCGAACCAGTCTCCGGATCAAAAACGGAAATTGGAAAATACAACCGGTGACTCTCGCCTAAAATGCACCGATTTGGCACGAGATTGTGCCCCTTCACGCCGCAAAGACACGGGTGAAGAGGCCTAACCTTCTGAAATATCGACGGTTCTCCCACATCCGGAAACAACGGCGCCGAGACCGCACTGGCTGGCTGGGGCGCCAGGATTCGAACCTGGGAATGGCGGAATCAAAATCCGCTGCCTTACCACTTGGCTACGCCCCAAAGAGCGCCGGACCATACTTGCGGAAGCGCGGCAGATCAATCGCCAGACGACCCGGGTGTGACCTTGGCGGACGCGTTTGATGTCCTGGCAGCACCGGGCGGTGAGGGAACGGATACGAGGATGCTGGCGTTTGAAGGGGAGACTCTACGGCTGCCGAGCGTGGCCGACCGCATTCCGCCGTTGGGTTGATTTTGAGTCCGTGGACCGTGTTCGCTTGCGGAGATAACACCATGATCGTAGCGCGGCTGGGGGCGACTCTCGTTCTTGCAATCGGAGCGCTGATCTCGACGGCGGCGGCCTTCGACAACGGGCAATGGAACGACGTTCCCGACCACGTGCGATCGTGGTTTAAGTCGGTCCGCAGTCCCAGCGGCGTTCATTGCTGTGATATCGCCGATGGGCATCGCACCGACTGGGAGCTCCGCCCGGCCGGCTACTTCATTCCGAATCCTATCGATCCGGCAGGTGAATGGATTGAGGTGCCGCCGGGAGCCGTCGTCCACAACGCGGGCAATCCAGTCGGTGAAGCGATCGTGTGGTGGAATGCGGTCGAAATTGATGAAGATCAGACGGGCATTTTCATTCGCTGTTTCGTCCCGGGCGACGGCGTATAGCAGCAAAAGGGCGACCTCGATGGGTCGCCCGCCCATTCCGGTTCATGCGTTCCTGAAATCGCCGCCGTCACTCGCTGGCCGTGGCGGCGAATTCGTCGAAATGCATGTAGCTGTCCGCCTTCGACCATAGGCCAATCTTCCCGGAGACCGGTTCCGGCAACGTGTGCTGCAGGTAGAGCTTGCCGTCGAGATAGCCCTCGACCTTATTGCCCGCGATGCGGACTTTGAGGTCGTGCCATTGCCGGGACGCGGTCGGTGTGTTTCTGACCCATTCGACGGACGATCGCCGGCCTTTCTCGAATTTCCACAGGACCAGATTGTTTTCAAGGCAGTTCGCCCGGATCGTCAGATAGTCGCCATTGGGCTTGAGATTGAAAAGGATGCCGGCGCCCTGATCGATGCGCCCCGAGAGGCCTTCGAAGCGCACGCTGATTTCCCCATTCTTGAAGTTCTCGACGTCCTTGGCGACCACATAAGGGTAATAGGCATAGGCCTGCACGCGGTCGAGAAATTCCGCGTACCGCTCGCCATAGAGCGCACGTGCCTTGTCGGCGATGCCGGCGGAGGACTGGCCCTCCTTCCATTGCCGTCCGTCGACTGCCAGCACGGTCTTGCCCGCTTCAGTCTCGATCCGCCAGATGCCGACCACCGGAACCAGTGACTTGGGTTCGGCGCCGGTGGTTTCGCTGGAGAAATCCGCCTTGGAGACCGGCGCCGCAATTGCCGGCGGCAGCAAGGCAACGGCGCTCACGACGGCCATCAACATCACTCTCGTGCCACTCTTCATGACGACCTCCCTTAAGGAACGTTCGGTTGTTGGACGGTAAACGGCGACTGCGCCACCATGCGAGAACGATCAGGATGGGCAGCACGGCAAGAAACCAGAGGAGGGAGAACGCGCCATCCGCGACGAGGGGATAGCCCGGAAATTCGGCGGAAGGGATTGGCGCGGGAGGCTGTACGCCTGCAAGCCCGTAGATCAGCGGCAGAACTTCGCGGGGACTTGTCGATCGGCTGGTGTCCTGGCGCGTGTCCTGGCGCGTGCCGTAGCGATATTCGATCTCGCCGTACGCGTCATCGCCAACCGATGACACGATGCTATGTCGCGCGGTGGCGAGGCGAGTGGAGACGTGCGGCATCACCCGATCGAGCTTCGCCAGCACATTGCGTCGCAGATCAATGTAGCGAGGGTCTTCCGCCGCAAGGTGGACCGTGATGGTTAGCGGCTCGGCAAGCTTCGCGAGCTGATTTGCGTCGGCAACCGCGAAAGAATTGCGGCGATCCTCAGTGACGTCGATCGATGTCTTGAACTGCGACACCGCAAGGAGCGCGGCCGCCGCGGCGCCAACGCAAAGGGCCGCGCGCATCAGCTTCTCCCGGATCGCGACGCCAGGCGGCAGCCAGATCGCTGCCAGGGCCGCAAAGCCGCAGATGGCGACGGCCACGCCCGCAATGAGGCCGATGGAAAGAAGTCCTTGCTCGAACGTGCGAATGACCTGGGTCAGCGACAAACTGGCGAGCCATTCAAGCCAGCCAGGTCGGCCCGCGATGGTGAAATCGAGCACCCAGGACCCGACGGTAAATGCGAGCGTCACGATCGCGGCGGTGGCGCTGCTCTCGGTGATCGACGCGGCGAACAGGGCCACGGCGCCAATGATGAGACCGTAGAGCAGATGCCCGAAGAACAGCGTCAGCGTCTCGGCAGCAGACAAGTGCCCGCCGACCATCCACCACGCCACGACCGCCGAAAGCACCGGAATTGCGCACAACAGCCACGCGCACAACACGGCAGCGAGCTTGACGCCGACAAGCGTGGCGGTGCGGTATGGCAGCTGGACCAGAAGCCCAAGCCCGCCGGACTGCTTCTCTTCCCCGAGCACCCGGATGGCGACGAACGGAAACAGGAGCGTGACCGCCACATAGAACGACCCGAACGTCGGGACCAGGATTCCATCCAGGGGGGAAAGACTGGTGGCGAGCACCGGCAAGTTGGCGGCCGCGGCACTCGCCTCGCCGTAGAGCGACATCGCTTGAAAAAAGCTGTAGCCGACGAGCGGGCATGCGAAGAGCAACAGCGTCCATAAGGCGCGACCGCTGGTGATTTCCCGCAGCTCCTTCGCGAACAACGGCCGTATGGGAGCATTGCGTGCCCACGATGTCTCAGGTGAGGGCAAGGAAGATGTCCTCCAGAGTCCCGCCGGGACGGTTGGCTCGGCCACGCAACTCTTCGAGCGTACCGACGCCTCGAATGCGGCCGTCCGCCAGCAGGGCGAAACGGTCGCAGACTTGCTCGGCATCCCGCAGTTGATGAATCGACAAGAGCAGCGTGCGGCCGCCCGAGGCCACGCGCCGCAACGTATCCATCATGTCGCGACTTTGTCTGAAGTCGAAGCCGTCGAACGGCTCGTCCATCAGCAGAATCGGGTGCGGCGTCAGAAATCCGAGCGCGATGATGAGGCGGCGATTATAGCCCTTGGAGAGGGCGTGAATGCGCTTCGCCAGGACAGGGCGGAGACCAACGGCTGAAATGATCTCGGACACCTCGTCCGCCGGCCGCCGGTAGATGCCGGCAAAGAGAGTCAACGCCTGTTGCGCGGTTTGATCGGCGTAGGGGCGGACACCGTCGGGCAGATAGAAGATCGCCTCGCGCCGCCGGTGCGCCGGCAGCGGTTGATCGCGGAAGCGAATCTCGCCTGAATCGACCGGGAGCAGACCCGCAATCGCTTCAAGCAATGTGGTCTTGCCAGCGCCGTTCGGCCCGATCAGGCCAAGGATCTCGCCGGCCTGCACCGAGAAGCCAACGTCCTCGAGCGCCAGCTGTTCGCCGTAAAACTTGGTAAGCGAAGCGATCTGCAACAATGCAGTCGACAACATCGCGCGTCCTTACACGTGCTACAGGCGTAGACTTCTGGACGCGATGCTTCGGCTGTCGCCTCGTGGGGAGATCGCACCCCCATGGACCCATTAACCGGACACGTCCGTGGCATGTCAAGATCAAAGCACGGTATCGCAGGCCCAGTGACGTCGTCCTCCCTCCGGCTCGCAAACGGCGATTTGACCTCTTCGGTCCCGGGACTACATTGCGCGCAGGAGTGCGTGGTCAGGCAGCGCGGCCGGTCGCGCCGGGAGGGGCATCGCGGCCGATCGGCGGAACGCGAAGGCGGCGGAAACGCGCAAAAGCCGGAGACAGGGAAAATCATGGCCTACCGGGCGCCGGTCGAGGATATCATCTTCAGCCTCAAGCACGCGGCGGGGCTCGCCAAAGCGCGGGCGGAGGGGCTTTACCAGGATCTCGGCGACGATGACCTCGACATCGTGCTCGGCGAAGCCGGCCGGTTCGCGTCCGAAGTGCTGGCGCCGCTCAACGCTGCGGGCGACCGCTACGGCACGCCGTTCCGCGATGGCGAAGTCACGATGCCGCCGGGCTGGAAGGAAGCCTACCGGGACTGGGCGGCGGCCGGCTGGAACGGCGTCGCCGCGCCGACCGCATGGGGCGGCCAGGGCCTGCCGCGCGCCGTCAACGCCGCCTGCATCGAAATGTGGAACTCGGCCGCCATGGCGTTCGGCCTTGGCCCGGTGCTCACCATGGCGGGGGTGGATTCGCTCGCGGCCTTCGGGCCCGAAGACCTGAAAAAGACCTATCTGCCCAAGCTCGTCTCGGGCGAATGGATGGGCACCATGGAGCTCACCGAGCCGCAGGCGGGCTCCGATGTCGGCGCGCTGCGCACCCGCGCCGAGCGCGCCCAAGATGGCGCCAACGACGGCAGCTATCGCATCACCGGCAGCAAGATATTCATCACCTACGGCGAGCACGACCTCACCGACAACATCATCCATTTCGTGCTCGCCCGCATCGCCGGCGCGCCGGAGGGCACCAGGGGCCTGTCGCTGTTCCTGATCCCGAAATTCCTGGTCGGCCCCGACGGCAGGCTCGGCGCCCGCAACGATCTGCGCGCCGCCCGCATCGAGCACAAGCTCGGGATGCATGCCTCGCCGACCTGCCACATGGTCTACGGCGATCATGGCGGCTGCGTCGGCTATCTGATCGGCGAGGAAAACCGCGGCATGGCGGCCATGTTCACCATGATGAACGAGGCCCGGCTTGCGGTCGGCCTGCAGGGCGTCGCCATCGCGGAAACCGCGACCCAGCAGGCCGTCGCCTACGCGCGGGAGCGCCGTCAGGGCCGCCCCCACCCTACCCTCCCCCGCATGCGGGGGAGGGAAAGGGAGGGGGGGCCGGCGGAGCAGGTCGCCATCATCGCCCACGTGGACGTGCGGCGCATGCTGCTCACCATGCGCTCGCTCACCCGGGCGGCGCGCGCCATCTGCTTTGCGACCGCGGTGGCGCTCGATCGCTCTCACCTCGCCCGCGATGCCGCCGCCCGCAAGGCGGCCGACGAGCGCGCCGCATTGCTCACGCCGGTCGCCAAGGCCTTCTCCACCGATATCGGCGCCGAGGTCGCCTCGCTGGGCATCCAGGTTCACGGTGGCACCGGCTTCATCGAGGAGACCGGCGCCGCGCAGCACTATCGCGACGCCCGCATCGCCCAGATTTATGAGGGCACCAACGGCATCCAGGCAATCGATCTCGTCACCCGCAAGGTGCCGCTCAACGGCGGCGCCGCGGTGCGCGGCTATATCGAGGAATTGCGCCAAACCGTCGATGCGGTGAGGGCGGCGAACGATCCGGCCTTCGGGGCGACCGGGGAGCGTCTCGCCGCGGCGACCGACAGTCTCGCGCAGGCGACCGAGTGGATCCTCACGGCGCTCGACTTGAGGCCCGATGCGGCGCTCGCGGGGGCGACCACCTATCTGCGCCTGTTCGCCTCCGCGGCCGGCGGCTGCATGCTCGCCGACGAGGCGCTGGCGGCGGCACGCCAAGGCGCTGCGGGCGACGGCGCCGACCGGCCGGGCCGCATCGCCATCGCCCGGTTCTTCGCGGAAAATCTTGCCATCCAGGCGCCGGCCCTGGCGCGCATCGTCACCGAAAGCGCCGACGCGGCGCTGATGGCCAACGCCGGCATAGGTGCGCCATGACCGGCCAAATGGCAAACCATGTGATCGTGACCGACGACGGGCCGATCCGGATTCTGCGGCTCAACCGGCCCGACAAGAAGAACGCGCTCACCGATGCAATGTACGAAATGCTGTCCGAAGCGCTGGAAAACGCCGCCGTCAGCAAGAGCATCCGCTGCGTGGTGATTGCGGGCGGCCCGGGGGCCTTTACGGCCGGCGCCGACCTGCAGGATTTCCTGCGTGCCGCCCAGCACATGGAGGGGTTGCGGCCCCAGGCGACGCGCTTCCTCCACCGCATCGCCCATGCCGGCAAGCCGCTGGTTGCCGCCGTCGAGGGCGTGGCGATCGGCATCGGCACCACACTGCTGCTGCACTGCGACTACGTGGTGGCCGCGATCGATGCGCGTTTCGCGACGCCGTTCGTCAATCTCGGGCTGGTGCCGGAAGCCGCTTCGAGCCTCCTGGTGCCGCGCCTCATGGGCACGCGGCGCGCCTTCGAGCTTCTGGTCATGGGCCGCCCGCTTAACGCCGACGACGCCAAGGCCCTCGGCCTCGTCAACGAGGTGGTGCCGGCCGGCGAAGTCGAGCCCGAGGCGCTGAAAGCCGCCCGCCAGATCGCGGCGCTGCCAGCCGAAGCGGTGGCGGCCTCGCGACGGCTGATCCGCGGCTCCACTGCCGAGATCGTGAGGCGGATCGACGAGGAGTCTGAGCTTTTCAAGCGGCGGCTCAAGTCGGAAGAAGCGAAGGCGGCGTTCGAGGCGTTTTTCAGCCGGAAGGGGTGAAGGGGAGCCAGTTGCGCGAGGCGGCGGACAGCTCGACAAGGCGAGTGGAACCCGCCGCCGGACAGCGCGCTTCATGCGGCGATTTCAAGAACGCGCTGGTGGGCCCCCAGCCTTTGGCTCGGCGATATCGACCGACAGGCAGCCTTCGATCGCTTCATGGAGATTGCCGAGGAGCTCTTCCATCGTTTCCCCCTGGGTCGCGCAGCCCGGAATAGCCGGAACCTCGGCCCAGAAGCCGCCCTCCTCCGCATCATGCACAACGACTTTGATCTTCATGTCCCTTCTCGAAAGAGAGAACGAAAATAGAGGTCGCATCTGCAATGCAAGTCTTTGCCCTTAGCAGAGATTTTGAACATCAGTAATTTGCAGATTGACAGAGAGATAGTCCTATAGTAAGTTAATTATCCTATCAAAAGAACCAGTCTATCGATTGATGGTCGCCGCAAACGCCGCCCGTTGCGAGTTTCTTTCGTAGTCGCTGGCCCCACGTTCTTGAGGCACCCCACGCCGTTTCGCTTTGTGTTACTCCGGCCCCTGCAATTCCCTGTTCCGACGGGTGAATTCCCTGTTCTGGCGGAGAAAATTCCCTGATCCGCGAC
>Ga0137359_10001495_pt1 | contig 18513 bp, 18 predicted proteins | sample Mad1_40_16metaG_FD_108281 | JGI IMG/M metagenome (GOLD analysis project Ga0137359, IMG submission 108281) | Vadose zone soil microbial communities from Angelo Coast Range Reserve, California, USA - Mad1_40_16 metaG | ecosystem: Environmental > Terrestrial > Soil > Vadose zone | place: USA... | reverse complement strand
TGGGACTACTACAGTCGCCCTTCGGGCTCCTTTCGTAGCCCCATACAATTTTGCATCAAGATAATGTGTAACCAATGTCATGGCACTTTTGGGTGTAACCAATGTCGTGGCACTTGAGAACTAACCACTAGCGACTGTTTTTTCCCTACTTGCGTAAGCGGTGACCCCACCCCCTCGTTTGATGTATTCCTATTCCCGGCGACGAGGTAAGGCGCTTGATCAACCCTCGGTCGCCGAAAAAAGTATTCAGACGTCAAAGGAGAAGGAAGACCATGAAAGCCAAAAGCGGACTCGTAAAGCTAATTTCACTGGCCGCGTGGAGGACAACAGACATGGACGGTGGCCAAATCAAGAGAACAACTCGGCTCGCCATGGGTTTAGCATTGTTTGGGGTTCTATCCGTAACCCAGGCATCTGCCGGCGCTTCTACACGTTCGTTTGTATCCGGAAACGGCAACGATAACAACCCGTGTAGCCCTGAAGCGCCCTGCCGTACATTTGCTCACGCTATCACTCAGACGGATGCTGGTGGAGAAATCATTGTAATGGATTCGGCGGAGTACGGCACCGTTGCAATTGATCGAAACATAACGATCGACGCGCCAAAAGGGATTTACGCGGCTGTTAACGTGGTGCAACAGGGGACGGGCATAACCATCTCCTCGCCAAACGTAACTCGAGTAGAACTCCGCGGGCTAAGGCTCATTTCACAAGGCGCTGACAGCACCGGCATTTCCTATAACGGCGCTGGATTTCTTTACATCGACAACTGTGTAGTGGACGGCTTCTATGGGTTCGTACCAAGCAAGGGAGTTGGAATCGCAATCCTCAATGCGGGGTACATCTTCGTCAAAGACACCAATGTGCGGAATGGCAGCACAGGCATCCTGACCGCTCAGGGTGGCTTCGGCGCGTCAATCACGCTTGATCAAGTGCGTCTCGAGGGAAACAACTATGCAGGATTGCGCCTTAGCGATAAACATAAAGCTACGATTCGCAATTGTGTCGTGAGCGGTAATGTGAATGCCGGCTTCCTGGCCGATGTGCAAACGAGCCCGTCTGAATTGAACATCGAGGCTTGTACGATCAGTGGCAATGGAACAGGCGTGAAAGCCACCGGCCCGGGCGGGAACGCGCAGGGAAGGGTGCGCATATCCAACTCAACGGTGAGCCATAACGATGTTGGTCTGGTCATCCAGGCCAGCACCGTGCTTTCCGCAGGCAACAATACGATCCGCGACAATCAATCAGTCTTTGACGTCACCCCTCATGACATCGTTGGAGTAATGGTGATCTACAAACAGAGATAACGTCGCCCAGTCCTCATCACGATTACTGAAAGGAGAGAGATCATGAAGATTATCAGATTAGCAAGCTGTTCGATTTTGTTTGCGGTTTTGCAAGTGGCCGCGCAAGGCTACGCGAGTACCTTGGCTGCGACGCCGCAAACGTTTGTGTCGGGAGTTGGCAATGATAATAACGCGTGCAGCCGGCAGCAACCTTGCCGGACATTTGCACACGCTATCACTCAGACCGATCCGGGTGGAGAAATCGTCGTACTGGATTCGGCGGAGTACGGCACGGTTTCTATTGATCGGGAAATAACGATCGAAGCTCCCAAAGGAGTGTACGCCGGCGTTGACGTGCCGTCGGTAAGTGCCGGTATCGAAATCATGCCAAAAGCAACCCGGGTAACGTTGCGAGGGCTTCGGATAAATTCGACCGGTGCGAACTTAAGCATTGGCATAGCGTTCAAAAGTGCGGGAACGCTATCCGTCGAAGACTGCATTCTGGACGGCTTTCCGGGACTCGCCTTCAAGGAGTTCGGGATTACAGTTTCGAATGACGACCCTTCCACTTCGAATGCCGGAACTCTATACGTTAAAGATACGGCCATAAGAAATTGGGACATCGGCATCATAGCGGAGGGTTTCTACTTGCAGAACGATAAGTTTGGACTCGGCGCAGAACTCACATTAGAGCGTGTCCAGCTTGAGGCCAACAATATCGGGTTGCAAGTGCTTCAGAGGCACAAGGCGACTATTCGCGACAGTGTCATAAGCGGGAATGGAACTGGTCTGAGCGTTTTCGCGGGCGATTTTCATTCCGCGAAGATGGTAATCGAACGATGCTTGATCGCGTATTCTGGAGGCAACGGTGTGGAATCATTCGGAGCTGATCCTAATTATCCGGGTGTAGTCGTGCTGTCAAACTCGGTGATTGTGAATAACTTTAGGGGTACCGCCCGCGGTTCTGGGGGTTTGCTTTTCTCACGCCACAACAACACGATAGAAGGTAACGCGGTCGACGAAGTAGGGTCGCTCCAAACCGAAACTGGGAAATAGGACATAGCAAAAAGGAGAGAATGACATGAAACGCATGGTTTTAGTGACGCTGGCCTTGCTGGTGGCGAGCCCGTTTGTGATCAGCGCCCAGCCCAGAGGAAAACAGGCCCCGCAGAGTTTCGCTTCATTCTGGCTTAAGTTCAAAGCCGCTGTAGCAAGCGGCGACAAAGAGGCCCTGGCCCCGATGACAGAGCTCCCCTTTCTATACGAAGGCAAAGAGCTTAATAAGCCCGCGTTCATCAAAGAATTCGGCACGATCTTTGATAGGCGGGTGCAAAAGTGCTTTCCCCGGGCGAAACCGGTCAAAGACGGAGACTATTTCGCGATCTCTTGCGGCGAGGCGATATTCATGTTCAAGAAGGTTAACGGCGAGTATAGATTCGTCGAAATCGGCGTCAATGATTGATCGGCGCGGGTCCAACCGACATCTTTCCGAAACCATCGCGCTCAGTGGTGATTAGGCCAGACAGTCTTGCGTATGAGGCCATTGAGCACTCGGCCGATTGACCACCGATCACCATCTTTCCTACTTGCGTAAGCGGTGACGCCGATGCCCATTCGAAGTATCTTTGGCGCGTGGTCAGCGAAGTGAAGACTGACGCGGCCGCAAAATTGAGTCTTAGGGAGAAAAGAGGAGAAGAGATCATGAAAACCAAACACATATTCACAAAGCTAACGTCACTTGCGCTCCTGGTGGCCACACTGACAATCTACGCCGCGAGCCGCACGGGAGCGGCAGCGGTTAGCCCCGCGCCTTCACCTGGGGTTCAGACGGAAGCGCCGGAGACTGTCACCTTCTCATGCGGCGCGTCGGGGATCGGACGAGGGCAGACCGCCAGCATCATCGCAGTTCTTATTGGACTGCTCGACACCGAACGCTCCGTCGAGGCGGAGTTCATGTTTCACGACCGAGATGGCAATCTGCTGGCAAGTTCCAGACAGACTCTGCTTCCCGGCCACGCGGCATCGTTCGATACCCATGGGATAATTGGAGTCCTCAGGCAAGAGCGAATCGAGATCGTCGCGTCCCTGAGGGTCCTTGTCAGTCCGAACGATCCGAACGTGAATCTCATCATTCCAAAGCTTGAGGTGTTCGACAACGCGACCGGTAAGACACAGGTTGCGCTCTATTGCCGTAAGGCGGGAGGAGACCCTCAGTGAATACGACACCTTACACTTCAGAGGCGGTAAGCGAAATAGCTCTTGATTCTTTGAGAGCAGCCGACTGTCTGCTGATCAAAACGACTAACAGCACCTACTGCTTCCTGGTCATTGATCCAGAAAGACGTCGGGGAATATTGACCGGAGGAGCGCTGGGCTCGGACGCAGCCACCAGCGTCCTGCTCGGCGCGGAGATCAATACGAGCGTGCAAGGGTCTGGTCTTTACTCAAAGCTTTGCGAAGGCGCCCGCGGGATATTTTTCCTCTCGGCAGCCGATCGCGTCCAGCAACTAATCACCTCGACCATTTCAAAGCTGGTTCACTCCAGAGCGAAGACCACTCAGCACTCCGAGGCTCCTTGACCATCTCAGTCGCGAGTCGCAACCGCGGCTTCCAACTCGCTCCAGAGTGCCTCCAGCAGAGAAGAGATTTCTTCTTGACGACTGCCGATCTCCGCATATTGTTCCGGGCGCCACTCCGAGGAAGCGTTCGAAAGCTTCTCCGCAAGCGCGCCCAGTTCAATCTCCAACATCTTGACCTCGTGTTCAATGTCTTCGGCCGACCGGCTGCTCTGCCTGGCAGATGAGCCCGCGCGATCTTTGCGCAGCTTGGCTGGTGGCCGCTTCTTCACGGACGGCTTTTCGCTGATTGTCTGCTTGAGGTGGTGGACTGCGTAGAAATCCGAGTAGCTGCCGTTGTGATAAGTCGCCGCGCGGTTCTCGAAGTGCAGAATCTCAGTCGCCAGCTTGTCGAGGAAGTAGCGATCGTGCGAAACGGTAATGATCGTGCCCGGAAACTGTGCAAGGGCGGCTTCGAGCGCCTCGCGCGAAGGTATGTCGAGGTGGTTAGTGGGCTCGTCCATAACCAGTACATTAGCGCGGCTGTAGATTAGTTTCGCGAGCGCGAGCCTGCTCTGCTCGCCGCCAGATAACGCCGCCACCGGCTTCAAAATGTCGTCGCCTGTGAACAGGAACTTGGCCAGGTAGCTTCGCAACTCACCAGGGGTCGCACGCGGGGCCACCGCCGAGATTTCTTCGATGACTGTTGATCCCAGGTCTAGAGAGGAGAGTTCTTGATCGAAGTACTCGATGTTGACGTTCGCGCCCCAGGTCAGGCCGCCGCTGATTGACTGAAGCTCGCCTAAGACTGTTTTCAGAAACGTCGTTTTGCCCGAGCCGTTCGGGCCGATGATTCCAAGCCGCTCGCCTCGCCTCAGCAGAAACGAAATCCCGGAAGCCAGTGCGTCTCTGCCGTAGCCGATCGAAAGGTCCGTGACTGAGAGCACGTTGTCACCCGTCCGAGCCACGCCGTGAAGCCGAAAGTCGCCGACGCGTTCGTCGCGCACGGCCTCGACCCGCTCGATCCGTTCTAGCATCTTGCGGCGAGACTTGGCCTGTTTGGTTTTCTGGCCGGCGATGTTTCGGCGAATGAAGTCTTCAGTACGAGTGATCAGTTCTTGCTGCTCTTCATACTCGCGCGCCTGAACTAGACGCCTCTCCTCGCGCTGCCTGGTGTACGCGCTGTAGTTCCCCGGGTAGACTGTCGCGCGGCCGCCGTCCATTTCGACTATCTTGGTGGTGGTGCGATCGAGAAGAAAGCGGTCGTGGGAGATGATCACGAACGCCGACTTGTACTCTGAGAGAAAGTCTTCGAGCCACTCGACGGCGTTCACATCAAGGTGATTCGTCGGCTCATCGAGCAGCAGAACGTCAGGTTCGGATAGAAGCAACTTCGCCAGCGCGAGCCTGGCCTTCTGGCCCCCGCTGAGTTGTTCAGCCGGTTTGTCCAGCTCGTCGTCGCTGAACCCGAGACCGGCCAGCACGGCTTCGGCGCGCGCGTGATAGCTGAATCCACCTGCAAATTCGTACGCGTGTCGCAGGTCGCTATAGGAGTGCATAGCTTCGTCGAGCGCATCGCCCTTGGTGTCCGACATCGCGTGTTCGAGGCGAGTCATTTCTTCTTCCATCGCGCGGATCTCGGTGAACACATTCAGCGCTTCGTCGCGCACGCTCAGTTGACCTTCGAAGGTTGGCTGTTGTTCGAGCAGACCTATACGAAGCCCTCGAAGCAAGACAACTTCTCCGCGGTCGGTTTCTTCTTGCCTGGTGACCAGGCGAAAGATTGTCGTCTTGCCGGCGCCGTTGCGGCCGACTAGCCCCACCCGCTCACGCGGGTTTAGTTGAAAGGTGACCGCCCGCAGGACTTCGGTCGCACCGTAGGATTTGTAGACGTCGTCAAGCCTGAGAAGCATTTGTAGGAAGAAGAAGCAGGATCAATTTTCCATTTCAATTTGTCATTTTCTATTTTCCATTTTGGATTTGTCATTTGTTATCGAATGGCTCGATGACAAATAGAAAATAGAGAATAGAAAATGGAAAATGACACATGACAAATGGAAAATATGGAAAATAATGGAAAATAGTTCCTTACCGTTTGTTGCCGTTCGTCACCGCGGCTTTGTTCGTGTTTGACGAAGCCGATCTATTGGGACCCGCCGGGGGCGCCGCCTGATTCTCATTCTCAATTCGCGGTTGTGCCTGCTGCTGCTGACCGGAAGGTTGCAACAACTGCGACGGGCGCATCTCGATGATGCTCTGCGGATTCTGGACGATCCGCTCAGCCAGGTAGTTCTTTGTTGTGGTTTCGGTCAAGGTTACTACTACGAGTGCGTTCAACAACACTTGCTGACGCTGTTGCGTTATCGTGTTGATGATGTCGGCGCGAACGTCGTTGAGGGTGAGGTTCTGCGGGGCCTCACGCTTCACATTCAGCTTGAAGATATACCAATTTCCGGCGTTGCTATCCTTCACCGGCTCGGTGTATTGGCCTTCAGTGAGCGACATTATTCGCGTAGCAACATCGGGTACGCCGGCAAAGGACTGCTTCAGGCCCGCCTCCGATGCAAAACCGAGACGGCCTCCGCGAATGGCCGATGCCTGCTCCTCGGATTTTTGCGAAGCAACGGTTGCGAAATCGGCCCCGCTTTTTAGCTGAGCATAGATAGATCTGATCTTCTGCTCGGCTCCTGCCTCGCTCCCGTTATTGCTTGGCGAGACGGCTATCACGGAGATGTCGGCGCCCCGCTCGGCCTTAAACTCGGCTTTGTGATCGGAGTAGTATTTCTCAATGTCTCCGTCTGTAGGCGCGTTCACGCGAGTCTTCTGACGCTCTGTAAGCTCGTTAATTGCTAGCTGGCGGCGAATCTGATCCCGAATTTCTTCCTCGGTGAACCCGGCCTGCTTGATCTGGTTCTGATACTGTTCTTCGGTCACTTGAGCGTCCTGTTTGCGCTTCTGAACTTCTTGATTAACCTTGCTGTCATCCGGCACAAGGTTTTCCTTTTGGGCCTTCTGAAACAGAGCCTCTTCCTGGATCAGTTTTTCAAGAACACTGAGTCGCGCGGCGACGAGCTCCGCCGATGACATCGATGCGCTGCCGCCGCTGGCATCCAGTTGCTGTTTGATCGTGCTGTCAACCTGCTTCAGCGCGATCTCGCGAGATCCGACTTTCGCCGCGACTTCGAGCGGCGATTTGTCCGATGTGCCTTTGCAGGCGGCGAGCAGCATGGAAGAGGAAAGAACTACGGTGAGTGGTTTGAGGTAACGAAACACAGTGATGCTCCTTATCGAAGAGTCCGACAAACTTCAGTTTGTCGCTCTTGTCGATGATCGTTGGATGCTACTCCGTTGCGAGTCAGCGACAAGCTAAAGTGTGTCCGACAAAATGATTTGACGAACGATGAGCCGCCCGTGCTAAACTGTCGCTTTGCTTTCATAGCGCGATTCTCATCGGAGGTACACAACAATGTCGAAACGCTGCGAAGTCTGCGGCAAGGGACCTCAGTTTGGTCACACTGTAAGCCACGCCAACAACCGCACCAACCGCCGCTTCAATCCAAACCTGCAGGGCGTCCGAGCGCTGATCAGCGGCCGCGCGCAACGGATTCGCGTCTGCACGCGATGCCTGAAGGCGGGCAAAGTCGTCAAAGCTGCCTGACCGATGTGTGATCTGCGATTTTGGATTGCCACCGAATGGTGTTAATCCAAAATCCAAAATCTCTCGTTCTACCTCAACCAGCCAAAGCGATTAGATCGATCTCGACCCGCACGTCGCGCGGCAACCGCGACACTTGCACCGTTGATCTAGCCGGCGGCGCTTCTCCAAAAAAGCGCCCGTATGTCTCGTTCATTTCGGCGAAGTCGGCCAGATCAGCGAGAAACACGGTCGTTTTGACCACGCGGTCCAACGAGCTACCGGCGGCTTGAAGCACCGCGCTCAAGTTGTTCATCACTCTTTCCGTCTGCTCCCGTATACCGCCTTCAACTATCTGCATCGTTGCTGGATCGAGCGGAATCTGACCGGAAGCGAAAACAAGCCCGTTTGCCTTGATCGCCTGCGAGTAAGGCCCGATAGCCTTAGGCGCGCTGTCGGTCTGAACGCGGTCTTTCATATTTGCCTGGCTCACTGTTGGGAATTGCGCACGTCGCTGAAACTCCGGATTATCTCAGATGAGTGAGTTGTTGTCCACCGGCAAGGATTCTCGGATTACAAGTTAGGAATTGCGAGATTCCGATCGTGGATTCATGAGTTAACTGGTGAGTTCGCGCTTCGAAGACTGAAGAATCTGAGATGCTTTAGACTGGCACGGGTTCACCGCTTGCGCGCTCGACATCCATCACGCCGCGGACAGACTTGAGCGCGCCAATGATTCTTTCCAGATGCTTGAGGTCGAATATCTCGGCAGTCAGAACGAGCTGGCCGCGCCCCTCGTCATCCAACGACGCGCGGATATCCCGAATGTTGGTGCCAACGCCTGCGATCGCTTGCGTCACGTCGGCGACCATGCCGGGCCGATCTTCGGTCACAAGCCGCATGGTGACCGGATAAGCGGATTCGTGTTTGGCGTCCGCCTTCATCCATTCGACTTCAATCAGCCGCTCCGGGTTCACAAGCAAGCCGGGCATGTTGGGGCAGCGGGTCGAATGCACGGCGACGCCCTTGCCGCGAGTAATGTAGCCCATGATCTCTTCGCCGCGAATCGGATTGCAGCAGCGAGCGCGATATACCATTACGTCGTCGATTCCTTTGACCACGATCCGGTCCTGCAGTCCAAGCGCGCGCTTGACGACCTGCTTGAGCGTCGGCCGCTTCTCTTGCTCGATTTCGCCAACGCGGTCAGGCGGCAGGAGCTTGGCGATCACGTTGCGCGGAAGCACCTTGCCGTAGCCGATTGCGGCGAGCAAATCATCCGTGCGCGCAACTCCATAGTCGGCGGCGATACGGTCAAGATCGCCGTTCGACAGCAACTTTTTCGTGTTCAGCCGGAATCGGTCCGCTTCCTTTTCGAACAGCTTCTTGCCAAGCTCGATCGCAGTCGTTCTTTCGCTCTCGGCGAGGTAGTGACGAATCTTCGCCCGCGCCCGCGAAGTTTTGGCGAAGTTCATCCAGTCGCGCGACGGGTGCGCTGAGGGCGAGGTCATTATCTCGACCACGTCGCCGTTGCGAAGCTGGTACTTGAGCGGCACTATCCGGCTGTTGACTTTGGCCCCAACGCAAGCGAGACCGACTTGAGTGTGAATCAGGAAGGCGAAGTCCACGGGTGTTGCCCCCCGAGGCAACTCGATCACCTTGCCCTTAGGCGTAAAGCAGTAGACTTCCTTGGGATAAAGATCCAGCTTGAGTGAGTCGAGGAACTCGCGGGAGTCCTTGACTTCCTGTTGCCACTCGACCAGCCGTTTGAGCCACACGAACGCTTCGTCCTCATCGGTGTGCGTTCCTCGCCGTCCTTCTTTGTACTTCCAGTGCGCGGCGATACCTTCTTCAGCAATCGATTGCATTTCCCGTGTGCGGATCTGGACTTCGAACGACTGGCCTCCGTCGCCTACGACCGATGTATGCAACGACTGATAGAAATTCTCTCGCGGTATTGCTATCCAGTCCTTGAAGCGCCCGGGAATCGGCTTCCAGGCTGTGTGAATCACCCCCAGCGCGGCGTAGCAATCCTTGACGGATTCGGTGATTATTCGCATGGCCACGAGGTCGTAAACCTGATCGATGTTTATTTGCTGACGCCGGAGCTTTTGATAGATCGAAAACAGCCGTTTGATGCGCCCTTCGATGTAAACGATCTGGATGCCCGAGGTCCCCATCATGTCGAGGATCCGCTGTTTGACCTCTTCAAGGAATGCTTCCAGGCGTGAGCGGCGGCTCTCGACCAGTTCTTTCAATTTCTGATATTCCTCGGGCTCGAGATGCTTGAATGCCAGGTCTTCGAGTTCACCTCGAACGCGCGCCATACCAAGCCTGTGCGCGATCGGCGCGTAGACGTCGAGCGTCTCCTGTGCGATTCGCCGCCGCTTTTCACCGGGAAGGTATTCGAGCGTGCGCATGTTGTGCAGCCGGTCGGCGAGCTTGACCAGTACCACGCGCACATCGTCCACCATCGCCAACAGCATCTTGCGCATGTTGAGCGCCTGGCGTTCTTCGGTTGAAGCGTGATCGAGCTTTGATATCTTGGTGAGCCCGTCGACCAGATGGGCGATTTCGGGCCCGAAATATTCCTCAATTTCTTCGGCGGACGTTTCGGTATCTTCAACGATATCGTGCAGCAGTCCAGTCGCCACGCAGATCGGATCGAGGTTGAGATCGGCCAGAATGTTTGCGACCTCGAGGGGGTGGACAAGGTATGGCTCGCCCGACTGTCGCGTCTGCCCCCGATGCTGGCGGGCTGAGAACAAGTACGCACGGCGCAGAAGTTGCTCGTCGGCGTCGGGATGGTTCTTCCGGAGCTTTTCGATTATCGTTTCGAACCGAATCATTGTTGATGCAAGGCCGGGTAATATCCCAAAAACAAAAAAAGGTGATCACCCTTTTTGAGGGTGTCACCTGGATTCTAGCACAGGAGGGAAGCTACTTCATTTCGAAGTCGCGGGTGCTTCGGCGGCAGCTTGCTGCTGTTGCGCCTTTTGCATTGCCATGTATTTGTCTTGCATTTCCATGGCCCTCTTCGTCAACTCGTCCTTTCGACCAGGGTCGTACTTCATCTCTTCGATGTAGACCAGCTTCTCATAGAACCAGGCATTGGCGTAGTTTGGGTCGACCGATATGGCCTTCTGCAAGTACTCGTGCGCTTTCTTATCAAGCGGCTTCATCTTTTCGAGGATGTCCGGCGGCACGGATTTGTTATGAGACACGTAACTGGCATTCAGGTCGTAAGATTCCTGCCAGTAGCCCACGCCAAGGGTGTAGTAAACATCAGCCTTGGTCTTCGCCGTAGCCGACGGAAGTGTTGCTCTCCTCTCAAGAGTCTCGCGCTGATGTGCTCTGTACTCCGCGGCCCTCTCAGCGTTGGCTCGGCTTAGCTGGCTGTAGATGTTCGCCTTGAAAGCCAGGGCTTGATCCACCGCGTCGGGTTTATCCTGATTCTTGCTGATGATATCGTCGTAAGCCCCGATCGTTTTCCTGCCAAGTTCGTCCGTCAAACCCTGGTCAAACTGTGCATTGAGCGCGCGAGCATAGAACAGCTGAGCGTTTGTCAGATCAGGGTTAAGTTCAAGGGAGCGTGCGAACTTCTCTTCGGCCAATTGATACTTGCCCTTGTTGAACTCGCGCACGCCGTCGTTAAGGCTATTCTTGGCGCGCAGACTATTGACCACTCCACAACCTGGCGTCGTCAGCGCAAGCACCAATAGCGCAAGCGCCAACAATGCCAGAAGCGCAGGTTTCGTTTTGTTGTTCAAGGCTCGTTCCTCCGGTTCTTGATTCCGTTCCTTCTTTCCAGCTGGCGGGCGAGCCCGTCTACTGCAGGTAGTCTATCTGAAGCCCAATGGGCTGTGCGCCCGCTCCTTTGACCGCGTCGATGACCGAAACGATATCGCCGTATTGTTTATCCTTCGGCGCTTTGATAAACACGGTCTTGTCGGGCCGCTGTTCGAGCAGGTCCTTAAGCGTGGTAGATAGTTCCATCAGCGTCATCGCCTTGCTGTTCAACTCGACCTGCTGATCCAGCCCAGCGCCTTGCATTTTGACGTCGACCATCAGCAAGTCCGATGGCGGGACCATTGAGTCCTTCGTGTCTTGCGGTTTTTGGGGAATCAGCGATTCGAACTTCGCTTCCTTCTGCGGCTGGATCACCATGAATATGATCAGCAGCACCAGCAAAACGTCAATCAGCGGGGTGACGTTGATGTTAGGGGGCGCGAGCCCCAGTTTTCTCGAATGTACTCCTTCGTCGACTTCTCCGTGTGCCATTTTTCTTAAAGCTGCCGAATGAAAGGCAGCATCCTCCATGGTGTTAAAGCACAAACCCCGGCGGACGCTCGCACGGAACGCCCGCAACAAATTCTACGCAACGGACGTTCTGGTTATTGACTGCCGCCCGCCGCCGCTTGACCAGTCTTTTCTTTTTCGGCGACCAGGCCTATACGCTCGAAGCCCGCTTCGCGAATCGAATCGATTATTGACACGACGGTCCCGTACTTTACGAGCTTGCCGCTTTTGATGTACACGACCTGATCAGGCACGGGCTTGTCCTTGAGGATTGTCCTGATCCTCGTCGGAATGTCCGCCATCGCGACCTTGTCCCGGCCGATGTAGAACTCGCCGTTATCAGGGATCGCAATCACGGCCGACGTGTCCTTGATGATATTCGGATCCGGCTCAGGATACTTCGATTTTGGCAACGCGACGCTGACGCCACTCTGCAACATGGGCGCGATGACCATGAAGATGATCAACAGAACCAGCATCACGTCCACCATCGGTGTGACGTTGATATCAGCGACGTAACCACCCTCGCCGCTGCCTACTGCCATTCCCATAACGTTACCTCACTTGAGCTCGCGGCGCTTGATGAAGTAGTCGATGAGCTCCGACGACGAGTTGTCCATCTCGATCGTGAAGGCCTCGACTTTGTTGGTGAAGATGTTGAAGGCCCACACTGCCGGGATTGCCACCAGCAGTCCGAACGCCGTTTCAATCAGCGCTTCGGAGATTCCGCCCGCGACCGCCGCGATGCCGGTTCCTTCAGCCGCCTTCATTCCCTGGAAAGCGCCGATGATCCCGATGACCGTTCCGAGCAGTCCCACGAACGGAGCCGTCGAACCGATGGTAGCCAGTCCCGAAAGGCCGCGCTTCAATTCGGCGGTCTTTAGCGCGGTGGCGCGTTGCAGCGCTCGTCGCGCTGCGTCCATCGTGGTTCCAGGTATGTCGGACCCGGCCTGATGCGCCTGGAACTCCTGGAGCCCGGCGTTGACCACCATTGCAAGGTGCGACTTCTTGTGGCGATCGGAGATTGCTATCGCCTCGTCAATGCGATTGTCCCTAAGCGCGGCGGCAACCTTGGGTGCGAACTGTCGCGACTGGTTCCGCGCCGCGTTAAAGGTCAGCCAACGCTCGACCATCACGGCAATTGAATACATGCTCATGATGGCGAGCACAATTGCCACGACCAGCGCGGGCCATTTCATCTTCTGGATCATGCCCCAGAGCGAGAAATCCTCGGTTCCGCTAGCCGCGCCTTTGTCGGCGGCGGCTGTCTCTTGGAGCAAGAAGAAAGCGAGCTTGTTGCCCGCCAGCCATATGTTCGATAGAAGAAGTAGCATTGGTAGAAACCCTCCACAGTCAGATTAGATAGTCGTACAGCGAGGCTGCTAGTTGCTCGCAGCCTCAAACCCTCGCAGTCTCAAACCCTCGTGCTCACAGGTTGAAGTTGAAGGTGATCGTGCCAATGACCTTCACCGGCACGCCCGTCAACATTGTCGGACTGAACTTCCAACCCTTCGCCGCATTCACTGCCGCGTCCTTAAGAAGCGGGTGTCCATTAAGCGCTCGAGCTGAAATCACGTTGCCCTGTTCGTCAACGGTCACCTCGACTACCACCTGGCCATTGACCCGCGCGGCTTTGGCAAGCGGCGGATAAGTTGGCTCAACCTTCCTGGTGGCCGATCCTTGAAACACGCCGCCCGACTTGCGGATGATCTTTGGCGGCTCAGGTGGCTTCTTGTCCTCCGGCGGTGGCGGCGGCGGCTCCGCTGGACCGGTTGGACCGATGCCGCCGGGAACACCACCCGGTACGCCACCGGGCACGCCCCCGGGAACACCGCCCGGCTGACCACCGATGTCGCCGGCGTTGCTACTCACAAAAACCGGTGGCTTGGGTGATGGCGGCTTGATATCTTTGGGTGGTTCCTTCGCCGACACGAACCCAACTGGCGCGTCCTGCTTGACCACCTTGACGGGCGCCGCGGCTGGCGGGGGTGGTGGCGGCGGAGGAGGAGGTGGCGGCGGCGACAGCAGCGTCAGCAGGTTGAATTGCTCGTTGAGTTTGGCGTCGTAGGCCACGATGCCCCAGACGATCACAGCCGTTAAGAGGGACACCCAGACCGCGGCGGTAACGCAAAAATAAATCCACCGGTCCGATCGCCTTTTGACTGGCGACGACGTTACTAGTTGATCGAACATTTAACTAACCTCCGGTTATTGCGATGGTTCGGAGAAGCACTTCTCAACCGGCACGATTTGTGATCGTTTGATGAGCCATCCACCAAATGAGGCGCTCGCCTCGAATTGCTCGACGGAGTCGCCACCGTCTCTCTGGAGAGTCGGGTAAAGCATGGAGCGCTGATTAGTCAATAACTCTGTTGTGCTGTAAGTCAGGCTGAAAACCGGCTGAGTCTACACTCGCCTTCCCATCTAGTCAAGAAGTTTTCAAACTTCCAGCCAATTAGACACCGATCATTCCGGCTTTGTTCCCACCACCAGGCGCGGACAAGACGGACGCGTTACGCGTCGGCTGCCCTTCAGACCTTCGCCAGGGTTCGCTCGGCCGCGCGGGCCCGGGCTTCGCCAGGCCTCCCTCGCCCTTTATTGCGGCCGGTCACATACTCCCACCATAGCATCATCGGGCTTGCAACCGCGATCGAAGAATAGGTGCCGATGATGATGCCGATCGTCAGAGCCAGCGCGAAGCCCCTCAGCACTTCGCCGCCAAACAAAACAATCGCAACAACCGAAATGAAAGTCAGCCCGGCGGTGATGACGGTCCTCGAGAGGGTCTGATTGATCGAGTCGTTCGCGATCTGGGCAAGGCTATCCCGTCGCCGCAACCTGACGTTCTCGCGTATGCGATCAAAGATGACGATCGTGTCGTTCATCGAGTAGCCCACTAACGTAAGCAACGCGGCGATAACCGTCAAGCTGATCTCCCACTGAAACAGCGCGAAGATCCCGAGCGTTATCAATATGTCGTGAAACACCGCCAGCACGGCGGCCACGCCATAGATCCACTCGAAGCGGAATGCGATGTAAACAAGCATTCCAGCCAGCGCGGCCAGCGTCACGTAGATCGCTCGGTTGCGTAAGTCCTGCCCCACGACCGCGCCGACCACGTCGGCGGAGATCACGGCGAAGTTGCCTTCGGTGAAGTTGGCCTTCATTTTTTCCAGCAGCTCCGCCGACACATCTTGAGTTTGAATAAGGCTGATGTCGGTTATGACTCCGCTGCTGTTTTTGCGGTAATCCGAGATCGCTTGAGCCGCTTTCGTATAGGTTTCGGAGCCCGCGCCAACTCCGAGCGGGTCGATGCGGCCCAACGCTTCCTCGATTTCACTCCTGCCGGCAAGATTCAAGTCGATCTTGCCCGCATAGAAGCGGTCGAGGATCACCGTTTTTACTTTGTTCCCATCGAAGTTGGGCAAATCCTTCACTTCCAGCGTCAGAGCTTGGACCGGGGCCATATCCTGAAGAAAGCCTTTGTTCGGCCCGTTGCGCAGGGCGATGATCTGATCGCCCACCTGTCCATAGGCATGCTCGCTCGGGAAGTACTGTGCCTTGATGTTGAGCGGATCAACTTGCCGCAACTCGGCCTCGATGCCTGCCGCATCAACACTATTGATGTTGATCTTGCCAGCCGCAATATCGCCGGCTGGATTGAGCCGCTGCAACGCGCCGATGATAGACCGCTTGTCCTCATCAACGCGGCGCTCCGCTTCCGATCCGGTGTCAAGCTGGGAGAATGGATGATCAGTTCGTTCGGTCGGCTGGTTACCGGCTGAAGCGTCACCTTGGTCGTATCGATATGCGCCGCAGAAAGCGAGTCCCGAATCTGACCCAGCGACGGTTGCTCCTTGAACCTCACGGTCATGAGCGTTCCGCCTGTGAAGTCGACTCCAAGATTGAAGCCGCGAAACTGCACGGCAATCGCGCCCATCACCAACAGAAAAATCGTGATGCCGATGAAGAACTTCTTCGCGTTCAGCCAGTCTATTTTAGGATTCCTGAATAGCTCTACCATAATGACCCGTGATGCGTGAAACGTGATGCGTGACCCGATCACGCATCACGTTTCACGTTTCATATACTCAATGTCTCCACACGTGCGCTGCGGTTAAGATGCCACATGAAAATTGTCCTTGACACGAACACGGCAGTGAACAAGTTTGCCAGGAGACCTGCCACCAGGGTGACCGCGAACCCTCGGATCGGACCGGTGCCAAACACGAACAGGAAGACGGCCGAAACGATCGTCGTCACGTGCGTGTCTATGATTGTCAAGAACGCCTTGTTGAATCCGACGTCTACCGCCGAAGCCACAACCTTGCCGCTTCGTATCTCCTCGCGTATGCGTTCGAAGATCAGGACGTTAGAGTCGACGGCCATACCTATTGTCAATATCACGCCGGCTATGCCGGGCAAGGTTAGCACTGCGTCAAACATGATCAGCGCTGCGAGCAACAGCACCAGGTTCAGAACCAGCGCCAGCACCGCATTGATTCCCGAGCCCCGGTAGTAGAACAGCATGAACATGACCACCGCCAGCATTCCAGCGATCGAAGCGGTCACCCCCTGGCGAATCGAATCCGCTCCGAGCGACGGACCGACTGTGCGTTCTTCGAGGTAGTCGGCCTTCGCCGGCAGAGCCCCGGACCGAAGCTTTAACGCGAGGTCTTCTGCTGCCTTCTTGGTGAAGCTGCCGGTTATCTGACCTCGGTCGTTGATCTGGCTATTGATGTTCGGCGCGGACGTCACTTCGTTGTTTAGGAGGATAGCCAATCGATCATTGATGTGCTTACTGGTCGCGTCACCGAATCGCGTAGCGCCATCCTTCGTCAGCGAGAAGTCAATCTCGTAAGACCCGCCATATTGCGACGATCTCGCGGACGCGTCACGCATGTCGATCCCGGTGACGACGGGATTCTTGCCCAGGACCACCCAGCCTGTCTGCACGGCCGAGGTCGCATCAGGACGATCCCGATACTCCTTTACTTCGTACTCGGCGGTATACTGGTCCGTGCCTGGTGGAGTCGCTTTAGCAGCCGCTTCAGCCTGTTCCTTTGTGGGGTAAGGAACAGTTGTCCCCTTTGCGACAAGCTTCAGCTCGAGAATAGAGTCGGCGTTCAGGGTGTTTTTGATCCGCTCCGGATCATCGACGCCGGGCATCTGAATGACTATTTGATAAGTGCCCTCGCCGCCCTGGCGCTGAATTGTAGGCTCGGTAACGCCGAACGCGTTGACGCGGTTGTCAATGATCGCCATCGCCTGCTGGGTCGCCCTTTCGCGCAGCTCGTTCTGTTTGGTTTCGGAAATCGACGCTGTTACTGAGTTGCCCTTGTCACTGAAGGTCCAGTCAGAGCCGAAGTCGATCTCTAATTCCCTCACTATGTCCGAGTTTTTCGTGTTGTCAGCAGCCTCAACGACGATCTTGCCGGGCGTATCTGCGTTGACGGTGGTGAAGGGAAGATTCTTCTCTTGCAGCTTGGCGCGCGCGACTTCGGCATTGCGCTGGGTTACCTTCTGTATTACCTCATCGGTTCGCACCTGCATTACCAGGTGGCTGCCTCCACGAAGATCGAGACCGAGGTGAATGTTCTCCGACAGGTTCTGTTTGATTTGCGTCCAGTTAGTGAAGTCCTTGACGCCAGGCGTGTGGTGCGGTTTGAAGACTATCGCGAGTCCCGCAATCGTTACCACCAGAATAATGATGACCCTGTTTCTAATCTTGCTATGCATACTGCGTCACCTTGAACGTTACTTGATCGCTTCGACTTCTTTCTCGGAAGTCTGCAATCGGGCGATCGCGCTGCGTTCGGCTTCAACCGAGACGGACTGCGCGATTCTCAATTGTACCGTGTCGTCCTTCTCACGCACCGCGACAATCGTCCCGTAGATCCCGCCGGTGGTGACAATCTTGTCGCCCGCCTTGAGCGCCTTAAGCATCGTTTCTCGATCCTGTTGCGCCTGCCGCTGTTTCTTTTGCTGCGGGCGAATTAACAGGAAGTAGAAGATGACAAAGATCAGGATGAACGGCAGTAAGCCTATCAATCCGCCTGTGGCGCCTCCTCCTCCGCCCTGAAGAAAAGCCAAAGAACCGAAATCAATTTTTATGTTCATTGAAAACGTGTTGGCACTTCCCGTGGGAGGTTCCGCCCGCGGGGGCTGCGGTCCGAAATCCTTGGTGAGGATTAGTCCTGTCCGCGTGCTAGTCTACTCAGAAAAGAATCGCGAAATTCAATAAAAGTGCCAAGCGTGATAGCTTGCCTCATCATCCCCATCATGTCAAGGTAGAAGCTGATGTTGTGAAGAGAGCTCAACACCGACCCGAGTATCTCCCCGCTCATATACAAATGCCTCACGTAGGCCCGCGAATATCTCATGCACACCGCGCACCGACAGGCGTCATCAATCGGCTGCGAGTCGTCTCGATACCGCGCGTTCTTGATGTTCAGTTTGCCGCGGCTGGTGAAGAGCTGCCCGTTGCGAGCATTGCGGGTCGGCATCACGCAATCGAACATATCGACGCCTAGCGCGACGGCCTCGACGATGTCTTCAGGCGTGCCGACTCCCATCAGATAGCGAGGCCGGTCCTCAGGCATCAGCGGTGCGATGTGTGAAACGACTTCGAACATCGCGCTCTTCTCCTCGCCGACCGAGAGCCCGCCGATCGCATATCCGTCAAAGCCTATTTCGACCAGCCCCTCAAGACTTTGCTCCCGAAGATCGAGAAACGTGC
>Ga0137359_10001486_pt1 | contig 18587 bp, 18 predicted proteins | sample Mad1_40_16metaG_FD_108281 | JGI IMG/M metagenome (GOLD analysis project Ga0137359, IMG submission 108281) | Vadose zone soil microbial communities from Angelo Coast Range Reserve, California, USA - Mad1_40_16 metaG | ecosystem: Environmental > Terrestrial > Soil > Vadose zone | place: USA... | reverse complement strand
GCCGACCCATTAAGGCACCGCCAGACGAAAGGGGCGGCAACCGACATGGTCGACCTAACACCACCGCGCCACATCCCGACTCTACCCTCCTGCGACCTCCCCAACCGTTAGCCGCTAAACCGGAATTCGGCTCGATTCCGGACGTCCGGGTGCCGCGGGCTTCTGCTGGTTGATGCGTATACGCCCTAGCTCACCCGGCCGCCGCCGCTCGCGAGACGGGGCTGTGCTCGAGATCGACGACCGTGTCGTGGAAGCGCCGCAGGCTGCCGTGATGACCGACGCTGACGATCGTCGGGCGCCAGGAAGCCTCACGCAACATCCGGTACAACGACATCTCCGCGGCTTCATCGAGCGCTGAGGTCGCCTCGTCCAGAAAGACGATCTCGGGGCGAGCCAGGAAGATCCGGGCAAAGGCGAGACGCTGCTGCTCGCCGATCGACAGGCGCTGGGCCCAGTTCCCCTCCTCATCCAATCGATCGGTCAATTGCGGAAGTCCGACCGTACGGAGCGCCTCGACGAGTTTGTCGCGCGGAAATTCGGCGGCAGCGTGCGGGTAGACGAGCGCATCCGCCAAGGTGCCGAGCGGCAGGTAGGGGCGTTGAGGCAGAAACAGAGAACCACCGTCCGCCACGCGGATGCGGCCTCGCCCGAAAGGCCACAGCCCGGCGATCGCACGCAGCAGCGTGCTCTTGCCCGCACCGGACGCGCCAGTGATCAGAAGCGGCTTGGCCGGGGTTGCGGACAACGCGATGTCCTGACGCAACTCTCCTCCATCCGGTAGATTGAGATCGAGCGTTTCGATCTCGACGCCAATTCCGCCGCGTTCGATTTCGATCGGCTGGGGAGCTCGTCGTTCCGCTGCGATCTCGTTCATTTTCTCGCGAAACCCGGCGAGACGCTGCACCACCGCCTGATACTCGGCGATCTCGGTGTACGAAGTGATGATGAACGACAGCGATTCCTGGACCTGCCGGAAAGCCGAGGCGATCTGCATCAGGCCGCCAAGCTGGATCACCTTGTCGAAATAGCGCGGGGCCGCCACCAGAAAGGGAAAGACGATGGCGAGCTGATCGTAACCGTAGGTGAACCAGGTCAGCTTTTTGCGACGCTTGATGATCCCCCACCAATTCGCGACGACCTGCGCGAAGCGGCTCTGGAAGGTGTCGAACTCGCGCGGCTCGCCGCCGTAAAAGGCGACGTTCTCCGCATTCTCGCGCAGCCTGACCAGGCTGAAACGAAAATCGGCTTCATAACGCTGCTGATCGAAATTGAGCCGGACCAGCGGATGGCCGATCCGCCGCGTCAGGATCGTGCCGGCGACGGCGTAGATCAGCGCCGCCAGCACCATGTAGCCGGGAATAGCGATCGATCGGCCGCCGCCTAGCGGGATCGTCAAGGCACCGGACAGGGTCCACAGGATCGAGAGAAACGAGACCAGGGTGACAAAGGCACTCAGCAGGCCGAGGGACAAGGCAAGGCTTACCGTCGCGAAGCGATTGAGATCCTCTGAAATCCGCTGATCAGGGTTGTCCGTCGTCGCCTGGTTTAGCTGCATCCGGTAATAGGAGCGATCCTCGAGCCAATCGCGCAGAAAACGCTCCGTCAACCACCGCCGCCAGTGGATATGCAGTATTCCCCGCAAATAGGAGGAATAGACTCCGGCGACGATAAATGCCAATGCGAGCACCCCGAAAATCGCAAACTGCCTCCAGAATTCCGACCAGTCGTATTGCTGAAGCGCATTATAGAAATCATTGTTCCAATAATTGAAGCGAACATTCAGCCACACGGTAAACAGGTTTAGCGCGATGACGGCGGCAAGCAGCCCGATGGCCGACCATTTCTCTTCGGACTTCCAGTATGGCCAAGCGAGGTCCCAGGCCTGACGGAGGAATCCCCGCTTGGTCGCCGCCACCATCATTACCTTCATTGATCTCGCCCCGTCTGATAATACGACTTATGATGCCTGGTTCGTCATGTCTGCGTCCGCTCCCGAGCCGTTCGGCACCGCGCTGCTGACGCGCGGCGTATGCCGCGCCCTGCAGCAGCTCGGCTATGTGAATCTTGCCGAATTCCCGCTAGCTAACGGTCGGCGCGCCGATATTCTCGCCCTCGGCAAGGCCGGGGACCTCTTGATCGTCGAAATCAAGAGTTCGGTGGCTGATTTTCGTGCCGACCGCAAATGGACGACTTACCGTGATTTCTCGGACCGCCTCTATTTTGCCGTACCAGACGACTTCCCGCGCGCGCTGATCCCAGACGAATGTGGCCTGATGGTGGCGGATTCGTTCGGCGCAGCGCTATTACGCGACGGTGGCACGACGCCGCTCAACCCCGGCCGGCGACGCGCGCTGACCTTGCGCTTCGCCCGCATCGCGGCGGCGCGGTTGCGCCGTTACCTCGACCCCGACGCCAGCAGGCTCGACGGGATCTGATCTGCTTTTGACCGGAAATGGTGCGTCCATGAACCGACAGCAACGCCGCGCCGCCGCCAAACAGGCCATCGCTGCCGGCCTCGGTGCAGCAGCCAGCATGGGGACCTCGTCTACCAAAATGTTCGAGGCGGCCCTTGGGTACTACAGTTCCGGCCACTTTGCCGAGGCGGAGCAGTTATCTCGCAAAATTCTTTCCATCTATCCAGACCATGCCCGCAGTATTCATCTGATGGGCCTTTTGGAACATCACCAGGGGCATCCAGAAATCGCATTGAAGCGTATCGGGGAGGCGATCGCATTGAACGATCGAGTCCCCGAGTTCCACCACAATTTCGGCAACGTCTTGAGAGAAGCGGGCAGGCTGGAGGAGTCCGCGATTGCCTACCAGCACGCGCTGGCGCTCAAACCAGACTCGGTCGACACCCTCTATAATCTGGGAAACGTCAGCCAAGACGTCGGAAGGCCGGACCAGGCGGAGGCCTATTTCGAGCGGGCGCTGGCGCTGAGACCGAGTTCGGTCGAGATCCTCAACAATCTCGGCACCGCCTTCCACGACCAAGGCATGCTCGACCGGGCGGTGGCTGCTTACCAACGAGCCCTCTCCCTGCGACCCGATTCCGTCGAAACTCTGACGAACTATGCCGGCGCGCTTCATGACCAGGGCGAGATGGACCGGGCGGTCGCCCAATATGAATGGGCTCTTGCACTAAAACCAGACCATGTCGAGGCCCGCAACGGGCTTGGCGTCACCCTGCGCGAGCAAGGCAAGGTGGAGGCGGCAATCGCCCATTTCGAGCGGGCGCTGGCCCTCGCGCCGGACCACGCCGAGACCCACAACAATCTTGCGATCGCGCTTGAACACTTGGGCAGGCTGGACGAGGCCGTCGCCCATTACGAGCATTCCCTGCGCCTCGGGCCCGACCAAGCCGAGACGCACAACAATCTCGGCAATGCGCTCGAACACCAAGGACGGTTGGATGAGGCGATGGCCTCCTATGAGCGGGCCCTTGCCCTCAAACCGGACTATCCGGAAGTGCATTACAACCGCGGGCTGCTGTTGTTGCTGCGCGGAAAATACGCGCATGGCTGGGCCGAATACGAATGGCGCTGGCACTGCAAAGACAATCCTGAAAAGCGCGAGTTCCGCTGCCCGCAATGGTCTGGAGAACCGCTCGGCGGGAGGACCGTTCTGCTACATGCCGAGCAGGGGTTCGGCGACGTTATCCAATTTCTCCGCTATGTCCCGGCAGTTGCACAACTAGGCGCAAACGTGTTGTTGGCGGTGCCCCGGCCGCTGACCCGAATCGCCGACAACCTGCCTGGCGTCACCGCGGTATTCTCTCACGGTGATCCGGTCTCCGAATCCGATCTCCATTGTCCGCTGCTCAGCCTGCCGCTAGCCTTCGGCACCCGGTTGGAGACCATCCCGAACTCGGTACCCTACCTGGCTCCTCCGCCGGACGCATCGGTCGCGTGGGCAAGTCGCTTTTCGCGGTGCTCCGCGCTGAAGGTCGGTCTGGTGTGGTCGGGCAACCCCGCAAATCGGCTCAACACGACCCGTTCGATACCCCTGCCGATGCTGGAACCACTATGGGGTATTGCGGGAGTCCGCTGGTTCAGCCTGCAGGTTGGCGACCGGGCCGGCGATATCGCCCTTGCTCCGAAAATCGATGATCTGTCACCATTCTTGACCGATTTCGCCGAAACCGCAGCGGCGATTTGCCACCTCGACTTAGTGATTACGGTCGAGACGGCTGTTGCCCACCTGGCGGGCGCGCTCGGCCGACCGGTTTGGGTTCCCCTGGCCTTTGTGCCGGCCTGGCGTTGGCTTCTGGATCGCGAGGATAGCCCCTGGTATCCGACGATGCGGCTGTTTCGCCAAACGACCCCGGGCAAATGGGCGACCGTCGTCGGGGATCTCGCCGATGCCTTGGCAAAGATGGCCGATGTCAGGGCGGTCAACGGCTGAAGGGCTCAGCTGGCCAAGCGCGCGATCGTCGCTGTCGTGCTGTAACCTGGCACGACCTTGGCGAGAAGCACCTCGCCACCAACACTCCTGACGAAATCGGCCCCGACAACCTCATCGAGGCGGTAGTCGTCGCCCTTGACGAGCAGCTGTGGCTGGATCTCCCGAATGAGCTCGATCGGCTTGTCCTCCTCGAAGACGACGATCAGATCGACGGCGGCGAGGGAGGCCAGCACGGCCGCGCGCTCGGATTCGTTCTGAATCGGACGTCTCGGTCCTTTGAGCCGCGCGGTCGATGCATCGCTGTTGAGACCGACGACGAGCCGATCGCACGCCGCCTTAGCCTGTCCGAGCAACGCCACATGGCCGGGATGCAGCAGGTCGAAGCAGCCGTTGGTAAAGCCGATTTTGAGCCCATGGCGGCGCCAGCGAGCGACCAGATCGAGGGCATGCGAGCGCGGCACGACCTTGTCGGCGGCATGCAGATCCCGGCCGTTGAGGGAGGCGATCAGCTCGCTCGCATAAACCACAGCCGTGCCGGTTTTGCCGACGACGATGCCGGCGGCAACATTCGCCAGACGCGCCGCGTCGGTCAGACTGACGCCGGCGGCGAGCGCGGCGCCGACCGCGGCCACGACCGTGTCACCGGCTCCCGAGACATCGTAGACCTCGCGCACTTCGGTGCGCTGTATGCGGACGGCGCCGTCGGCTGCCACGAGCACCGAGCCCTCCGCACCGAGCGATGCGAGAACGGCGTTGAAGCCGCATCGTTCGATAAGCGCGCGTGACGCCGCGACGATCTCGCTCTCGGTGGCAACCGGCATCCCGGTAGCGTGGGCGAGCTCGCGCCGGTTCGGCTTCAAGAGATCGGCGCCGCGGTAGCGGATGTGATCGCCTCCCTTGGGGTCGACGATCACCCGGGCGCCGGCTTCGTTCGCCGCCCGGATGATCTCAAGAGCGACGCCCTCGGTCAGCACGCCTTTGGCGTAATCAGAGACGATGACGACGGGATGGTCAGCCACAAGCTCGCGGGCGAGCCGCAACAAATCCTCGCGGATGTAGGGGTCGAGCGGGATCGCGCTCTCGCTATCGGCCCGCAAGAGCTGTTGATTGCCGGCGATGTACCGCGTCTTTACCGTCGTCGTGCGCTGAGGCTGTACGAGAACGTGGGCCTCGGCCCCGTCCTGCGCTTCCACCAGACGCCCGACCTCGCGACCGGCCTCGTCGTTGCCGACGACGGAGATAAACGAAGAAGCCGCGCCCAATGCCCTGAGGTTCCGCATTACATTGCCGGCCCCGCCGAGGGTCTTCATCTCGCGCTCGATCCACAGCACCGGGATCGGCGCTTCGGGCGAGACTCGCTCGACCTGACCGTAAACGTAGTGATCCAGCATCACGTCACCGATGCACAGCACGCGCGCCGTCTTCAGCCGGTCGATAATGGGAAGGAGATCGCTGTTGTTGGCCATGGGCAATTCTTGATTGCGGAACCTGTACCGTCTTTTGACGGTACCGGGAAACGCCGGCAAGAGAAATGCCGCGGGATTCTTCCCGCTATTGCACGAAACGCGAGCGTTCGTCGCGTCTCCTCACCGGCGCCGGCGCAGCAGCAGGTAGGTCGCACCGGGACCTCCGTGGTGAGGTTGGGCCGATGCAATCGCGAGGACATGCCGTCGCAGCTCCGGTTCTTCCAGCCACCGCGGAACCGCGCTCTTGAGGACCCCCGGGCCGCTTGGGCCGAGTCCTCGGCCGGTGATGACGAGCACGCAACGCCGTCCAGCATCGCGCGAAGCCCCGATAAAGGCAGCAAGTTCCCGATGCGCCTCGGGCTGGGTCAGTCCGTGCAGATCGAGGCGTGCTTCGATCTTGTGCAGACCCCGCTTCAGCCGCTCGGAATTTGCGCGGTCGATCCCGGAAAAACGGTCGAGCGCCGCGGGGGCGTGCGGCGAGCTCGGAGTGGGTTGCTCAGCCGGGTTCCGTCCGGGCTCCGGCGCCCGGGTTAGCACCGGTAACAGGGGCGCGTTACGACCGCGCAAGGGCCTCGCGTCTCGAATGACTTCTTGCCATAAGGCACGATCACTCCGCCGGCGCGCTGCGTTGCTCGTCGTCTTCGACACTTCTCGTCGCCTGACCGTCTTCGACGAGAACTATATGGAGACGCCGGGGCCCGTGCGCACCGAGCTCGATGTGCTGCTCGATGTCCGCAGTCCGCGACGGCCCGGTAATGAAATTGATCACCCGCGGCAAGGCTTCCGATCCTCGGGCGGCCCGTAAGCGGTCCAAGCTATCCTCGTAAGTGGCGACCACTTGGTCCCCCCGCACGACCACAATGTGGGTGTCGGGCAGGAAATTGAGCGTCGTCGGGGTCTGTGGCCCGGAAACCAGCAGCAAAGTCCCGGTCTCGGCGATTGCGGCATGGCAGGGCGTGAGGCTGACCTTGTCCGCCGCCTCCGCTCGGCCGCGGCGGATTCGCAGCAGCGGCCGCATCTCCCGCGGGATCGCGTCCAGGCTCGGGTCAGGCGCCATGACAAGCTCGGCCGGAAGGTTTTCGGCAGCCAGATAATGCGCGACCGCCTCGGGCACCACAGCCAGTGAGGACGCCCGGGTTACGGTTGCCTGCACCTCCTCGGCCATAGTGACGAAAAGTTCGACCCTCTGAGGATGATCAAGGGTCGTCGCCCGCGCCGGAACCAGGTTGCGACGATGCGCCGCGATATGAGCACGCAATTCCGCTTCAGCCTTGGGATCGAGGTGGCCGCGGTTCAGCGAGCTGCGGATGCCGGCCAGGATCCGTTCGCGTGCCTCGCTCAATTCCGCCGCTCGGCCCAAAGACTGTGGAAGCTGCGGCCCTCCGGCGCCGGCATGTCCCGCACCCGGGTCCAGACGGAGGCGAGCGGCAACGCGCGAAACCGGCCGCGCTCTCTTCCGGCCCAGCCCAGCACGCGGCAGGCGACCTCGGCGAGAGCGTGGTAGAGGGCCGGCCGGCGCGCCACCCAGGCCCAGACGGAAAGGCCGGTTCGGTAGACCGGTGGGCTCAGTTTCCTGGCGTATTCGCGCTCCCGCCAGTGCCGCATCATCTTCGGCAATGGGATCTTGACCGGGCAAACGCTCTCGCAGCGCCCGCAGAAGGTCGAGGCGTTCGGCAAGTGACCTGCCTCTTCGATCCCGATCAGGCTCGGGGTCAGGACCGCGCCCATCGGGCCGGGGTAGACCCAGCCATAGGCGTGCCCGCCAGCTGCGGCGTAGACGGGGCAGTGGTTTATGCAAGCGGAGCACCGGATGCAGCGCAGCATGTCCTGGAATTCGGTGCCGATCAGCTCGCTGCGGCCGTTGTCGAGCAGCACCACGTGGTATTGCTCGGGGCCATCGAGATCTCCTGGCCGCCGCGGGCCGGTCGAGATGGTCGTATAGGAGGAGAACTCCTGACCCGTGGCCGAACGCGCCAACAGGCGCAGCAAAGTCACCGCGTCCTCCAACGTCGGGACGAGCTTTTCGAGGCTCGTCACAACGATGTGCACACGCGGCAAGGTCTGGGTCAAATCGCCGTTGCCCTCGTTGGTGACGATGATGCTGGATCCGGTCTCCGCGACGAGGAAGTTGGCCCCGGTGATCCCGACATCGGCGGCGAGGAACCGGGGTCGCAGCACCGCCCGCGCCTCGTCGCACATCTGGCGTGGTTCGGCGAGGGAGCGGTCGGGGTCGAGCGAGCGATGTTCGGCTCGAAAGGTCTCGGCGACTTGCTCTTTGATCAGATGAATGGCCGGCGCGATGATATGGCTCGGCGGCTCATGGCGCAGCTGAATGATGTATTCGCCGAGATCGGTCTCGACCGGGGTGATGCCGTTCGCCTCGAGGAACTCGTTGAGCCCTACCTCCTCCGCGATCATGGATTTGCCTTTGGTGACGAGCTTAGCACCGACCGAACGGCAGATCTGCAGCACGGCGGCGCAGACCTCCTGCGGCGTGCGCGCCCAATGCACCTTGCCGCCCGAGGCCACCACCTTGCTTTCGTAGAGCTCGAGATAGAAATCGAGATGCTCCAGCGTGTGGTCCTTGATCGACCGACCGGTTTCGCGCAGAGCCTCGAACTCGGGGAGCCGCTCGATCGCGAGGCCGCGTCTCAGCGGAAACCCGGTCCGCGCGAGGCCGAGCGCATGCTGCAGATTTTCGTTGGCGAGGCCGGCACGGGCATTTGCCACGAAGGTGCGGCTGGTCGCGAGCATCGGTTCTTACCGCGCCTCGCCGATCGGTGGCGCTTCCTCGGTCATGCCGGCGAGCACTTCTGCCACGTGACGAACTTCGATGCGGCGGCCTTGGCGATAGAGTTTGCCCGCGATGTTCAGAAGGCAACCGAGATCGCCGGCCAAAACCGCTTCGGCACCGGTCGCGACAATGTCGGCCTCCTTGTCGGTGACCATCTTGTCCGAGATATCCGGGTATTTGATGCAGAACGTGCCACCAAAGCCGCAGCAAACCTCGGCCCCCGGCAATTCCCTCAGCCTGAGCCCGGCGACCGATGCGAGGAGGTGTCGCGGCTGGAGCTTGACCCCGAGCTCGCGCAGTCCCGAACAGGCATCGTGGTAGGTCACCTCGCGATCCCACCGCGCGGTAACCGCACGCATCCTGCAGACGTCGACGAGAAAAGATGTGAGCTCCCAGGTGCGCCCGGCCAGCTCCTGCGCCCGCGGCAAGTTCACCGGATCGCCCGTGAAGAGCTCAGGGTAATGCTGACGGATCATCCCCGCGCAGGAACCGGAAGGGGCAACGACGTGGTCATAACCGGCAAACGCATCAAACACCTGCAAGGCAATCGCCGTGGCGTCACTGCGGTCACCCGAATTGTAGGCCGGTTGGCCGCAACACGTCTGGGCGCGCGGAACCTCGACCGTGCAGCCGGCTTGCTCGAGCAATTTGACGGCCGCAAAACCGATTGTCGGCCGGAACAGATCGACAAGGCACGTCACAAACAGCGCCACACGCACAGTTAGCTCCGCATTTCAGGAAGTTTGGGAAATTAGGACTATGCGGTCGACAAAATCAATCCATCGCTACTCACCAGGGCCCTGCCGCAGCAACCAGCCGGGAGCGAGACGACTGACCACGCTACGTGGCAGCAGAAGGTAGTACCGGCCGCGTGCATTCATAACACCGGCGCGTTCGGCCGCAGCATTGCCGGTGCCCCAGAAAACATCGCCGCGCACCGGACCCTTTATCGCGCCTCCGGTATCTTGCGCTACGACCAGGTGTCGCACGCTCTCGGCTGCGGCGAACCGCTCGTCCGTTTCGAGCCAGATCGGGATGCCGAGCCCGACGAAGGCCCGGTCGATCGCGATGCTCCGCTCGGGGGTCAGAACAGCGCCTTCGGCGCCAATCGGGCCGTCACCGCTGACCTCCCGAAAGAAGACGTAGGACGGGTTCTCCCGACGCAGCGCGGCGCCGCCCTCCGGATATTGCTTCATCCAAGCTCGAATCGTGGCCATTGTCAGCTTGTCGCGGGAGATCACACCGCGTTCGATCAGCAGCCGCCCGACCGCCACGTATGGGTGTCCGTTCTGACCGTCATAGCCGACCCTGACGGTACCGCCACCGCTCAGCCGAACCCGGCCTGAGCCCTGGATCTGCAGAAAAAATGCGTCGATCGGATCGTCGACCCAAAGGAGCTCGAGGCCGCGGCCCACAAGCGCACCATCCTCGATCTCGGCACGTGTCGGGAGAAGCTTCGAACCGGGATCAGGCAGCTTCCGATAAATCGGCGTCTGGTAACGGCCATGCTTGCGCCGCGACCCCTTGAGTTCGATCTCGTAATACCCGGTGAAAAGCCCTTCATGAGTTCCATATTCTGCAACGGCAAACGGGACAAACCCCGCTTCGAAAAATCTGCGCGCGGCGGCGTCATCTCTCTCGGGGAGCGCCTCTGCCGCTTGGCACAGTGCCCGCCAATCGCCCACCCGCCCGAAATCAGCGCTCATTGCGGCTGCATCGAACGCCGCGGCGTCCGCGCGGGTCAAAAATCGGGTGCAAGATTTTAGAAATGCAGGGACCGCTCCCGAAAGGCGATCGTCACCCCATCCGGAAAGCCGCTCGAAGCCGACCGGGGCAATCGCAAAGCGCACCGGGCCGGTGTCACGCCCGAGGACGACCGCGAGAAGCCCGACGGTCGCTACTGCTACAGCACGACTGGCCCGGGCGGGTCTTGGAGTGCCGTCAGCCGCTGCTCGTCGCGACGAGGACCCAGTTTGGATCAGAGGATCGTGTATCGCGTGCAAAGGTCCAGAAATCGGTCTTCTCGATCGGATGTTCCGGGTCGCCGTCGACGATGCTTCCGTCCATCGCGCGCGTTACATTGATCTGATGGGAGACCAGCTTAACCGTTACCTGCGTGGTGCGGCCGGCAATCTCAGCCTCGACGATGTCGGCGCCGTCAAGCCGAAGGATTCGTGTCTCGAGGGTCTCCTTGGCAGCGACACGCTCGTCGATCGCCGTGGCGAATTGCTGGAAGACTTCGTCGCTCAGCAAAGGCCGCAAGGCCGTCTTGTCGCCGACCGCAAATGCGGTGACGATCATTTCGAACGCAATGCGGACACCATCGAGAAATTGAGACGGGTCAAAGCTCGGGTCAGCTTGACGCATTCGATTCAGTCCCTCAGCGACCGAATCGATAGGCGCAGCACCAGCGACCAGCGGTGCCACGCTATCGCCCGGTTCGCCGAGGGACGGTGCCTTGTCAGGCGTCGGCCTTGCGTCAGGCGTTGGCCTTGCGTCAGGCGTTGGCCTTGCGCGCCGCACGAACAAATCACGGCGGCGCTCGTTTCCCGTCCGCCGCCCAAGGACGCTGCGCAACCGCAGCACCAAGAATGCGGCAACCATCGCAAACAGGATGATGTCGAAGTACTGAAACTCGCCCATCTCCTTCCGCGCCTTACCGCCATACCAAAAAGTAGCGGGCACCAGCCGTCACCTGCATTCAGGACTAGATGGCGTCCCGGCAAGCACGTTCAAGCGCAAGCCTGCGCAACTCTGTTTCGGGCTCTACCGCTCGCGGCCCGAAGTGTTTGGGCTTTTTCTCGTGCTTCCCGCAGGATGAAGAAAGAATTAGGGTAATTTTGATCCGCCACGGGCAAACCGAATTCAACCGCGTGTTTTCCGTTACCCGGCGTGATCCCGGTATTCGGGACCCGCATCTCACCGATCTTGGACGGCGTCAGGCGGTGGCGGTGGCCCAAGTATTGCGCTCCTCGAGCCTCCGGAACCTGATTACCAGTCCCTATGCGCGAGTTCTGGGGACCGCAGGAAGCATCGCCGAGCACCTGGCCGTCCGATTACCGTCGAACCGCTGATCGCCGAACGCTTTTTCTTCACATGCGATATTGGCTCACCCTTGGCCGAGCTTTGTGCCCGCTGGCCGGATGTTGTCTCCGATCACCTGCCGGATCCCTGGTGGCCTCGGCTAGAGGAAACCGAGGAGGTGATTTTGCACCGGTCCGAAATCTTCCGTCGCCAAATTGCGAACGACGTTTGGTGCGACGTTGCCGTTGTCACGCATTGGGGCTTTATCCGGGCGTTGACTGGGCTCAAGGTGCCGAATGGCACGGTGTTGCGGATCGATCCGAGCCGACCCGACCGCACGGCGGAGATGGTTCTTATTCCCGAGGCAGATTAGCGGGGCGGATCGTTGATGCACCTTCTCGTTCCGTGTTAGCCACCCCATTCCACTGCCCAGGAGTAAAGACATGGCGGAAGAAGCGAAAGGCAACGGCCAAAACAGCCCGCCGCCACCCTCTCCCGAGCCTCAGCAACTGATCTTCAATGCCCAATACATCAAGGATCTGTCGTTTGAGAATCCACGAGCACCGCAGAGCCTGATCCAGCAGACGGCGCAGCCTTCCGTAGACATCAACGTCGATGTCAAGGCCCAAAATCTCGGACCCGAGGTTTTCGAGGTCATCCTGACGATCAATGCCACAGCGCGCGCGCAAGACCAGCCGGTATTCCTGGTCGAACTCGCCTATGGCACTGTCGTGACGGTCAAGAACGCGACGCCGGAGATGCTGGCGTCGCTGATCCTGGTGGAGACGCCGCGGATCGTGTTCCCCTTCGCCCGTGCCATCATCGCCAACGCGACCCGTGACGGCGGTTTTCCGCCGCTGATGATCAATCCGATCGACTTTGCCGAGTTGTTACGCCGCCAACAGGCCGACGCCCAGGCTGCTGCCGCACCCGGCAGTGCGGTCGTGTAAAGCTCATGCTTCTGTTAGCCAAATCGGATCGGTGATGGTCTGCAGCAGCGCCTGATGCGCGATCAACTCTTCTGCCGAAGGCACATGCGGACGCGGCACCCGTGAAATTCGCTCGGCTGCTATCACGAGGTCGGCAGGGAGAGAGAAGTCAAGACCCGGTTGCCGACCGCCTAGCAATTCGAGATAGACGGCAGCGAGCAGCCCGCAATCGACCTCGGCCCCATGCTCGACCCGCTGTGAGAGGTCGATGGCGAAACGGCGACACAAAGCGTCGAGACTTGCGGGCGCGCCCGGAAATCGGACGCGGGCCAAACCCAGCGTATCAACAAACGGACAGCTGATCGGCTCACGCTCTAGCCGGGCCAGCTCAGAGTTTAGAAAAGCAACATCGAATTCGGCGTTATGGATCACCAGCCTGTCCGATCCGATAAACGCGAGGAGTTCGTCGGCGATGGCACCGAACGGAGGTTGGCGAGCGAGAAACTCAGAGGTTATTCCATGAACCGCGAGCGCATCCTCCGGCATCTCGCGGTCGGGATTGACGTATCGATGAAATTTACGGCCGGTCGGAACGTGGTGGACCAGCTCGATGCAGGCGATTTCGACGATACGATGGCCCTCCCTGGGGTCGAGACCCGTGGTTTCGGTGTCTAGTATGATCTCCCGCATCACCGTCTTCTCGATCCTCCGCAGGCCGCGCGACGGCTCCCACCGGTGAAGCCTGGCTTCTTGCCGCGGAGGAATCTGACAACCGCTTGCAATCGGCGCAAGGTCAGGTTCCGACCTAACCCGGTCGGCACGACGAAATCGGCGCGCCGCCGTTTTTCGGGATCCGGCATTTGCTTTGCCAAGATCGCAGCCAGGCGAATCGCGGTCATGCCGGGCCGCTGCAACACCCGCTGGCGCTGCACCAAGGCAGGTGCCGATACCACGAGGACATAATCACATCGACGATCGCCGCCGGTTTCGAACAGCAGCGGGATATCGAGCACGGCGAGCAGCTCGCGCCGGGCTCGGGCGCTATCGAGAAACCTCCTCTCCGCAGTGGCGACCATCGGATGAAGGATTTGCTCGAGCCGCTCGAGCGCAGCCTGATCCCTGAATACCCGCTGCCCGAGAAGCCTTCGATCGATCCCCCCGGATGCGGTTTGAACGCCAGGAAAGGCGGCTGAGACCTGCTCGACGGCAGCACCCCCCTGCGCCAGCAACCGGTGGACTATTCGGTCGGCGTCGAATAGCGGAACTCCGAGCTGCCGCACCATCTCCGCGGCAGTGCTTTTGCCCATCCCGATCGAGCCGGTCAGGCCGAGAATGATCAACGCGGTGGGACCAATGTCGCGACAACCGCCGCTCGCAGCTCGGGGGTGACCCGCACCGCGACACCAAACCAGGCTTCGAACCCAGGACGGCCCTGATGGAGCAGCATACCAAGACCATCAACTACCGGGTGCCCTCGTTGCCGAGCTGCCGCAAGCAAGCCCGTTTCGAGCGGCACATACACAATGTCGACCACCGGCGCCGAGGGCGGCAGCGATGACAGATCCAGCGCAAGCGGCGGCTCCCCGGTCATGCCGAGGCTCGTCGTATTGACAAGAAGGCCGGCGTTGCGTTGGACTTGGCTCGCCTCGTCCCATGGATGGACGGTGATACGTGTGGCCGATGTCGAAAGATCACGGGCCACGGCCTCGGCTCGTGTCAACGTCCGGTTGACGATCCGGATCTCTGCGACGCCGGCATCCGTAAGCGCCGCCACAACTGCCCGTGCCGAGCCGCCAGCTCCCAGTATCACTGCAGGACCAGTCGCCGGGTGCCAATCTGGCACGGCCTCTCTCAGGTTCTCGCGAAAGCCGAAAGCATCGGTGTTCCAGGCCTCTAGGGTTCCGTCGGGCGCGACGATAATCGTGTTCACAGCACCGATCCGACGCGCCAAAGGCTCCACCCGATCGACGACCGAGAGAGCTGTCTGTTTGTGAGGAATCGTCAGATTACAGCCGCGAAAACCGAGGATGGGCAGCGCGCGAAGCGCCTCTTCGATGTGTTCCGGCCGCACCGGCAGCGGCAGATAGGCGCCGTCGACCGCGTTCTCATCCATCCAGAAGCCATGCAGCAAGGGTGATCGCGAATGCGCAACCGGCCATCCCATGATCCCCGCGAGTCGCGTCGTGCCGATAATTTTCACGACAGGATGCTCACAGCTCAGCCAGGACGCCGGGGGCCGAGCCCGAGCTCGACGACAGGCGTCAGCCAACTATGACGGGAGCTGACCACACTTGCGCAGAAACCCGAGCAGTTCGAGGAGCGGCAGCCCGAGGATCGCAAAGTGATCTCCTTCGACGCGCTCAAAAAGCTGCACGCCTCTACCCTCGAGCCGATATGCGCCAACCGTTCCGAGAACCGCCGTTCCTTCCACCGCAAGATAGTCGTCGAGGAAAAGGTCACTAAATTCCCGCATAAGAAGGTGTGGTTGTTTCACGGTATGCCATATCCGTGTCTCGTTCTGAACCACGCAGGCTGCCGTGGCGAGCTCGTGAGTGCGCCCGCGCAGAGCCTTGAGCTGCGCACGGGCGGCGCCGAGATCCGAAGGCTTGTCAAACCATAGGCCATCGCAGGCGAGGATCTGGTCGGCGCCAATGACAAAGGCTCGATCATGGCGGCCCGCTACGCGGTGTGCTTTGGCCTCCGCAAGCGCAAGCGCACACTCCACCGCAGCACGACCTTTGGCCCGAAAGGTCTGCTTGACCGCCTCTTCGTCCACTGCGGCGGGTTCGACCCGGACCTCCACCCCGGCGGTCGCGAGCAACCACGCCCGCGTCGGACTGGCTGACGCGAGGATCAACTCCTCAGTCAATCACGCCATGCCGCCGCGCCAACAGTTTCATGATCGCCGCGGCGGTCTCCTCGATCGAGCGGCGCGTCACATCGATGACCGGCCAATGCATTTGAACAAAGATCCTCCGCGCCTCCCGGACCTCGGATCGCACCGCCTCGATATCCGTATACTCGGTAGTATCATCGTGATGCAGCATGTCTAGCCGGTTCCGGCGCAGCTGGATCAGCCGCTCGGGATCATTTGTCAACCCGACGATCAACGGGCGTTTGACTTCTGTCAACTCCGGGGGCAGCGGCACCCCGGGTACAAAGGGGACATTCGCGGCTTTGATCCCCCGATTGGCGAGATAGAGGCAAGTCGGGGTCTTCGAGGTGCGCGACACCCCGACGAGACAGACATCCGCATCATTGAGACCCCAACTCGATTGCCCGTCGTCATGATTGAGGGCAAAGGTCATGGCATCGATGCGAGCGAAATACTCGCTGTCGAGAAGATGCTGTTTCCCCGGCACGCCTCGGCTCTCGCGGTGGAGAAACGAGGCCAACGCGCCGATCACCGGATCGAGCACCGGGATCGCCAAAACCTGCATCCGGCGACAGCCTTCCTGCAGCAATTGACGCAGGGGATCATTGACCAGGGTGAAGAGAACCACTCCAGGATTGGCCTCGACCCCAGCGATCACCCGGTCGACTTGGCTGCGCGTGCGCACCATGCTCCAGACATGTTCGACCGCCTGCGCATCGTCGAATTGCACTAGGCAGGCCCGTGCCACGGAGTGCACGGTTTCTCCGGTGGAATCCGAAACGAGGTGCAGATGAAAGCGTGTCACGGGGAAGCCATGCGCGACAAAGGAGTTATCCCCGCGGCGGTGTGCATCACTCGACAATCATTCGGGAAAACCAGGTCATCCGGCGTTCCCTCATCAAATGTTCCCCGGTTTGCCTCTGCTATCCATCTCGTTGTCCGCATCGGGATCAATGTTTTCCAAGGTTGGGATTACCCTGAATAAGGCGGATTGCAGGTCCCATTGTCCCCATCATTCTTTCCTTCCACAGTCTCGTGGTTCCGCGTGCTTCGCGCGAAGCCACCCCCCTTTTGCACACCCCTTCCCGTGCCAACAGGTCATTCCGCGAACTGGGTAACACTCCGGGACAGCTTTCAATCCCCGGTATCCGCAAGGATCCTCTATTCACCACTTTTTTAAGAATACATATATGAAGAAAGGGAAAATTCTATCGATGCAAACCGATCAAACAAAGCCTCTGTTGCGTGCTCTCGCGGGAGAAACGCTATCAACGCCACCTTGGTGGCTGATGCGACAAGCCGGGCGCTATTTACCCGAGTATCGTCAGATTCGTGCCAAAACACGAGATTTCATCGAGCTGTGCTTGACCCCGGCGCTTGCCGCCGAGGTGACGTTGCAGCCCGTACGGCGCTATGGCATGGACGGTGCCATCTTGTTCTCCGACATCCTCATGCTACCTCACGCTTTGGGTCAAAGGCTCGCCTTTCATGAAGGCGAAGGGCCGGTGCTCGAACCAATAGAAGATCATACAGGGATCACGCGGCTCGATCTCGCCCAGGTTATGCCGAGGCTTGAGCCGGTGCTTGAAACGGTGCGACGGGTAAGTGCCGTGCTCAGTGCGCAGACGGCAATGATCGGTTTTGCCGGTTCGCCCTGGACAGTTGCGACTTACATGGTGGAAGGCGGCGCAAGCCGGGATTTTCGGCGGGTCAAGAGGTGGGCGTATTGCGATACGCAGGGTTTCGACGCGCTGATCGAGGTGCTCGTGCAGGGTACGATCGAGTATCTCGCCGGCCAGATCGAGGCGGGCGCAGAGCTCGTCCAGCTTTTCGACAGCTGGGCGGGCGTCCTCCCTGAGGCGGCATTTGTGCGTTGGGTGATCGAGCCGACACAACGCATCGTTGTGGCTCTGAAACAACGGTTTCCCGGCTGTCCAGTCATCGGTTTTCCACGGTCCGCCGGTCTTCTCTACGAACGCTATATTTCGGAGACCGGAGTCGACGGGATCGGGCTCGATACGGTGGTGCCTGCGAGCTATGCCCGCGAACGGTTACAGCCGCTCGCGACGGTTCAGGGAAACCTTGATCCCGTGCTGCTGATTGCAGGAGGTGCTCCTCTCGAAGACGCGGTGTCGGAACTTCGCCGGACGCTTGGCGGGGGACCCTACGTCTTCAACCTTGGGCATGGTGTGCTGCCCGAAACCCCGCCGGAGAATGTCACGGCGCTCGCCCGCCTGCTCGCCGAACCGATCGCTGCGTGACATGGCGCGCACGGCAGTCGTGCTGATGAACCTCGGAGGACCTGATACGCTCGAAGCGGTTCAACCTTTTCTGTTCAACCTGTTCAGCGATCCCGCGATCGTCCGCCTGCCGTCCTTTCTGCGCCTGCCGGTGGCGTGGCTCATCTCGTGGCGCCGGGCTCGAGTAGCGCGCGAGATCTATGCACGACTGGGTGGGGGGTCGCCCTTGCTCGCGAACACGGAGGCGCAAGCCCGGGCGCTGGAGGCGGAGCTGGGACCAGAGCATCGCTGTTTTGTGGCGATGCGCTATTGGCATCCGACGAGCGCGGATACGGCGCGTGATGTGGCCGACTGGGCACCGGACGAGATCGTTTGCCTCCCCCTTTATCCGCAATTCTCGACGACCACAACGGCTTCCTCCATGGCCGCCTGGCGAATTGCTGCGGCGCGCCAAGGGATCGATCGCCTTGCCCGGATGATCTGTTGCTACCCTTCGGACAAGGGCTTTGTCGAGGCCGTGGCCGGGCTGATCCGGCCGATCCTCGACCAGATTGCTGGTGATGATAAACCTCCGCGGCTGCTTCTCACGGCCCATGGTTTGCCAAGGAAAATCGTGCGCGCCGGCGATCCTTATCCCGATCAGGTAGAATCGACCGCTGCTGGAGTGATCACGGCTCTCGAACGGCCGGGGACCGACTGGCGGATCTGCTATCAGAGCCGCGTCGGGCCGCTGGAATGGATCGGTCCGGCAACCGACGATGAGATTCGCCGCGCCGGTAGGGATCGAGTCCCGCTCGTGGTAGCGCCGATTTCTTTCGTCTCGGAGCATTCGGAGACGCTGGTCGAACTCGACCT
>Ga0137359_10001483_pt1 | contig 18608 bp, 10 predicted proteins | sample Mad1_40_16metaG_FD_108281 | JGI IMG/M metagenome (GOLD analysis project Ga0137359, IMG submission 108281) | Vadose zone soil microbial communities from Angelo Coast Range Reserve, California, USA - Mad1_40_16 metaG | ecosystem: Environmental > Terrestrial > Soil > Vadose zone | place: USA... | reverse complement strand
ACCAATCCGAGTAGTACGCCCATTGGACAGAGTTCTTTATATTGCAGCGAAAGACCCATGTACACCACAATCCCAGCACCGAGAATGACGCGAGCGGCATCGCTGGAGCGCCAGGTCTTATCGGCATAGGCCAACACACCAAAGGGCAGTGCCGAGACAAGGCACGTCCCGACCAGGGGCTTCATGACATCGCCGAATCCAAATCCGCCTGGTACCGTTGACTCCGTTGAGAGGAACTTGATGTAGCTCGAGAGGCAGAGCGAGTAAATGACCACCAGAAAGCAGAACAGACCGAGGTACTGGCGTACCGTGTGCCAGGTGATCCCAAGCTCTTCGCAGCGCTCGGAGATTACTTCATGGTTTGCAATGGCTTCGAAGAAACGGTTCATTTTTATTTCGTCCCGACGATCTCATCGTAACGACTGCTTCCCACTGACAAAATTAACCTGAAAAAGCCTAGCAGGCAGCCTTTCAGCGCAGAATAGTCCTTTGGTACTGGTGGCGAGAATCTGCCAATGGCAACAGGAATATATTCAACGGTTAGGTGAGCGTCGCGGCTGTGGGGCAAGTGCTGGGCCCAGACCGGACTTACAACAAGTACTGGCAGCGGGATGCGCCGAAGCGGATGATCGAAAGTTTCAGCGGTACGGAGAGCGGTACGGAATGGCTAAAAACAGGGTGGCGAAAACGTGGTTAAATCCATCGCAATCAAATGGGTCAATTAATTACAGGTGTCGTCGCTACATCACTGGCGACTATCGCAGCTTCGCATAATGGTTAGCGGAGCGGAACTCGATAGAGGTTTCGGTGAATGGTCTGGCGGGAAAAAGCGTAAACATCAAGCGAAGCGCCGGGAGCTATATCGGCTGAGTCAATCACGCGGACACCCGGAAGTGCGGCGATAGCAGCTTCCGAGGGAAATCCACCAGCCGGAATATAGGGGAGCATTTTGCCATGGGGCAGTGGAAGAACATACGTCTTCCCATAAGCGCCCGCGGACTGCATGCCCGTATATACCGATAGATAAAAGAATCGGCCCGTCGGGCTGCCATTGAGCCTTACAAAAAGCATTGAGAATCTCGATCGATGGGCCACCGCCCATCGGGAGAAGCAGCGTTGACATTGTGGTTTCTCCGCTGATAGGAGAGCCACTGATGACTAGCCATTGTGCATCGGGAGACATGGAAAGAATTTGGTTGATTTGCTGGGACGCCAGCTTCTGTTTTCCCGTTCCGTCCTCGTGGACGCGAAATGCGAATGAGCCACCGCCTTCGACGCTGTGGACAACCAACTCATCCGGAAACCCGAAAAACGGCATGTCGCCCTCAACATTCGGAACCTGTCGCGGCGACGAGCGACGGTCGGTAGGGGCCAGCCAGATATGGCTTTTGCCCTCGTCATCGATTGCAGAAAAGACCACACGCCGTCCGTCGCGCGAGATGTCATAAGAGGTGACAGCGAAGCCCGGCAGAAGGGGCTCGCTGTGGCCAGTGTACCGGTCGTCATTTCATACAGGACCACGCCGAAGGAAAACAGGTCCGTTCGCGCGTCCAACTCCTTTGCCTTCACCTGCTCTGGCGACATATACGAAACCGTTCCGAGCGCGGTCCCGGGACTTGTGAGGTGGTCCGGGTCTACTTCCTCCGTCGCTAGAGTCTCCGCGCTGTCCGCCACATGTTTCGCGGGATTCACCTTGGCCAGACCGAAATCCAGAATCTTCGCGTGGCCGCGCTTGGTCACAAAAATATTGGCAGGCTTGATGTCGCGATGAATGATGCCTTCGGCGTGAGCGGCGTCCAAAGCGTCAGCAATCTCAATCGCCAAAGGGAACAGAACATCGATCTCGACGGGCTTTCCGCTGATGCGATGCTTTAGCGTCAGGACATCCAGAAATTCCATGGCGATGAACGAACGTCCATCGAAATTGCCGATTTCGTGGATGGTGCAGATGTTTGGATGGTTGAGCGAAGAGGCAGCGCGAGCCTCACGACGAAAACGCTCTAGGGCTTGCGCATCTTGCGCCAGAGCATCGGGCAAAAACTTCACTGCGACGAAGCGGCCTAGTTCTGTGTCCTCTGCCTTGTAAACAACACCCATCCCCCCACCACCCAACTTCTCAGTGATGCGGTAGTGGGAGATGGTCTGGCCGATGAACGACTGGGAATCCGCCATGGTGCGGTCATCTTAGGTTGCGCCCCGAGGCAAGTCAACGAAGGGTGCATTTCGATAGCCCCTCGGATGAAAGGTGAGTTGGCTGGCCGTGACGCCTCGTTCATTTTGATCTGTGTGGCGAGGGACGGTGGAGCGAATTGCAATGGGCCGTTTTGCATAAGGTGCCGGATTTACGGAAAATCAACGTCGAATGCGTAGATCTCCGACGTACTGATGTCACGGACGAAAAGCGGCGCATCTCCAGGTGCCAGGCCGGTCCATGGAACGAAAAACGGGCCCGGAAATAAACGGTACGATTGCAAATCGACAACGCGCTCGACCTTGCCATCACTAACCCTCAACCGGTAGAACCCCGGCTGATTGGGGGAGTGAATATCAAAATAGAAGGAAGAGCTGTCGCGGGACCACGTAAAGTAACCAAGAGTTTCTTGTCTTGGGAGACGCAGGAGTTTCTTCCAAGTTTGGACCTTTGTGTCATAGAGCATCAAGGTAGAAAAGTCGCTGGCCGCCAAGGCGACGATGTATCTTCCGTCGGGCGACCACCTGGGCCCAAAAAGGCCTTCCGAACCAGGAAGGCGCGTGATTTGCCGAGACTTTAAATCAAACAGGCCGATAAAAGTCGCCGCCGGCTCAGTGTGGTGGCCAAACGCAATCGTGCCGCCGTCGGCGGACCAGGTGGGATCCGTTTCGTCCTCCTCGACAGGGTTAATCGGCTGGGGCGATCCTCCATCCGCTGAGATTACGTAGACGCGCCATTGCTTGCCGGGCGCTGCAGCTGCGGAGAAGGCGATTTGCCGACCGTCCGGCGACCAATATGCGAGAGCCGCTTGCATCGGGGAGTGGGTAAGCTGAAGGCGATCACTGCCGTCGGTGCGACTACGCCAGAGTGTGCCTTCGGGATACAAGACATACACGACCCAGGCGGCATCGCGGGAATACTCGACCTCACCTGCAGAGATACCGCCAAGGACCGGAACAAGCTGACTGGTCTTAGCGTCGAATTTCACCAATTCGCCCTTTAGTTGTGAGCCTATCGCTAAGAGTTGCCTGCCATCCTTTGCGGGTAGAACTTCAGACGTTTGCAGGGGGCCCGTGGTGAGTTGCATCGGCAGGTGCGAGACGGCGCGCCCAAAAGATGCCTTCTCTGGCAGAGTCCAGACGTCACTGACACCGTTATGAACGCTGAGGAAGACGAAGTATTTACCGTCACGGGTCCACTCCCCGCAACATTCTGCCGGAGGCTTGTTCCATCCAGGGAGGATCTCGTGAAGCGCAGTGCCGTCTAACCGCGCTTCCCAGATAGAAGAAAGTGAAGCTGTGAGGCTGCCGGCGACAAACCGAAAGTGGGTCCCATCAGAAGAAAAGCGAAATCTCCCCGGAAAATCCGGCGCGGTTAGCAACTTTCGCGGGGAAGCTCCGTCGTGCTCGGCAACCCAAATGTCATTTCCTTTGCCGAAGAACAATCGTCCATCAGGCGCCCAGGCGGGATCGTGGCCGACCATATCGCCGACGCGCTGCGGCGAACCCGCAGGCACGGGAAAGGCCCATATTTCTCCTTCGGTATAAAAGCCGACCGTACCGAGAAGCTGCGAGCCATCCGGTGAGATCGATGTCAACGTAGGTAACGAGTTTCCAGAGTTGACGACGGCAACTTCACCACCAACTGCGGAGACCTGCGCGAGGTGAAGACTCGAGCCGGAGCTCTCGACAAAATAGATGCGACTTCCGTCAGTCATAAGCTGGTATTTTTGCGAGCTGTCGTGGGTGAGTTGCCTGGTGCCGAGGATGCGAGGCGGAGGCAACGGAGTGCGCAGCCAAGCGATACCGAGAACGGCCGCGACGGCGACCGCCAAGGCAACCGCCCAAATCCACCGGCACGAAGCAACAGCGGCCGGACTTGCGATAACCGAGGCGCTCTGCACAGACTGGCTCTTCGCGGTGTCCGAATCGCGCTTGAGGCGTTTGAGGTCCGCGCGAAGCTCCGCAGCGGATTGGCAGCGAACGTCGCGGTCCTTTTCCAGGCACTTTTGGATAATCTCGTCGAGTCTGGGAGAAAGGTCGGGATTGACGCGCGAAGGCGCAACCGGAGCGCGATCGAGAATATCGCGAAAGATGACGCCGGAAGTGTCTCCGCGAAAGGGCAACTGACCGGTAGCCATTTCGTAGAGCACCACGCCGAACGAGAAAAGATCGGTGCGCGGGTCGAGGTCTTTGCCGCGAACTTGTTCGGGAGACATGTAGGCAACGGTGCCAATGGTGCTGCCGGGACTCGTGAGGAACTGCTCTTCGATGGTGTGCGTTTCGCTATTCTCAATCGAAGCTGACCCCGAGGAGTAAGCAGACGAGGAAACTTTCGCGAGGCCGAAATCGAGAATCTTCGTGTGGCCGCCTTTGGTGACGAAGATGTTAGCCGGTTTAATATCGCGATGGATGATGCCCCGGGAGTGCGCGGCCTCGAGGCCCGCGGTGATGTCGATGGGAATATCAAGAAGTTTTTCGGCGTCAAGAAGCTTGGCACTCAGAAATTGCTTCAACGTCACGCCATCCAGAAATTCCATGGCAATGAAGGCCTGTCCATCCTGCTCTCCGATGTCGTGAATCGTGCAAATGTTGGGATGATTCAGCGCCGAGGCGGCTTGTGCTTCACGTTGAAAGCGGGCCAGTGCCTGAGGGTCGCGAGCAACTTCCGGCGGCAGAAACTTCAGCGCGACGAAGCGATGCAGGCGAGTGTCCTCGGCCTTGTAAACGACACCCATACCGCCGCCGCCGAGTTTTTCGACGATCCGGTAATGTGAAATGACCTGCCCGATGAGCGAGGAAACGTCAGTCACTGGCTGCGTATCTTAGTTTTTGGCATGGGCCAAGTCAACGAAGAGGACACGAAGAGGACCTTACGAAGAGGACCTTCGCCCACCAATTTACAGGTGAAGAATTACAGGTGAAATTTCTTGGGGATTTTTGTTAAGTGATTGAAACGAATGGTAGGCTCGTGGGGACTCGAACCCCAGACCTCTACCGTGTCAATTCTAATATCGCAGACGCACAGCCATGCAGCGCTGAGCAGCAAACTGCACCGAAGGATAAGATATAAACAGGGGCTAAATCCCCGCGGTTGCGCACGAAACTGAACTGCGCCGCATATACGTTTTCGTGCAAAGCAACCCAAGGTTACGACACAAAGTGCGGCACAATTTCTGGCAATATTCGTTGACCTTCTCCAGTCCAGAATCCGGGTCCACGAAGTGCCAATTGGAAATCATCGTGCGTATTTGAATTTTCTTCGACGCCGGTATGGGCGATGAGAATCGAATTGCACTCACATTTCTAAGTCTCACCGGAAGGTGTTACCCCTCTCCACGGATCGATAGTTACCAAATGTTGCCAAAGCAAAACACGGGTGGCGATTGGGTAGGCTCCAGTGGTTTGGTGCCTGCTCGGGTAAGGAGTGGTATGTTATAGTAAGGAATGGAGAATCTATCATGAAGAAGGTGGCGCGCATCACAAGCAAAGGACAGATCACGGTTCCGCACGAAATTCGGCGCGCACTAGGGGTCCTGCCCGGTGACAAATTGCTCTTCGAGAGGGATGGCGTGAGCGTTCGCGTCCGACCCGTGCGAACCCGGAGCCCATTTGAAAAATACCGTGGCATAGGGAGTCCTGGTATTGCCCGTGGGAAGAAGGCAGTTGTGGAATGGGTTCGTAAGCTGCGCGGACGATGAGCACCGCTATCGACAGCAACGTCCTCATCGCCCTATGGAATGAGGACGACACTTTAAACACTCAGGCACGTTCGGCGCTTGACGCTGCTTTGGCGAGGGGCAGCCTCGTTGTTGCCGCACCGGTCTTTGCGGAGCTACTTGCTGCCCCCTCCAGGTCGGAAGCCTTCCTTGATTCCTTCTGCAAAGAAACCGGTATTGCAGTGGATTGGAATCTTAATGAAGCCACTTGGCGCGCTGCAGGGCGTGCCTTCCAACAGTATGTGGCTCGCAGAAGAAACCAGAGAGATTCCGGCGCGCGCCGCATTCTTGCCGACTTCCTCATCGGAGCTCACGCTTTGCACAATGGATTCCGGCTCCTGACCTTAGATGATCGTTTGTATCGAGCTGCTTTCCCCCGCCTTGTGATTCTCCGCGTATAGTCCGGGCACCTCCTCTGCTACTGGACTCCGAAACACCGAAACACCGCGGAAGCCTAACAGTTGCGATTCACGCGTAGGGTGAGGTTTGAAGCCCGGTTATGGCGTTACACGAGCTACTGCCCTCCTCACAGTCGCACGAAGGCTAGCGATGATCCCTAATAGACACGAGCATCCGAAAGTCAGAGGCCGGGCTGAGCGAAAATGCTCCGGGTTGCGACTAGCCACTCCGTGGTTGAATTGTTGTCAAATATCGCCAATGTAAGATGCGGGGATGGATACACCAATTCCGTCAGAATTGGTGTATAAGCATTCTTCATTACCATGGCAGTGGTATCTGGAAAGGGAACTACAAGTTGGCTCGGAGAAATCGCGTTTGATTCTGGTCGATATCTCTGTTTGGGTCGACTTCTTCAGTCCCTCGCCGAGTCGCGCTGGAACTGAGCTGCGCCGGATGATAGCCGATGCAGAACCCTTTACCCTTTCGGGCGTGATCGTTTCCGAAATCTTGCAAGGCCTCAGACGCGACGTCGACCAAATCGAACGTCATCTTTCGCAGTGGGACATGCTCGAGCCTCTCGGCTTCTCCACGTACCGCGAAGCGGCTGCTATTTTCCGCATCGGCCGCGCAAAAGGATTCTCTTTGACCACCATCGACACGCCTATTGCTGCCATTGCCCTTGATCATCGGGCCGTTCTTTTCACGGTCGATCAGGATTTCTCACGCATTGCTCGTATCACTCGCCTACAGCTCCATTCGAACTACTAACCCAGGCCTCGGTTCTATCGGCGGTAGGCTCTATCGAGACATTGTTAGAGATGCGCCTTTTTCACGAAAACCGACTGTTCAGGCGCAAGTGTCTGTGAAGCATACCGGGAACGAATCGAACACGAGCTAGTTCGCCGCCACAATCGCAAGGTGAACCGGCAATACCTGGTGTCGGACCACAGTTTTGCGGGCGGCTATCAGGCAGTGAAGAGCTTTGTGGGTCGTGTCTGAAGGACTACCTAGAGGTGCGGGTCGGCGGTTTCATTATCTGCTATTTCTCATGATCGAAAATCTGCACAACTACACTGTCAGGAGCGCCTTGCTGCGCCGCGGCAACCTTTCTTAGAAAACCTGGCGACACGTTCCAATGCTGGCCGCCTTCGGTAATCACGGTCACGGTCCGCTTATTGTATTTGGTGATCGTTCCGGTCAATTCCGAATGGCCGTCGGGACGGAACCGTACCTTTTCGCCTATCCGAAAATCGAGCATCATGGCGTGCGACCGCATCTCTCTCAAGAAGCGCAATCGCGCGACGACCTTATGATTCAGCTCGATTAGTTCGTCTTCGCTCAGTCCGTCAATGTCGATCTTCATGGTTCTCCGCGCGTTTGTCGCGTAAAGCGGCATTATGCCATCTCGTCGAACCAGTCGAAAGCTCCTGAATCAAATTACACCAGCTATGAGCGAGTCCGAAGACAAAGCCGGTGCCGATCGCCCCGCGAAACGTTGAAGGAAGCGCATGACCTCGTGGAGAAAATGCAAGGCCTGCTGAGCAAGGTTCATTCAAGAGGATCTATCAAGCTTCGCCGCGTCCGTACCAGGGATTGCCATTCCACGACAGAACGATTGTAGTTACGCATTTCGGCCGCATTTGTCTCGGCAAGAAAAAAATCAATTTCAGCACGGTGTTTGCCGGGCAAGCCGTCGGCATCAAGGAAGTGCAGGACGACATCTGGCTGGTCAGCTTTATGGATTATGATTTGGGATATTTCGATCTGGAGACTCGGTTGCTCGAACCGCTCGAAATCCGTTCGGCCCAAAAGTGTTACCCATGTAGCCGGTACGTTGTGTAATTCATGTTCCGGGGCTGGACCCAGGGTGAATGGTAGGCTCGTGGGGACTCGAACCCCAGACCTCTACCGTGTCAAAGGCCAGCTGACCAATACGCTGAACTTAGAGAGCGACGGGGGCCGCCTAAGCACGCCGAAATACGTGTAAGACGAAGTTTCAACGGTACGGAGAGCGGTACGGAGTTTCCTGGCCGTTGTTTATACGCTCTATGCGAAGTCGGACGACTGGATTTTCCCTTCGACAAAGATGAAGGGCGGAACGCCGCTGAGCGCCAGCATGATGGCGAAGGATAAAATTCGCCCCGCCATTAAGATTGGCATCCGGCTCGAACCTAGTCAGCGATTCGGCTTCCACAACTTCCGTCACAGCCTCGCGACCTTTTTTATCAAGAAGGGCAAAGACGTTAAGACAATTCAGGGATTGCTGCGTCATGCGAAGGCGAGCACGACTCTTGATCTCTATTCCCAAGCGATTGACGCGTCTAAGCTGGAGGCTCAGAAGGACATGGCTCTCGCAATCACGAGTAACCAGGTAGCAATTAGAAAGCGATTCTAGCGGCGAAGGGTGGGCAAAACAACTCTCTACACTCTGAGGCCCTCGGCGTGAGTGTTGGAGGCACCTGACGAAGGTTTCTTGGGGTTATAATCACGGCCAGTTATGCCTCTCGCTCCAGGCACCAAACTTGGCCCATATGAAATTACCGCCCCGCTGGGCGCAGGCGGGATGGGAGAGGTGTATCGTGCTCGTGACACCCGCCTGGAGCGCACCGTAGCGATCAAGATTTTGCCGGAGCAGCTTTCGAGCGATCCGGTGCGGAAGCAGCGATTCGAACGCGAAGCCAAAACCATTTCCAGCCTGAGTCATCCGCACATTTGCATGCTGCACGATGTGGGAAGCCAAGACGGCATCAGTTACCTGGTCATGGAGTGCGTCGAAGGGGAGACGCTGGCGAAGCGGCTGGAGAAGGGACCGCTGCCGCTGGAGCAAGTTCTGAAATACGGAATGCAAATCGCGGATGCGCTGGACAAAGCGCATCGCAGCGGCGTGGTGCATCGCGACCTGAAGCCCGGAAACATCATGCTGACTTCGAGCGGCGCGAAGCTACTGGATTTTGGTCTTGCGCGGCCAACGATGCCTTCCGCTTCGCTCGCCACGCTCACGGCAGCAACGCCGCAGCAAACTCCCTTGACGCAGGAAGGCACAATCGTTGGCACATTCCAGTACATGTCGCCGGAGCAGGTGGAAGGTAAGGAACTGGACGCGCGCTCGGATATCTTTTCGCTGGGCGCAGTGTTGTACGAGATGCTGACAGGACGGCGCGCATTCTCCGGGAAGAGCCAGTTGAGTGTAGCGTCGGCGATTCTGGAAAAGGAGCCGGAACCGATCAGCGTGGCAAAGCCGATGCCTGCGCTTGATCACGCGATCAAGAAATCCCTGGCAAAAGAAGTCGACAAACGCTGGCAAAGTGCTGCCGATCTAGCCGGCGAGTTGCAGTGGATTGCGGAAGGAGGATCGCAGGGAGGCGCCGCACCTGCTCCGCTGGTTTCCCACCACAAGGTACGCGAGCGCCTGGCATGGAGCGTGGCGGCCCTGCTGGCAGTGGGCCTGGCCCCGGTTGCGTTTCTGCACTTCCGCGAAAAACCGCCCGCTCCTGCCGCACCAGTGCGTTTCCAGGTCCCGCCGCCGGAGAAATTGGGCATCGACTATTTCAAACTGTCGCCGGACGGGCGCTTGCTCGCTTTCACAACCGACCGCCGCCTGTGGATTCGATCGCTCGATACGCTCCAGGCGCTTCCACTGCTGGGGACGGAAGGGGCGAGCAAAATGTTCTGGTCGCCCGACAGCCAGTTCATCGCGTTCTTCGCGCAAGGTAAGTTGAAGAAGATCGCAGTTTCCGGCGGGCCGGCGCAGACTCTCTGCAACGCACCCGAAGCCAACGGAGGAGCCTGGAACCGCGACGGAGTCATCGTGTTTCCCCTTTCGCTTACGTCGGGATTTTTCCAGGTCTCCGCAAGTGGGGGACCTCCGGTCCCGCTGGCCAAGCTGGGAGCTTCTGCCCCAGTTGTTCAGCAAATCTCACCTGAATTCTTGCCGGATGGCCGCCACTTCTTGTACTCAGATTCGGGCATTCATGGTGAGAGGGGGATCTACGTCGGCTCATTGGACGGAACGCCGGCCATACGCCTCCTTCCTGACTTAAGCAACGCGAGCTACGCTCGAGCGGCCGGCGCGCCAGGGCAAGATGGGTACCTGCTTTTCCGGCGAGGCGAGGGTCTGATGGCCCAGCGCTTCAACCCCACTCGGCTGAGCCTGAGCGGAGATGCGTCTCCCGTCGCTGAAAAGGTCGGGGGCAGCGTGCTGTGGGCGGCATTCTCGGTCTCGGAAAACGGAACGCTGGTCTATGCCCCGCCTGCCGCCGGTACAAGCAAGGTGCAATTGGTCTGGTGGGATCGCGCCGGTAAACAGGTAGGCCCGTTCGGCCCGCCCGGCCCTTACGACAACTTCCGGTTAGCGCCGGACGAAAGGCGCATCGTATTCGCCAATTCTACGGGCGACAACATAGATGTCTGGGTTCTGGATTCGGTTCGCGGCGTCACTTCCCGGCTTAGCTTTGATCCCGCGATCGATGATCCCCCGATGTGGTCCCCTGACGGCCGCCGGGTGGTGTGGGCCTCAAACCGGAGTGGGGCGTTCGACCTCTACGTCAAATCCACAAATGGCACCGAGCCTGAGCAGTTGCTGGTGAGGATGGGCGCTCCGGCTGGTTGGCCGGAAGACTGGTCGCGGGACGGCCGCTTCATCATCTACCAGATTCCGGGCGCGAAAACCGGACAGGATCTATGGATCGTGCCGCAACCGGTACAGGGTGAGAGCAGCGACCGCAAGCCGTTTCCCTATTTACAAACGGAGTTCGATGAAAGGCACGGCCGCTTCTCTCCCGACGGTCGCTGGGTGGCTTACAGCTCGAACGAATCGGGCCGGGACGAAGTCTACGTGCAGTCTTTTCCAGTGCCTGGCGCGAAGTTCCCGATTTCCGCGGGCGGCGGCATGGAGCCTCAGTGGCGGAAGGACGGAACGGAGTTGTTCTATATCTCGGAGAATCGGACGCTCATGGCGGTTCCTGTGAAGCTCGCTAGTTCGGCCTCGGAACCGCTGCAGGTGGGCCAGGCGAAGCCCCTGTTTTCCGTGCCAGTGATGGATACTTTTATTGTTGGGCGGAGCTATGAAGTGAGCAACGATGGCCAGCGCTTCCTGCTGCGCGCTCCCGCCAGCGGCGAAGCCGCGCCGTCGCTCACGGTGGTGCTCAACTGGCAGACTCAGTTGAAGGAATGAATCCGCCGCAGAGGCCAAGAAGTTCGTTGTGCTCCCGAAGAATTTCAGAGAATTTCCCGTCGAGCCAACTCTTGTTGCGTAAGGATGCCTGGAGGCACCTGACGAAGGTTTCTTGGGGTTATAATCACGGCCAGTTATGCCTCTCGCTCCAGGCACCAAACTTGGCCCATATGAAATTACCGCACCGCTGGGCGCAGGCGGGATGGGCGAGGTATATCGCGCAAAGGATACGCGGCTGGGCCGTGACGTGGCGATTAAGATTTTGCCGAAAGAGATGTCCGCCGATCCTGCGCGGAAGCAGCGGTTTGAGCGGGAAGCGAGGACGATCTCCGGATTGAATCACCCGAACATCTGCACGCTGCACGATGTTGGAAGCCATGATGGCCTGGAGTACCTGGTGATGGAGTGCGTGGAAGGCGAGACCCTTGCCGCGCGATTGCAGAAAGCTCCGTTGCCGCTGGAGCATGTGATGCGCTACGGAGCGCAAATCGCGGACGCGCTCGATAAGGCGCATCGCGCCGGAATCGTGCACCGGGATTTGAAGCCAGGGAACGTGATGTTGACCGCGAGCGGGGCAAAGTTGCTGGATTTTGGATTGGCGAAACCAGCGGCGACTCAGATTAGCGGGCTCACATTGACGTCGGCGGTGCCGACGAACCCGGTGACGCAGGAAGGGGCGATTGTCGGGACGTTTCAATACATGTCGCCGGAGCAGGTGGAAGGAAAGGAACTGGACGGGCGTAGCGATATATTTTCGCTCGGGGCGGTGTTGTACGAAATGGTGACGGGGCAGCGCGCATTTGAAGGGAAAAGCCATCTGAGCGTGGCGAGCGCGATTCTGGAAAAGGAACCGGCTCCCATCAGGTCGTTAAAACCACTGACGCCGTCAACTCTGGAACGGATAATTAAGAAATGCCTTGAGAAATTGCCGGATGACCGTTGGCAGAGCGCCAGCGATCTAGCGAGTCAGTTGAAATGGATTGCGGAGGCTGGGTTACCGACCAGCTCCGCTGCAGCCGCCATCGGCCGAGGACTTAAAGCGGGGACGATTTATCCCGGGCTGGCAATCGTCGCGATAGTCGCACTAGCACTTGTGGGCTTAGCATGGTGGCGCTCCAGCGTGCCTCGCGAAAAATCGGTCGTGCGTTTCTCCATCCTTCGGCCGGCTTCTGAGGCAATCCTTACAAATACCGGACCTGCGTTAGCGCTGTCTCCGGACGGGCGTCGCGTTGCCTTTGTCGTGACTCATGGCGAGAGCAGCCAACTGGCGGTTCGCGATCTTTCCTCATTCGACGTAAAGCTTATTCCCGGTACAGAAGGGGCCCAGACACCTTTCTTTTCTCCTGACGGAGAATGGCTGGCGTTCATGGCGATGGGGAAACTGAGGAAGATTCCCGTAAGCGGAGGACCCGCGATCGATCTTGCGGATGTGCAGAATCCTATTGGTGGTACCTGGATGGTTGACGGGACGATCGTGTTCAACCCTGATTGGGCCGGGAGGCTGCAACGTGTGCCTGTGTCGGGCGGAAAGATGGAGATGCTGCTACCGGAAAATTTGGCACAGGGAGACGCCTGGCAGTGGTGGCCGGAGGCGCTGCCCGGGGGCGACATTCTTTTCACACTTAAGAGCGGGGAAGGTGCCGGGGAGGGCAGCATCACGTTGCTTTCTATGAAGACTGGGAAGTGGAAGACGATGATCGAAAAAGCCGAATACGCACATTATTCGCCTAGCGGCCACCTTGTCTACCTCCAGAATGGGACCATCCTTGCCGTGCCGTTCGACTTACACAAAGAAGAATTGACTGGCGCTCCGGTGCCCGTGCTGCAGGGTGTACAGTATCAGTTCGCGAACTCTGCGCAGTTTTCAATCGCGCGAAACGGGACACTTGCCTACATTTCCGGCCCGCCTCTGGGCCTGCAAAACACGCTCGTAAGTGTGGATCGGACGGGGCGAGAAACGCCGCTCCGCGCTCCGCCGCGAGGCTATGAAGACCTTTCGGTTTCTCCCAACGGGAAACTTGTGGCGCTGACGGTAATCGGAGAGCAGCAATGGAACATCTGGATTTTTGATATCCAGCAGGGAACGATGAGCCGACTCACATTCGAGGGGGACAATCGCGATCCGATCTGGAGTGCTGACGGGAAGCGAGTCATCTATTCCTCCACTCGCAACGGCCGCAAGGGGGTCTTCTGGAAACCTGTTGGCGGGCCGGGCGGCGAAGAAGAGTTACTAGACACTTCGGCGCAGCCTTTCCCTAGCACTGTTTCCGTGGATGGGCGCTCTCTAATCTATGATGTGTCCGGATGGGTAGAGTCAGCCGGAGTTTACGTTCTGCCGCTTCAGGGTGAAAGAAAGCCACGGTTGCTTTTCAAGGAGCGTTCCGCGGGGAATGAGGCGATTTCACCGGACGGAAAATGGCTGGCGTATGAATCGCCGGAATCTGGACGGAATGAGGTGTACGTCCGAGGTTTTGATTCTGGCACAGGAAAGTGGCAGGTCTCGACGGACGGAGGAACACACCCGTCGTGGTCCGCGGATGGGCGAGAACTCTTTTTCCGGGCCACGATAAGGCGGACCGGGGCCGGCGTCAGTTTGATGAGTGTGACGGTTTCGGCAGGCAGTGAGTTTACGGCCAGTCCGCCCCGCCTACTTTTCTCCTTTTCATACATACAAAGCGGGCACGACTACGGCGTTATGCCCGATGGACAGCATTTCATCTGCATCAAGGAACCGGAGAGCGAAACCAAGGCGATGCAGGTGAACGTCGTCCTGAATTGGGCTTCGGAGCTTGATAAAAAATGAGCGTCTCGTCTGGCACATAGTTCGGTCCTTTTGAAGTTGTGGGGCCGCTGGGCGTGGGTGGGATGGTTGAATCGAGCAAAGCCACATGACAATCTCTTCGCTGTTCTTCGCTGTATAAAATTCTCCAAACAATTAGCTGAGGGTTGTGCCCATACAGAATGATTTGACTTGTTGCGCCTGATAAGTTATCGGAAATCCGGTTGAACGCAGCCTCAGTACAATGAAACACAGGTGAAGAATTACAGGTGAAGTTTTCTGGTGGTTTTTCCTAAGTGATTTGAAAACGATGGTAGGCTCGTGGGGACTCGAACCCCAGACCTCTACCGTGTCAAACCACCGATCCGAAAGAGAACAACTTAGAGAGCATCGAACGACCTCTCGACAATCGTTACAGCCATCCCATTTCACCGACAAGGGGCTTACTTCGTTGACGTGCCTCAGGTTGCAGCCTTAAGATGGCCGCACTATGGCGGGTTCTCAGCCGCTTCTTGGCCAAACGATCTCCCACTACCGCATCCTTGAAAAGATTGGCGGGGGCGGGATGGGCGTCGTTTACAAGGCGGAAGACACGGAGCTAGGCCGTTTCGTTGCCCTGAAGTTCCTTCCCGATGGTCTGTCGAAAGATGCGCAAGCGCTGGAGCGGTTTCGCAGGGAAGCGCGAGCGGCGTCTGCATTAAACCATCCGAATATCTGCACGGTGTACGAGATTGGAAACGACGGCGGGCGGTGCTTTCTTGCGATGGAGTACTTAGAAGGGAAAACACTGAAGCAGGAACTGTCGGAGAAGGCGCTCACGTTGGCGCAGGTGCTCGAGCTGAGTATTCAGATCGCGGACGGGCTGGAGACGGCACATCAGAAGGGCATCGTGCACCGCGATATCAAGCCGATGAATCTTTTTGTGACCACGCGCGGACACGTGAAAATTCTGGACTTCGGCCTGGCGAAACTGACGCCGTTTTTGAGAAACTTCGAAGGGGAGAAAAAAGAATCGGATTCAACCGTGGTGGCGGAGGCGCAACTGACCAGCCCCGGAACAGCGCTGGGGACGGTGGCGTACATGTCACCGGAACAGGCACGGGGCGAGGAGCTCGATCCGCGGACAGATATATTTTCGTTTGGAGTGGTGCTGTATGAAATGGCCGCGGGGAAGCAGCCGTTCAGCGGCCCGACGCCTGCATCCACTTTTGACGCTATCCTGCACAGCGATCCTGCTCCTATAACTCGGAAGAACGCAGCTCTGCCAGCGGAACTCAGCGGAATCGTGTTCCGCGCGCTGGAGAAGAACCGGAAGAAACGCTATCAGAGCATGAGCGAGCCGCTGGCAGCTCTGAAGATGCTGCGGCAAGAATCGAGCGGGCCGGTTCCCATCTCGCGCATCGTGAAAAAACCGAAGGTGGCGATTCCGGCCGTGGCAGGGTTAGTCGTGGTGGGATTGCTGATTGCGTGGGGAATTCGCCAAAGCGGGCAGGTTCGCTGGGCGCACGAGACAGCGATTCCAGAGATCAACCAGCTGGCGGAAAAGGGAGAAGACAACGCAGCCTTTGCGCTAGCAAAGAAGGTGGACGCGGTAGTGCCGGGTGACGCGCGGCTGCAAAGATTGTGGCCGGAGATATCGCTGGAGATTTCGGTGCACTCGGAGCCGGAAGGCGCGGAAATTTATATGAAGCCATACCCCGCGGCGGAAAGCACCTGGGAGCACGTCGGGCGGTCGCCGGTTGAGCATTTGCGGGTACCGTTTGGGTTGTTGCGGTGGAAGGCGGAGAAGCAAGGATTCGAGACGGCGGAACTGCTCACCTATTCGATAGAAAAGCAAAAGGAATTTCGGTTTCTGGGGAAGGGCACGACCGTGAACCTGTCCTTGCCCGCTCCCGGAACGGTCCCCGAGGGAATGGTGCGCATTCCGGCACAAGAAAAGATGGAACTGGAAATTCCGGGGATTGAGAAAGCCGTATCCATTGTGGATCTGCCAGATTACTGGATGGACCGGTTCGAAGTTACCAACAAGAGGTTCAAAGAGTTCGTGGATGCGGGAGGCTATCGCAAACCCGAATATTGGAAACAGCCGTTCGTGGAAAACGGACGAACCCTTTCGTGGGAAGAAGCGATGGCCAGGTTTAAGGACAAGGCAGGCAGGCCAGGGCCCGCAACCTGGGAGGTGGGGAATTATCCGGAAGGGCAGGGAAATTATCCGGTCACTGGAGTGAGTTGGTATGAAGCGGCAGCGTACGCGGAATTTGCGGGAAAGAGCCTGCCAACGGCTCATCAATGGCAGAACGCCGCGCGAACGTGGTTTGCCTCGGAGATTGTGCCCCTCAGCAATTTTGGCGGGAAAGGTCTTGAGCCGGTGGGAACGCACTCGGGGATGAGCCCATTTGGCACGTATGATATGGGAGGAAATGCCAAGGAATGGTGCTGGAACGCTACGGGGAGCGGTCGCTTCATCCTGGGAGGGGCATGGAACGAGCCACCTTATATGTTCGTCGATCAAGACGCGCAGAATCCATTTGACCGATTACCGACGTATGGATTCCGCTGTGTGAAGGAAATTCCTGGAAACTCGTTGCCAAAGACCGCATTAGAACCCATTTCGTTCACGTTCCGCGACTACGCAAAAGAAAAGCCGGTTTCCGACCAGGTGTTTGCCGCATTGAAGAATCTTTACCGGTATGATCCCGGACCGCTTGACGCCGTCGTGGAAGGTGGGGACGAAAGCAATGTGAACTGGGCGAAACAGAAGGTGACCTTTAACACAGCATACGGGAACGAGCGGATGAGCGCGTACATTTATCTGCCGAAGAATACGAGCCCCCCGTATGAGACGGTCGTTTACTTTCCAGGTTCGAACGCGGTGTACGAGCGATCGAGCAAGAACCTGGTTCCGTTCGGTACTGCGTTCCTGGTGCGAAGCGGGCGTGCGCTTGTGTACCCGATTTACAAAAGCCATTACGAGCGGGGAGACGGGCTGGAGTACGACGATCCGGACGCCACGGCGCGTTACCGGGACCACGTGATTTATTGGGAAAAAGATCTGGGGAGAACGATCGATTACCTGCAGACGCGCCAGGATTTGAAACTGGACAAGCTGGCGTACTTTGGGTTGAGCACGGGCGCTTACTTGGGAAACATTTTGCCGGCGGTGGAAAACCGGATTAAGGTGGCGGTGCTGCTGAGCGGAGGATTTGATTTCGAGAAGAAACTGCCGGAGGTAGACGAAATTAATTTTGCGCCGCGCGTGAAGGTGCCGACGCTGATGGTCAATGGGCGGTATGACCACTTCTTCCCGCTGGAGACGTCGCAAAACGTGATGTACCGATTTTTGGGGACACCTGAAAAAGACAAACGCCACGCCGTGCTGAACGGCGGGCACATTCCGCAGTACGACGAGGTGGCGAAGGAAATCCTCGATTGGCTGGACAAGTATCAAGGGCCAGTGAAATGAAGTTAGGAAGTGGGACTTCTAATTTAATTTAGGCATTTAGGCAGGTCAATGGCCGTTAATCACTGCCATAAAGGAGATTAAGCCCCTGCGAGATCCAAACAGTCTGGGTCCTTCCGGAAGCGCCAACGCAATAAACGCATGGCAACGTCGAAATGGCGGGGCACAAAATGGCTTACCCGTTAGGATTCGAACCGCACAGCTCCACAGTGTCAACCTACCACCGATACCTTCGCCCACCACTTTACAGGTGAAGAATTACAGGCGAAGTTTTCTGGTGGCTTTTCCTAAGTGATTGAAAACGATGGTAGGCTCGTGGGGACTCGAACCCCAGACCTCTACCGTGTCAAAGCGGCTTTATTATGTACTTCCAACCACTTAAAGCGCGTTGGGGACTGCCTAAGAGCGTGTAAGTACGCCTAAGACGGAATCGTTACAGGTGAAATTACAGGTGAAGAAATTCGTGTGAACCGAAGTGCACCTTTGAGTTGTTTACTTAATATGTAATTTTAAGTATGGTAGCGACAAGTCCTAAGGAGGGACGCTACCATTAAGACGAAAAAGAAGGCCACGAAAAACAAGAAACTCCCGAAACCGCAGCCAGCGCAAGTGCGGTCCAAGGCAGCTCGTGCGCATATCGCCGAGGGCACGCGGCTCTTTGCTCTCGCTGGACGGCCAACGAAGGCGCAATTCGTAAAGGTGTACGGGCCACACGGACCGAATATGACTTGGGAGCAGCGAGCCAAGGCGGGTGTTGATGCCAAACACTTCCAAGAGACGCTCAAGGCGAAGTCCTAAAGTGAGCGAGACAGCAGAGGCCCTCGGTCGCAAAAACGGCTGAGGGCCTGTCTTCATCACCTAGGAATGTGCAATTCACGCCGCGCCATT
>Ga0137359_10001476_pt1 | contig 18651 bp, 14 predicted proteins | sample Mad1_40_16metaG_FD_108281 | JGI IMG/M metagenome (GOLD analysis project Ga0137359, IMG submission 108281) | Vadose zone soil microbial communities from Angelo Coast Range Reserve, California, USA - Mad1_40_16 metaG | ecosystem: Environmental > Terrestrial > Soil > Vadose zone | place: USA... | reverse complement strand
GGCCGTACTCGCGCCTCGCTCCTCAACGGACTGTGCAGTCCGCCTACGTCGCTCGGCGCTCCGTTCGTCCCGATCTGGCGCGCGCTTGGCGCTCTCGCGACGTGGACCTGGTGAGAAATGCGGGTAGACGAAACGTACGTCGCTCGGATCCTTTGCGAAGCGCAACACGAGATGTCGGCAACGCGTCGAGCGACGCCCAGCGCCGCGACGCGCGATCGGCGTCACGTGCCGCGGACGAAGCGTTGCAGCGCGAGCGTCAGCGGATAGCCGAGCGCCGCGACCGCCGCCAATCCGGGCGCGCCGCCGCCGGCGATCGCGAGCGCGTCGACGAGCGAGATGCCGGCGATCAGGATGGCGACCGCGCGTGGAAACCGGCCCGGGCTCGCGCCGCGCAGCAGCCACACGGCGAACGAGATCGCCGCAAAGAGCGCGAGAAACACGACACCGGCGACGACGCCGTGCGCGGCGGCGGGAAGCCCGTGGACGAGCGGCACGATCAAGAGCGCGAGTGGCCAGAGGCTCTGGAGGCGTGCGAGCGTCTCTTGCTTCGCGGCGTACGTGAGCCCGACGAGGTACGCGAAGAGACAGAGCGCGCCGACGACGACGGGGCGCTCCAACCGGTTCGCGACCGCGAGGGCGGCGGTCGTGTACACGAGGAAGCGGCACGTCGCCATGAGCGCCGGACCGTACGGGTTGCCTTTGTGCCACGCGTCGTAGACGACGATCGTCGCCGCGAGCGCCAGCGCCGACACGATCGCGCCGCCGTGCGGTGCGCGGTACGCGACGAGGACGACGCCGGCGCCGAGAAGCCCGTAGCCGGCGGCGTACACCTCGCCCGCGGAGACGGTGCCGCTCGGGATCGGCCTTTCGGGACGCTCGCGCGTGTCGACCTCGCGATCGAAGGCGTCGTTCAGGAACATGCCGCCGACGTAGAAGAGCGAGAGCGCCAGGGCGAGCCGCGTCGCCGTTCCGGCGGACGCACGCGCCCCCGAGAGCGCGACGCCGGCGAGTACGTTCGTCCACACGGTCGGCAAGTTCGAGACGCGGCCGAGGCGAAGGTAGGTGTGTGCGCGGCTCACGGCGACATCCTCGGCTGTGGGCCGCTCACGGGAGCATCCTCACGTACGCGCGGGCGGCGCGCCTTCCGCCGGCCGCGCGATCTCCGCGACCACCCACTCGATCTCGCGCGCGATCGCGTTCGTGACGGGCTCACTGCGGTACTCCGCGGGAAGGACGTCCCAGGTGTAGGTCTCGATCTCGAGGTGCTGACTCACCGCCTGGCGAGCGACGAGCGCGAGGAGCTCGCGCACATATCGCTGCGTCGAAAGGAAGCGGCCGAGCCGCTCGCGGAAGAGCGGGACGTGAAAGTGGATGCGCCACTCGCGCCGGCGCGGCTCGCGCGCGGCTTCCTCGAGCGCCGCCGGCAAATCACTCCAACGGCGGAGACCGGCCGCCGTGCGCTCGACGACCTGGTGCAGGTAGACGTCGTCGGCGAACGCCCGGAGCGCGGCGACGTCGTCGGCCGCGGCGAGCGTCGCCGCGAGACCGGCGCTCACTTGGACTTTGACGACGTGGATCCCGTGCGCGGCGAACGCGGCGAGCGCGGCGGCGGCGGGTTCGTGCTCGACCGCCATGTGACAGGCGTCGAAGCAGACGCCGAGATGGCGGCGGAGCGCCTCCGCGCTCGTGCGGCGGTCGAGCCCTGGCACCGTCCGGCGCCAGAGATGCTCCTCGAAGAACCCGACGGTCTCGGAGACCGTCTCGAGCTGGCAGCACGGCTCGGGCTCGAGTGCGAGGGCTATCGTGACGCCGCGGCGCTCGCGCAAGTCGTGCAGCGTGGCGACGTGCGCGACGAAACGGTCGGCGATCGCATCGACGTCGCGTGGCGAGGCGATCCGCGCCTTGTACGCCCCCGGTACGGTCGAGATGCTGCCGTCGCAACCGGTCGGTAAAAGATCGGCGAGGATGCGCGCCAGCTGGTCCGTGTAGGCGAGGCGCGCGTCCTCGCGCCAGTCCGGACGATAGACCGCCTCCTTCACGGGGGTTCCGTGAAACGCGCCGTAGGGAAAGCCGTTGATCGTGAAGACGTAGAGACCGCGCTCGGCGAGGAGAGCACGGAAGGCGGCGAGCTCGTCAGGTTGCGCGAGCGCCGCCGCGGCTGCGCCCGAGAGCCGAAGGCCGACGCCGAACGGCCGGTCGGGCGCGACGCGCGTCTTCACGGCGGTCACATGCGTCACCACGTTGGCGCGCACCTCGGGCCACGATTCGCCGCGGTGAATGTTCGTGCAGTAGGTGAGGTGCGGGCGGCCCGGAGTCGGGAGCCTCATCGTCGCGCTCGAGTGCTCAGGCGCGCGGGCGCAGGCGTGCGATCGCGTCGTCCATCAGCGACTCGTCGATCGCATGCACCTCGACGCCCTCGCCGATGCGCCGTGCGAGCGTGATCGTCAGCTCGCCGCCGAGGTGCTCGCGGAACTCGCCGAGGCCGTCGAGCACGACGCGGCGGCCGCCGACCCGCAGCTCGAGCGCGTCGTCCCATCGCGGCAAGCCGAGGCGGCCGAGAAGCTCGCGCGCCGCCGCCGAGGTCGCCGCGTCGGAGACACCCGCGAGCTCGGCGTAGGTCGTGTCGATGGCGAGGCCGATCGCCACCGCCTCGCCATGGCGCAGCCGGTGATGCGTCATCGACTCGAGCTTGTGCGCCGCCCAGTGACCGAAGTCGAGCGGACGGGCGCTGCCGAGCTCGAACGGGTCGCCGGAGGTCGCGATGTGGCGGAGGTGAATGGCGGCGCTGCGGCGCACGAGCTCGCCGACCGGCTCGAGCGTGCCCGCGGCGAGCTCGTCGGCATGCGCCTCCAGCCACGCGAAGAGCTCGGCGTCGCGAATGAGCGCGACTTTCACCGCCTCCGACATGCCGGCGACGACGTCGCGCCGCGCCAGCGTTTCGAGGAAGCGGGCATCGTTCAGGACCGCGAACGGAGGCGCGAACGCGCCGACGAAGTTCTTTTTGCCGAAGAGGTTCACGCCGCATTTTACGCCGACACCGGAGTCGGCTTGCGCGAGCACGCTCGTCGGCAGGCGGACGACGCGCAGCCCGCGGTGGGCGACGGCCGCCGCATAGCCGACGAGATCGAGGAGCGCGCCGCCGCCGACGATCAGGATCACCGACTGGCGGTCGAGGCCGAGCTCGTTCCAGCGCGTGTGGAGACGGCTCGCGACCGCGGTGTCGTTCTTGGCGGTCTCGCCGCCTTCGAGGAGGAGCGGTTCGGCGACGAGCTCGAGCGTGTCGGCATGGCCGCCGGCGTACTCACGGATCGCCGCCGGCAGCCACGGCGACGCGACCGCGACGTTGCGGTCGATGACGACGAAGACGCGATGGCGGCGCTCCGGCTCACGGGCGCTGATCGCCTCGCGCACATGCGGGTTGCCGACGGCGAACGCGTCGCGGGTGAAGTAGACAGGGTACTCGAAGTCGACGGTGATCCGTTGCAGGTGGCGACTCGTCGGCGCGTCGCCGCCAGCGGCGGCATGGTCGGGGTCGGTGCGTGCGCTCAGCCTTGGCTCCGTTCCAAGCCCGGGAGAATGGCCTTGAAGAACGCATTCTGCACCAGACGGACGACGATCTGCCAGGTGCTCGCGTTCGGGTTCTCGATGGGGCCGGAAACGGACGCTTTGGTCGCGACCTCCTCGGTGCGTGGGTTCTCGAGCAGCTTCGCGATGCCGCCGACCACGCCTTCGTAGACTTGATGCAGCAGCGGCTTCTCGCGATCCTGATTCCTGTCGTACACCTTCACGTCGTGAAAGAGGGGCTTCACGTAGCCGGTGACGTTGTTGTTCTTGACGCCGAGCTCCGAGTAGAACGCGAACTTGCCCGCGGTGACGTCGAAGTTGCCCTTGGCGCGCAAGAGGTCGTTCATCGTCGTCAGATCGGTGTCCTCGACGCGCACGGCCACATCGAAGTTCGGGCTCTTCGTCTCCGGGTGGAAGACGGCGTGCAGGGTGGCCGGTCCGGAGCCCATGAACGTGCCGCTGGCATCCGCGGTGCCGTATCCCTCGTTCTTCTGATTGCTGAAGTTCTGCACCGTGAGATCGACGTCGGTCAGGAACACCCGGTAGTTCGGATTCGCCGTCTTGTCGAGCATAGCGAGCGCGCCGCGAGTCATGCGCACGCGCTTGGCGCGTAGCTGGACGCCCGGGTCGTTACTGGTCTCCTTTGCCGCCCGCACCGTCTGCTGTCGGATCTGCTCCTGCTGGGCTTGGTTTTCCCTGGTGAGGATATAATCGGCGTCGGCGCCGGTGATAGTGATGTCTTGCAGGTCGACGCGCTTGATCTTCGGCGCGTACTCGATCGCCCCATATCCGGAGAAGGTACCTTTACGGATCGCGCCGTAGTCCTTGATGACGCCGGTCAGGTAGTCGAGCGGCAGGTCCGTGAGCGCGACGTCGGTCTGTAAGCCCGCATACGGCTCGGCGAGGAAGTCGGCATGCCCGTCGATGCGGAGCGTCCCGTGGTCGAAGACGAATGCGTCGACGTGCAAAGTCGACGGGTACTCGCGGTCGCGCGAGTGGACGTTGCGGATGTTGTCGGCGATCACGTTCACGTGCGTCATGTGCAGCGGCTTGAACGGCGTCCCCGGCGCGTACGTGATGTCGCCTTCGTTGACTTTGATCTCGTTGATCTTCAGCGGATAGATCTGCTCGAAAGCCTCTTGCCAGCCGCGCTGCTTGACCGGCGTCGGGTTCTTCACCTCGTGCTCGCCCTGCTTCTCGTCGAGGTGGAGCGTCGGGTTGTCGATGCGGAAGTCGGCGACGAGCCGGCCGTGCAGCAACGCCAACCACTGCACGCTCGCCCTCAGCTTCGGTACCTCGCCGAGCGGCGGCTTCGGATTCGCGTCCTCGATGATCGACCAGTCCTTCAACACGACCGCCAAGCCGAGGGGATCGAGATGGGCGCGGCCGATCCGTACCGTGTAGCCCTTCAGCTGCGCGTTCATGTTCGCCTCGATGCGCTGCCGCAGCGGCTCGTCGACGAAGAACATGAAGACGATCGTCAACACGGCGACGATCGTGGCCAGGGTTCCCAGCACCCACAGCAGCCAGCGCGGCATGCGACTCGCGGCGTCCCGACCCATGATTCAAGCTCACCACAGCGCCGAATCGTCGGCAATTTCGCGTCGCTGGCGCGTGTGCGAACTCACCCCCATGCGGAGTTGCCGCCGGCCCGTCGTGCGCGAAACTTAGAGAGGAACCAAATCCCCCTTAGGAGGAACAATTATGCGCAAGACTTGGATAACGGCGATGGCCGGCGCGCTGGCGCTCGGAAGCACCTTCATGGTGACCATCGCGACCGCCGAGATGACCGAGCGTTCGGTGACGACCGAGAAGACGACGACCTACAGCGGCACCGTCTCCGAGATCGATCCGTCGAGCTCGACGATCACCATCCGCAGCGAAACGGCGCCGGCGCCGACGAAGTACGTCTTCACGAAAGAGACCGTCTTTGCGGATCCGCAGGGTCACGTGGTCTCGTACGACGCGATCCGTAACACGCCGGTCACCGTGTACTACACGCGCGAAGGCGACCGCATGATCGTAAGCAAGGTGGTCACGACGAAGCCGGTGGTGACCGAGCACCGCGAGTCGACGACGACCGAGCGTCACGAGATTCAGTAGCGCGTGATCTCGCTCGCGCCGCCCTCGAGACGGCGTGACGAGACGACGTGCGACGCACGGTACCCGCGGCTGCGAGTCGCGGGTACCGCGCGATTAGCTGGCAAAGCGCGTACCGCGCCTCGAATGTGCGCCGCAATGGCGCACATGCTGAGCGACCTAGCACGAATGCTGAGCAGCTCATCACAAAAAATTCACCGCGAGCTGACGAATCCGCCATCTTCATCAGTATAGGTGATTGCGATGGGCAGCCGAGACGGGCATTACTTGTCGGTCGCACGGCGGCGTCGGGGTGGCGCGCCGGCGGCCACCGCAGATCAGTTCAGACACAGTCAGCTCAGACACAGTCAGCTCAGACGCACAGAGGGAACAGCGCTCATGCATGCAATCGCTCGCATCCGTTTCGACGGCGGAATGCTCATGCTGCCGTCACGAACCCCTTACGAGATCGAGCTGCTCCTCGAGAACCTCGACTGGTACACCGCCCGTCACGAGGCAGTGCAGCTCGAGATCGACAATCATCGGTGGCGGGTCGCGCACGGCTCTTCTGACAGGGTCGAGGAATGTGCGCGCTGCCATCGCGCGCGCGCGACGCTCACGTTCGTGAACGGCAGTCGGGTGCCGCTCTGCGTTGCCTGCGCGCGCGTGGCCGTCGGCTCACGGTTCGCCGACTGGCCGCGACCCGAGCCCGCGCGGCGAGCCGCGTACTGACGCGTGCCGGCGCCGCCAGCGGGGCGGCGCACCTCCCCATCGACTCCGCCGCTGTTGCGACGGCGGCGCCTGCCGGGTCCATTCGCCCGGTCGGCGCCGTCGTGCGACGCCGCGCTTTGTCTTTCCCCCCGATTCCATCTACAAATCCGGGCGTCATGGGAGTGCATACTCGAACGCTATACGCCCGCCGTTCCCCCGCCTTCGAAATTGCCCGCTTGGCTTACGAGCCGCTGACGGCGCCGTTGATCGTGATCCGCGACCGCCTCGTCGCGGCGACGTTTCGCGCGATCGACATGACCCACTGGTCCGTCGACGCCTACGAAGAGACGCGGGCCGCGGGGGTCTTCTTCGATCCGGAAACGTCCGCGCGCTGACTCAACCCGTCGTGTGCTGACCCGCCGCAGACCAAGCGCCGCGGTGCAGCTTCTCGACGCGCTCGGGGTCACGCAGTAGGACGTCGCGTTCCGCTGGTGTGAGCGCGGCCGCGCCCTCCGTCAGCGCGCGCGAGACGAGCGCCGCGCGCGCCGTGACGATACTGGTACGCGCGGTACGCGGCGTTCCCTGCAGCGCGCACTGGACGGCGCTCTGCTCCGGGTCGACGACGGCGGCGACGAAGCCGCTCGGCGGCTCGTCGCCGGCGGCAGCGCCACTCGCTCGTGCGTCGCGGTCGGGACCGAGCGTGACCGGCAGACGCGCTTCCTGCGCCGCGCGCTCTGCCGCCTCGGTCAGCTCCTCGACGTCGCGCAGCTCGCGCGGTGGCGCGGTCTCTTCGGGAATGAGAAACAGTCCCCGCTCGCGCGCGCGCTCCCCGAGCCGCACGCGGCTGGCGTAGACGGAGAGCGGGATCGAGACGATGAGTGCGCCGATGATCGGCATCACCCACCAGAAGTAGTCGGGATTGAGCCAGTAGAGGCTGCCGCCCCAGACGCACGCGATGACGGTGTCGACGCCGTGGTGCCGTACCGCCTCGCGCCAGTCGGTCTCCGTGTCCTCGCGTCCCTGTGAGCGCCACGTGACCGTCCGCCCGAGAAGGTTCAGCAGCACGAAGCGGCTGTGGAACACCATCCGGATCGGCGCCAGCAGGCTCGAGATGAGGATCTCGAGGAGGACGCTCAGCGAGAGCTTGCCGACGCCGCCGTAGAGCCGCGCCTCGCGGCGCTTCAGCAGGATCAGTGCGACACTCAACAGCTTCGGCAAAAACAGGATCGTGCCCGTCACGGCGAGGAGCGCGCGCGCCCAGTTCGGTCGCCATATCGGCCACTCCGGGAAGAGGCTCGGCCCCGACGGGAAGTAGTTCGGCTCGCGCAGCACGTTCTGGATCGCCTCCGCCGTGCTGAGCGTCAGGAACGTGAACCAGAGGAGCGCCGAGACGTAGGAGAGGACGCCGTTCAGGAAGAGCGCGCGGTGCGCACCGAAGAGGCCTTCGGTGAACAACAACCGGAGGTGCTGGAGGTTGCCCTGGCACCAACGGCGGTCGCGCTTCATCTCCTCGAGCAGGGTAGACGGCACCTCTTCGAAGCTGCCGCCGAGATCGTAGGCGAGCCAGAGCGTCCAGCCAGCGCGACCCATCAGCGCCGCCTCGACGAAGTCGTGGCTCAGGATCTCGCCGCCGAGCGGCGGCTTGCCGGGAAGGCGTGGCAGCGCGCAATGCGCCATGAAGGGCGCGACGCGGATGATCGCGTTGTGGCCCCAGTACTGGCCGTCGCCGAGCTGCCAGTAGTGGAGGCCGGTCGCGAACATCGGGCCGTAGACGCGGCTGCCGAACTGCTGCACGCGCGCGAAGAGCGAGCGCCGATTCACCGCCGCCGGCGCGGTCTGGATCATGCCGACGTCGGGACGCCGCTGCATCATGCGCACCAGCCGCAATAACGTGTCGCCGGCCATGACGCTGTCGGCGTCGAGCATCACCATGTAGCGGTAGTTGCGTCCCCAACGGCGGCAGAAGTCGGCGACGTTGCCGCTCTTGCGCCGCAAGCGCACCCGCCGGCGGCGGTAGAAGATGCGGTCGAAGCCGTTGACGTCGCGGCACCAGCGGAACCACGCCGCCTGCTCGCGCATCGCGACGTCGGGATCGCGCGTGTCGCTGAGGATGAAGAAATGGAAATGCTGGAGGCCGCCCGCGCGTGCCAGCGACTCGTAGGTCGCGCGCAGACCCGCGAACACGCGCTCGACGGGCTCGGCGGCGATCGGCATCACGATCGCCGTCCGGGCCGCGTCGTCGATCGGCATGTCGTCGGCGTCGAGATTGCTGATCGCGAACCGATCGCGGCCACGCACGAGCAGGATGAAGCCGAAAAGCGCCGTCCAGAAGCCGATCGAGATCCAGCTGAAGAGCGCGCCGAAGAAGACGACGATCGCGAACTCGAGCCACGTGCCGCCTTGGCGCGGCAAGACGTTCACCATGAAGCCGCTCGCGACGATGCTCGGGAGGAAGACGAGAAATCCGAAGAGCGCGCGGCGGCGCGCCGCGACGCGCGTCCACGGGAACAAACGGCGCCGCTTGTGCAGCTCGCTGCGGTTGGTCGTCCCGGGACCGTCGGGTCGCTTGCCGCGCAGGCGCAGCCACAGGCGGCGGAAGACGCGGCGTTCGATCGGCTCCGGCACCATGTGGCCGCGGCAGAGCGGCGGCGCCGAGCGGAAGCGCGACGGCGCCGAGTTGGCGCCGCGTGTCGGCGTCGCCTCGGCCGCAGGCGCCGCGTCCGCGGTGACGAGAACGGGGCGGGCCGCCGCCGCGGTCGTCGCTCGCGCCGCGGCATGGACGCCCATCGACGAGCTCGGCGGGCTCGCGGCGCTGCCCGGGCCGTCGCCGCCGCGCGCACGCGCGAAACGTGATGAGAGCGCGGCATCGAGGCGCCATGCGACGAACGGGTCGAGGCTCGCGTCCCACGGACGCGGCGTCGACGGGTAGGCGTCGGGCAAGAGCGCCCGCAGCGTCGCCATCGTGTCGGCGATCGCGTCCGTACCGGCGCGGTCGGCGGCGCGGATCAGCGCCGCGCGCACCAGCCGTCCGCGCTCGGGCTCCGCCACCCCGAGCGCCGCGAGGTACGCGCAGGCGCGCGCGTGCGCCTCGTTCCACGGCTGCACCAGGCGCTCGGCCGAAATCGTGATCCGCGCCGTCGGCTCGGCCTCGCCGGCGCCAGGGGCGATGCTCTCGGCGCGGCGTACCGACTCGGTCATGCGGAGCCGTCCGTCACGGTGCCAGCGCGTACGACCACGTCTCGGTGAGGGTGTCGCCGCCCTTGTCGAGAAACGCGCGCAGCTCGAGCGGATCGCGCGTCTTCGGCCGGATTTGGAAGCTCAGGCGCCATCCGCCGGTCACCTCATTCTTCACGACGTGCTGATCGAGGATCGTCGCCGCCTCCTCGCCGTTCAGCACCGTTACGACGCCGCGCAGGACCTCGCTCGCCGGGATCTTCTCGAGCTTACCGCCGGAGAAGTCGATCACGAAACGGTTGACGTCCTCCATCCGCCCGTAATCGCGCCGGGTCGCGACGACCTTGCCCGCCGGCGGCCGCTTCGGATCGTCGCCGTACCACCACATCGTATAGTCGAACGCGAGGCGCTCGCCGGCTTTGGCCGGCGTTTTCGGCACCCAATACGTCACGATGTTGTCGTTGACGTCCGACGCCGTCGGGATCTCGACGAGCTCTACGGCGCCGTCGCCGAAGCCGCGCCGCGACGCGATCCACACGCTCGGACGCAGATCGGGGCGGGTTTCGAGGTCCTCGTAGTCGCGGAAGTCGCGGTCACGCTGGATCAAGCCGAACCCCTTCGGGTTCAGCGCCTGGAACGTGTTCACGCCGAGCGTCTTTGGGTTGTCGAGCGGCCGCCACAGCCACTCGCTCTCGAAGTTGATCTGCAGGCCGTCGGAGTCGTGGACCTCGGGCCGGAAGTCGGGAAACGTCCGGATCGTGTTCTCGCCGAAGTAGAACATGCTGGTGAGTGGCGCGATCCCGAGCTTCTCCACGGCTTTGCGCAAGAACAGCCGGCTCTCGACCGCGACGACCGTCTGCTCGCCGGGCGCGACGACGAAGCGATACGCGCCCGCGACGCTCGGGCTGTCGAGGAGCGCGAAGATTTCGAGGCGCTTCGCACCCGCCGCGGGGGTGACGAGCCAGAACTCGCGGAAGTACGGGAACTCCTCGCCGCTCGGCAGCGCGGTATCGACGGCGAGCCCGCGCGCCGAGAGCCCGTACTGCTGCTTCGCGCCGACGGCGCGGAAGTAGCTCGCGCCGAGAAAGACGATCACCTCGTCGAGGCGATTCGGGACTTTGATCGGGTAGTGGACGCGGAACCCGGCGTAGCCGAGGTCCTGCGGCACTTTGCTCGCGAAGTCGTTCTTCCCGTAATCGAACTTGCTCGGCGAGAACGGCACCGGGCGCACGCCCTTCGCGTCGACGACGTTCATCGCGACGACGCGCTCGTAATAGAGCCCGGGATGGAAGAACTGCACGCGAAACGGCGTCGAGCGATCGGCCCAGAGCGCCTGCGCCGGCTTGTAACGGATGTCTCGCCACTGGTCGTAGGTGATCTTCAGGAGCCAGTCGGGCACCGTCCCCTTGGTGTCCTGAAACGACTCTTTGGCGAGCTTCTCGGCGCGCGCCGCCACGTCGTCGAGCCCGAACGCGTACGCACTGGAGACGGCGGTCGCGAGGAGGATCGCGAGGACGAGAGCCACCGCGCCGCCGAGCGGACGCTGTGCGCGCGCGCAATCCCGGAGCATGGCGCCGTACTTTGGCAGCCGGTGGTACGGGGTCAAGCGGACGAGTACGAGCGTGCGGTGGGCCTCACCGCATGCGGTAGCGGATCGGCAGCGTCTTCAGGCCGCTCACGAAATTCGACTGTACGAGGGCAGGGGTGCCGGCGAGCTCGATCGCGTCGACGCGGGCCAGGACCTCGCGGAAGACGGTCTCGATCTCCATCTTCGCCAGCACGCGGCCGAGGCAGAGGTGGGCGCCGAAGCCGAAGGCGAGGTGTGGATTGGGATCGCGATCGGCGCGGAAGCGGAACGGGTCGGGGAACACCTCCTCGTCGCGATTTCCCGACGCGTAGCACAGCATGAGGCAGTCGCCGGCGCGGATCGTCTGTCCGCGGATGACCGCGTCGTCGGTCGCGGTGCGGAGAAAGTGCTTGACCGGCGTCGTCCAGCGGATCATCTCGTCGGCGGCCTTGGGGAGCAGCGTCGGATCGGCGCGCAGGCGCGCCATCTCGTCGGGATTCTGCAGCAGTGCGAGCAGCCCGCCGGCGATCGACGAGCTCGTCGTGTCGTGCCCGGCGGTGGCGATGATCACGTAGTAGGAGTTGCGCTCGAACTGCGGAATGGGTTTGCCGTCGATCGCGGCGTTCGCGATCACGCTCGCGAGATCCTCACGCGGTGCGCGCCGCCGATCCTCGCTCAGCCGGTCGAAATAGGCGCCGAAATCGACGAGCGTCTGCATGAGCTCGGCTTCCGTTGCGCCGCGGCGCATCTCCGGGTCCTCGGGGCCGAAGATCTCCTGCGTGAGCTTCAGCAGGCGCGGCTCGTCCTCCGGCGGGACGCCGAGGAGCGACATGATGACGCGCAGCGGGTACCAGGCGGCGACGTCGCGGGCGAAGTCGCAGCTGCCGCCGTGCTCCACCAAACGATCGACGAGCTCGCGGGCGAGGCGCGCGAGCTCCGGCTCGAGGCGGCGCAAGCTCGACTTGAGGAACCACGGATGCGTCAGCGCGCGATATGCGCGATGGTCGGGGTCGTCCATCTGCACCAGCGAGCGCACCGGATTGGCGCTGCCGCCGGTCAGCTCGCGGGCGCGCGCCTCGGCGACGAGCGTCTGCAACACCGCGCGCGGCTCGTTCACGAAACGGTGGTGCTGGCGCTCGATGTCGATGATGTCGGCGTGCTTCGTGACCGCCCAGAAGGGCGGATAGCCTTCGGGCTCGAGCCACACGACCGGCGCCTCGCGGCGCATCGCGGTGAAGAGCGCGTGCAGTCGCGTCGGATCCGCGTACGTCTGCGGATAGGCGATCCGGGCGAATTCGGAGACGGACGTCACGGCGTGAACGGGAATGCCTGGCGCGTGCGGCGACGAACGTCGAGCCGAATGCGCGGGCGACTGGGCGCCGCACGTCGGCGCGTCCGCGCAGACGTGCGGCGCCGGTTCGTCATGCGGCGCAGCCCATGACCGCCTTCAGCTCGAGGAACTCCTCGAAGCCGTGCTCGCCCCACTCACGGCCGTTCCCCGACTGCTTGTAGCCGCCGAAGGGCGCGGCGAAGTCGGGTCCGGCGCCGTTCAGGTGGACGTTGCCGGTGCGCAGACGCGCGGCGACGCGCAGCGCGTGGTCCTGATCGCCGGACGACACGTAGCCCGAGAGCCCGTAGGGCGTGTCGTTGGCGATGCGGATTGCGTCCTCGTCGGTGTCGTAGGGAAGGATCGAGAGGACCGGGCCGAAGATCTCCTCGCGCGCGATCGTCATGTCGTTGCGGACGTTCGCGAAGACGGTCGGCCGCACGTAGTACCCGCGCGCGATGCCATCCGGGCGCCCCGGGCCGCCGGTCACCAGCTCGGCGCCTTCTTTGATGCCCGCTTCGATGAGACGCTGGATCTTGTCGAACTGCGTCTCGCTCACGACCGGGCCGATGGTCGTGCCTTCGGTGCGCGGGTCGCCGACCGTCGTCGCCTCGGCGGCCGCCTTGGCGATCGCCGCGGCCTCGGCGAGACGCTTGCGCGGCACGAGCATGCGCGTCGGTGCATTGCACGACTGTCCGCTGTTCATGAAGCAGCTCCGCGCGCCGCCCTCGACGGCGCGCTTCAAGTCGGCGTCGTCGAGGATGATGTTCGCCGACTTGCCGCCGAGCTCTTGCGTCACGCGTTTCACGCTGTCGGCGGCGTTCTTCGCCACCTGTACGCCGGCGCGCGTCGAGCCGGTGAACGACACCATGTCGATCCCGGGATGCGCGGCGATCGCGGCGCCGACGGTCGGGCCGTCGCCGTTCACGAGGTTGAAGACGCCGGCCGGAACGCCGGCCTCGTGGAGGATCTCGGTGACCACGATCGCCGAGAGCGGCGCGATCTCACTCGGCTTGAGCACGATCGTGCAGCCGGCGGCGAGCGCCGGCGCCGTCTTGCACATGATCTGGTTCACCGGCCAGTTCCACGGCGTGATGAACCCGCAGACGCCGACCGGCTCCTTGATGATGCGCGTCGTGCCTTTGTTCTCGACAAACGCGTACGAGCGCAGCACCTCGAGGGCTTGCGCCAGATGGGCGAGGCCCGACGGCGCCTGCGCCGCGTTCGCGAGCCACATCGGCGCCCCCATCTCGTGCGAGATGGTCTCGGCGAGATCGCCGAGGCGCGCTTGGTACGCGGCAATGATGCGCTCGAGGAGGGCGATGCGCTCCTCGCGCGACGTGCGGCCGAAGGTCTCGAACGCGCGCCGCGCCGCCGCGACTGCTTTGTCGACGTCGGCGGCGCTGCCGAGGCTGATGCGGCCGATGGGCTCCTCGGTCGCGGGATCGAGGACGTCGAGGGTCTTCGGGGTCACGGGCGGGACCCACTGCCCGTCGATGTAGAAGTTCAAGCATTCCTTCATGACCATCTCCTTTGGCGGCGCCGGGCGCCGCGTTGGTATCGATCTCAGTCCAAGCGCTCGATGATCGTCGCGTTCGCCATGCCGCCGCCCTCGCACATCGTCTGCAAGCCGTAGCGGCCGTCGATGCGCTCCAGCACGTTCAGCAAGGTCGCCATGAGGCGCGCGCCGCTGCCGCCAAGCGGATGGCCGAGCGCGATCGCGCCGCCGTGCAGATTTACCTTCTCGAGGTCGGCGCCGACCTCGCGCTCCCAGGCGAGAATGACGGGCGCGAACGCCTCGTTGATCTCGACCGCGTCGATGTCGGCGAGCGTGAGCTTCGAGCGCTCGAGGATCGCACGCGTCGCGGGGATCGGACCGGTCAGCATGATCACCGGGTCGACGCCGCCGAGCGCGAATGTATGGAAGCGCGCCCGCGGTCGGAGGCCGAGCGCGCGCGCTTTCTCCTTCTCCATGACCAGCACCGCGGCGGCGCCGTCGGTGATCTGGCTCGAGTTGCCGGCGGTGATGCGGCCGTCGGGCTTGAACGCCGGCTTGAGCGCCCCGAGTTTCTCGAGCGACGTATCGGGACGAATGCCCTCGTCGGTCGCGATCGTCTCGCGCGAGCCGTCCTCGCGCCGCACCTCGACCGGGACGATCTCGCTCTTGAACCAGCCGTTTCGCGTCGCCGCCGCCGCTTTCTGGTGCGACGTAACGGAAAACGCATCGAGTGCCGAGCGTGAGAGCTGCCACTTGTCGGCGATGATCTCCGCCGAGATTCCCTGCTGCACGAGACCGCCGGCGCCGTACAGGTTGGCGTCGACGTAGCGGCGGATCATCGTCGGGCCGAACGGCTGACCGCCGATGCCGACGCTGGTGCCCATCGGCACCCGGCTCATCGACTCGACGCCGGCGGCGATCACCACGTCGTACGCGCCGGCGATTACGCCCTGGGCGGCGAAGTGCAGCGCCTGCTGGCTCGAGCCGCACTGCCGGTCGACGGTCGTGCCGCAGACGCTCTCCGGGAAGCCGGCGGCGAGCGCCGCGTTGCGGCCGACGTTCAGGCCCTGCTCGCCGACTTCGCTGACGCAGCCCATGATCACGTCCTCGATCAGGGCGGGATCGATGCCGGTACGCTCGACGAGCGCCCGCAGCGGCTTCGCGGCGAGATCGACGGCGTGGACGGGGTAGAGCGATCCGGTCTGCTTGCCGCGCCCGAGCGGCGTGCGGACGGCGTCGACGATGACGGCTTCACGCATGGGTGGGACCTCCTGCCTGCACTCTGCTCGAAGCGACGCCCTCGTTCAACCGGGCGGGTACTGGGCCGATTTGCGTCGCGATACTTCGTTGCTCGGTCGCTGCGCTGCTCGGCGTAGCTCCGCTACGCCTGCGCTGCTCACTTCCCTCGCGCCTCGTCTCGCTCGCAACTCGGCCCAGTACCCTCGCGCCTCGTCTCGCTCGCAACTTGACCCAGTCCCAGCCGCGACAAAAGTGCTCCACTACCCGCAGGCGGTGCTGACGCTGCTCTTCTGGATGAGCTACCGGCTCGTGACGCCTATGTCCCGGAGAGCGTGAGGCGGAACGCCGCGCCGCCGAGGGCCGATGGGACGACCGCCACGTCGCCGCCGTGGACGCGCGCGATCATGCGCGCGATCGGCAACCCGAGACCGGCGCCACCCGGGCCGCGGGCGGCGTCGAGGCGCACGAAGCGCTCGAAGATGCGGTCGGCGTCGGCGCGCTCGATGCCGGGCCCGGAGTCTTCGACGGCGACGGCGATCGTACCGTCGCCTGCCGCCGCGACGACGCGAATGCGCGACCCCGGGGCGCTGTGGCGAAGCGCGTTCTCCACGAGGTTCGCGACCGCGCGCTCGACGAGCGCCCGGTCGGCGTCGACGACGAGGGGCGCTCCGAGCGCCCGCTCGTCGCCGACCACGGGCTCTCCGAGCGGCCGGTCGTCATGGCACGCGAGCGACGCATCGAGCGTCCGTCTACTGTCGCCCGCGAGCGGCGCCGCGCCGAAGGTGATCGTCTTCCCAAGCCGTTCCGCTTCCGGCGCGTAGAAGCTCACCAGCTCCCCGACCAGCGTCGCGACGTCGATCCGCTCGCGCGCGAGCGGCAGGCGGCCCTCCTCGCCGGCGGCGAGGAGCAGGAGCTGCTCGATCGTGCGCCGCATCTCCTCCGCGCTGGCGCGGATCGCGTCGAGCGCCTCGTCTTTCGCGTGCATGTCGTCCGTGGTCGCGAGCGCGACCTCGGCGCCGTTCAGCACGCGATTCACGTGCGTGCGCAGCTCGTGGGCGACGTCGGCGCTGAAGGCCGCCATCCGTGCGAACGCGGCGCGCATTGGGCGGAGCGCGCGGCGCGCACCCAAGAGGCCGAGCCCGACGGAGCCGCAGAGGCCGAGCACGATGACGACGCCGGCGCGAGTCACGAGCTCGCCGCGCTCGCGCGCGAAATGCGCGAGCGGCAGCGCTGCGGTCACCGTGGCGCCGCTCGGCAGACGGCGCTCGTGCACGAGGTACTCCTCGCGCGTTGCGCTGAGCGCGGCGCGCAGCGACGACTCGCGACGAACGGACGCGCTCGGCGGCCACGCACCGGAGCGCGCGATCACCGTGCCGCCGGCGTCGGTCACGACGTAGGCGACGCCACGGTGGATCGCGGCCGGCGTGGCGGGGACGTCAGCCGCAGTGGTCGCGGCGGCGATCGTCGCGATCGCGTCGTCGAGCAGCACGGCGTGCTCCTCGAGCGCCTCGACGAGCGCGTACGCGAGCAGACCGCAGAGCAGCAGCGACGTGAAGGCCGCGGTCACGCCGGCGAGAAGCAGCGCGAGGCGGAGGTCGAGCCGCGCGAGCGCCCGCGGCGGATCAGGCGTCGAGAGCATAGCCGATCCCGCGCACCGTGCGGATCGCGCTCGCCGCGCCGGCGCTCTCGAGCTTGCGACGGAGGCGCGCGACGTGGACGTCGACGACGTTCGTCCCGGGCTCGAAGCGGTAGCCCCAGACCGTCGCCAGCAGATCGCGGCGCGTGACCGCATCGCCACGCGCTTCCGCGAGCGCGAGCAGGATGTCGAACTCGACGCGCGTGAGGTCGACATGGCGGCCGTGGGCGAGCACGCGGCGGTGCAGCAGGTCGATGTCGAGGCCGTCGAGACGGAGCGGCTCGACGCGGCGGGCGGGACGGCGCAGCAGCGCCCGCAGCCGCGCCATCAGCTCGGCGAACGCGAACGGCTTCACCAGGTAATCGTCGGCGCCGCGCTCGAGACCGTCGACGCGCTCCGGCACCCGATCGCGCGCCGTCAGGATGAGGACCGGGACGTCGTCGCCGCGCGCGCGCAGATCGGCGAGGACGTCGTAGCCGCTGCCGCCGGGCACCATCACGTCGAGGATCACGGCGCCGAAGCGGGTGCGCGCGACCGCGGCGAGCGCGTCCCCCGCCGATGCCGCCGTGGTGACCTCGAACCCCGAGCGGGTGAAGCCGGCGCGCAGCGCCTCGGCCGTCGGGGGATCGTCCTCGAGAAGCAGAATGTGCACGCCGCGTCCTCGGACACGCATCGTAGCGACCGACGTGGTAGCAGCGCCAGCGGGTATCAGGCCGATGGTCGCCCCGGCGGCCGTGAGCCGCCGGGGCTGCAACATGAAGAGTGCGTAATCCCGCCGCTCGCGCCCTTGTCAGCGTGCCATCCACCTTGCACCGTGGAAGGGAGAACCTGCGACACGCCGGAGAACCCTGCGACATCGTGCGCCTCCCAGCCGCCATACTTCTGTTGCTCGCCGCGCTCGCGGCGGCCGCGTGCCAGCACGTGCCGCCGGCGCCGCTCATGCCGGCGCGGACCGCGGCGGCGTACCAGGCGCGCGCGCTCGACAGTCCGGACCTGCACGCGTTTCTCACCGCGGCAAGCGGCCACGCGCCCGCGGAGTGGCCGCTCCCCGTTTGGGATCTCCGCACGCTGGCGCTCGCCGCGCTTTACTTCCATCCCGATCTCGACGTCGTCCGCGCGCACGCCGACGTCGCGGCGGCGGCGATCGCGACCGCGGGCGCGCGGCCGAACCCGACGCTGTCGATCGCGCCGCAGTTCGTCGCCAATCCGCAGAGCGGCATGTCGCCCTGGCTCAGCACGGTGAATTTCGATTGGCCGATCGAGACCGCCGGCAAGCGCGCGCGACGCATCGAGCACGCCGACGCCGGCGCCGCCGCGGCGCGCGAAGCGGTCGTCGTCGAGGCGTGGCGCGTGCGGCGCGAGCTCGCGAGCGCCGTCGTCGCGCTCGCGGCGGCGACGCGCGAGCGCGACGCGCTCGACGACGAGGTTGCGCTCGACGAGCGCTTGCTCGCGCTCTTGGAGGGTCGCCAGCGCGAGGGCGCGGCGGCGGCGAACGACGTCACCCCATTGCGACTCGTCCTCTTGCAGGCGCGGAGCGACCGCGCCGCGGCAGGGGCACGGGTCGGCGACGCGCGCGCGCACGTTGCGGCGGCGCTGGGGGTTCCGGGGTCGGCGCTCGACGGCATCCGGCTGCCGCCAGGGCTCGACGCCGAGGATGCCGAGGCATTGCTCGACGTCGCCACCGCCGACGCGCGCCGGCGCGCGCTCCTCGAGCGCGCCGACGTGCGCCAGGCACTCGCCGAATACGTCGCCGCCGAGGCGACGCTGCGTCTCGAGCTCGCGCGCCAGTACCCCGACCTGCGGCTCGGGCCGAGCTACGAGTTCGACCAAGGCTTGAACAAGTGGGGGTTCGTGCT
>Ga0137359_10001473_pt1 | contig 18665 bp, 13 predicted proteins | sample Mad1_40_16metaG_FD_108281 | JGI IMG/M metagenome (GOLD analysis project Ga0137359, IMG submission 108281) | Vadose zone soil microbial communities from Angelo Coast Range Reserve, California, USA - Mad1_40_16 metaG | ecosystem: Environmental > Terrestrial > Soil > Vadose zone | place: USA... | reverse complement strand
TCGAAAAACCTTGGCGTTGAAGAATCCCGGGTTTACTCAAATATTGCAATGCATGGAAATACGTCCGCAGCATCGATTCCCATTGCTCTGGATGAATGTGTCGCGTCCGGAAAGATATCTTCCGGCGATATACTTTTAATGGCGTCGTTTGGTGGTGGCGTGACCTGGGGCGGGGTTGTGGTTAGGTGGTGATTCCTGGCCACCTGAACTTCCCATTTTGGGCAGGTTAAGCCTCGATCATACCAGGCGCCTTGAATTGGAATTTTGTGAATTCCAGACAGATAATTGGCTTTCTCCGTTTGTTTTTAGGAGGAACTGTTTTAGTTTGCGGTCGAAGGATTTTGAATGAATTCGAATATGGCGTATGTATTCCCTGGTCAGGGATCTCAATACGCTGGCATGGGCAAAGATCTCTTCGATAACTTCGAAGTATCGCGCGAAGTGTTTTTAGAGGCCGACCATGCACTTGGGTTTCCGCTAACGGCGATGTGTTTTGAAGGCGACGAGGGTGATCTCCAATTGACGGAGAACACTCAACCTGCGATTCTCACGGTCTCGGTTGCAGCACTAAGGGCAATGGCGGCTGTAGGAATTTCAGTTCCGAGACGAACAGCCGGGCACAGCTTAGGGGAATATTCCGCGTTGGTGGCATCCGGCGCGATTTCTTTGGCCGACGCTGTGCGCACCGTTCGATCTCGCGGACGATACATGCAGGAAGCAACGCCCGTGGGAACTGGGGCAATGGCTGCAATTCTTGGAAGCGATCTTTCCACAGTGGAGCGAGCGTGTAACGAGGCCGCAGAGGGAGAAGTATGCAGCCCCGCTAACATTAATTCGCCTGGACAAATCGTTATTGCAGGGAACAGCGATGCTGTCGATAGAGCATTGGTGATTGCGAAGGAGTTAGGCGCAAAACGGGCTATCAAGCTAAATGTAAGCGCGCCTTTCCATTGTGCCTTGATGTTGCCGGCACAAAAGCGACTTGAAGCGGATTTGAACCGACTTGAGTTTTCAGATCTTTTAATTCCTATCGTTACTAACGTTGACGCAAGTGAAGTTATCCTCGGTTCCGAGGCCCGCGACGCACTGGTAAGGCAGGTCTCTTCGCCAGTCAGGTGGCTCGAATCGGTTGAAAAACTGATCTCGTCAGGTGTCGATACTTTCATTGAAGTTGGCCCTGGAAAGGTTTTGTCTGGATTGATACGACAGATAAACCGTGGAGTGCGGTGCTTAAATGTCGAAGATTCGGCGACTTTGAAGCTGGCATTGGAGTTTTCTGAACAAGCGTGAAGTCAGTCTCGTGGCCCATACGAACTATGGGAGGGCCTAAGAAGTCACTTTAACTATTTTTTACTAACTACAGAGGAGCAAATTCGTCATGCCCGATCAAGAGATCGAGAATAAAGTTAAGCAAATCATTGTTGATGAGCTCGGTGTCGATGAGAACGAGGTTACGCCAAACGCTCGCTTCATCGATGACCTTGGGGCCGATTCGCTTGACACTGTCGAGCTTGTTATGCGTTTCGAAGAAGAGTTCGGGATCGAAATTCCCGACGAGGATGCGGAGAAGATTCAAAGCGTGCGCGATGCTTATAATTATATCGACCAGCACAAAAGTAAATAGTTAGAAAACAGAGCTTATGGTCAGCCTTCAGCGGTCAGCCTTCAGTCCGTACTGAATGCTGAGGGCTGATGGCTGTTCTTATCACAATGAGTACAATTTTGAAACGTCGCGTCGTAGTTACAGGCTTAGGGCTTGTGACACCGGTCGGCAACTCTGTCGACGTCACCTGGTCAGCGCTTATGCTTGGTCAGAGCGGCGTCGATTTTATCAAGAAGTTCGACACGGAAAAATTCTCGGTTAAATTTGCAGCGGAAGTTAAAGACTTCGATCCGTTGAATTACGTCGAGAAAAAAGAGGCCCGCAAGATGGGCGCCTTCATCCACTATGCTATCGCGGCGGCGGACGAGGCCATGAAAGATAGCGGCCTTGTAATCGACGAGCACAACGACGAGCAGGTTGGAACCTACATCAGCAGTGGCATCGGTGACTTTTGGGCAATCGAGCGAGAGCACGAGAAACTGCTGAAAGACGGTCCCCACAGGGTTTCACCCTTCTTTATTCCTTCCGCAATTGTCAATTTGGCTGCGGGGCAGGTTTCCATCCGCCACGGAGCCAAGGGCCCGAACTCTGCAACGGCGACCGCCTGTGCAGCTGGTGCGCACGCCATAGGTGACAGTTTCAAGATCATTCAGCGCGGGGATGCCGATGCAATGATTTGCGGCGGGGCTGAGTCTGCAATCACTCCAATGAGTGTCGCCGGATTCGCTGCGATGCGGGCACTTTCGACGCGAAACGAGGATCCTGCTACTGCTTCCAGGCCATTTGAACGCGACCGCGATGGCTTTGTCATCGGGGAAGGGGCCGGGTTGATGGTCCTCGAAGAGCTGGAATCTGCAAAGCGCAGGGGTGCGCGAATTTACGCGGAGATTGTTGGATACGGAATGACAGCAGATGCATTCCACATCACTATGCCGGATGAGTCCGGGTCGGGTGCGATCAGAGTTATGCAAAAGGCATTGAAGGATGCGCAACTCGAACCGGCCGAGGTGGGTTACATAAACGCCCATGGGACGTCAACTCCATATAACGATAAATTCGAAACAATGGCGATCAAACAGGCCTTTGGCGATCATGCAGGCGTGTTGGCGGTGAGTTCGACCAAGTCAATGACCGGGCATTTGCTGGGGGCTGCCGGCGGTATTGAAGGTGTATTCTCTGTGCTTGCAATATACCACGGTAAGATTCCGCCCACTGTAAATTACGTCAATCCGGATCCGGACTGCGATTTGGACTACGTGCCGAATGTGGCCAGGGACAAACAGGTGACGGTGGCCTTATCTAACAGTTTTGGATTTGGGGGCACAAACGCAGCCTTGATTTTCAAACGCTTTGAAGAGTAAGGGTAAGGTGCCGGCCAAGGGCCATCGCGTGAACGACAGAGGTTGAGACTCTTTATGAAGATTATTGTTTTGATGAAGCAGGTTCCTAACAAGGACGCAATACTGCGCGTCAATAAGGAAGGCACGTGGATAGAAGAAGGCGACCTCTCTTTTGAAGTGAATGAGTCTGATGGCTACGCGCTTGAAGAGTCTCTTCGGTTGAAAGAGAAGCACGGTGGGGAAGTGGTCGTTTGTTCGATGGGACCTCAGCGTGTTAAGACCGTGATCAAGGATGCACTTGCACGTGGGGCCGATCGCGCAATCCATATTGTCGGAGATCAACTGGGGCATCTGTCGCCTTTTCAAAGCGCGAGCCTGCTTGCTGATGCACTGCGTAGCGAAGATCCGGACTTGATTATGACCGGCCTCCAATCTGATGACTACGGATACGCGCAGACAGGCGTGATAATTGCTGAAATACTGGGCATCCCTCACGCAACAATCGTCATTGAGATCGACGCCTCCGGAGATCAGTTAAGAGTTAAGCGAGAATTGGAAAGCGGCTGGTATCAATGGTATTCGATGCCAAAAAAGGCCCTTTTGACCATACAGTCTGGAATTAGTCAGATTCGCTATGCAACGCTGAAGGGCATTATGGCTGCGAAGAAAAAAGAGATTCGTGAAATTGTTGCTTCGACAGACGGTATGAATCCTTCACATCAACAAATACAGCGAATTTATCTTCCCGAAAAGACGAAACAGACGCAGTTCCTCGGGGACGGCGATGCAAAAAGAGGAGCGGCGCTCCTTGCCGAGAAGCTTCAAACTGAAGCCAGGGTATATTAAGCAGAGGGGCTTCAAGGTTTGCAGAGCGTTTTGATTGGAGCGATATGAGTAACGGAATTCTGGTTTTCGCTGAGCATCGAGACGGAGTATTAAACAAGACTTCGCTTGAGGCTATTGCAGCCGCACAGTCGCTGGCAGGTGCTACCGGTCAGACAGTAAATGCTGTTCTGCTCGGGTCTACTCTCGACGGGTTGGCCCAGGAAATTGCTTCCTTCGATTTGGGAAAAGTTATTGCCGCGGAAAACGACAAGCTTAGTTCGTATACGCCTGATGGTTATACCGATGGGATGGAACAGGTCATCAGGGCAGAAGATCCGAAGTATGTTGTCATGCCGCACACCTACCTGGTGCGTGATTTTGCGCCGAAGCTTTCGGCCAGATTCGGCAAAGGGCTAGTCAGTGATTGTATTCGAGCGCGTGTCGATAATGGCGAAATTACGCTCACGCGTAGAATCTTCCTGGGAAAGATGGATGCTGATGTTTCGGCGACCGGCGAATCACCAGTGTTTGTCACGTTTCAGTCTGGGGCATACAGGGGTGACCAGGCGGCAAAAGGGTCAGGCGCGCGAATCGAAAAAGTAACTGTCGAGATCGGAGAGGTGCGAATGACTCCGGAAGCACCCTTCCAGGAAGTCAAACAGGCGGTTGACCTTAGTAAGGCAGAGATAATCGTCGCGGTCGGTCGTGGCATCAAAAGCAAAGACAATATTGTTTTGGCTGAGGAACTCGCAAAGGCCCTTGGCGGTGACCTCGCAGCCTCGCGGCCAATTTGCGACGCTGAATGGCTACCGATCGATCGTCAGATTGGTTCGTCCGGTCAGACCGTGGCTCCAAAGCTTTATATAGCCCTGGGGATTTCCGGAGCAATACAACACCTGGTTGGAATGAAAAATTCAGGGACAATCGTTGCCATCAACAAAGATCCCGAAGCACCGATCTTCGATATTGCTGACTACGGCATTGTCGGAGACCTCTTTGAAGCAGTACCGGCGCTAACTGAAGAAATTAAGAAGCGCAAGGCCTGAAACTTCTGGCGCACAAGCCGAGCACTGTGAGCATCAGTTAGGACCCTCACCCTGTCAAACAGGGAAATTCTTCACTGTTCGTTAACGACTGATTTGAAATCATCAATCACTTGTTCCGGTTTCCACTCGTTACCATTGTAAAGATGGTAAAGCGTGCCATTTGGTGAAATAACTGCAGTTCTTAACGAATGTACGATTTGATTTGGTTCATTCACATATGTGAGACCAAAGAAGTCGGCCAACGTTTTAATTTGTGCAGCATCACCCGTAGCAAAGTCCCAATGGCTGAATGGATTCGCAGCTTTTGCGTCCACGCGCGCCAGCCCAAACATTCTCAGCACCTGAGGCGTGTCGCGCGCCGGATCGAAGCTAATAGTAACGAGATGGGTTTTGGCGTACAGAGCTTTATCGTTAGCCAGGCTCTTTTCAATACGCTCAAAATTATCATTCATTAGAATGCAGTAATCAGGTAAAGGACATCTGGTATAGATAAAGGTGATCGCGAGGGCTTTACCGCGAAACTGCGATAGGCTTATCTGCTTTCCGTCCTGGTTGATCAGATGAAAATCAGGAACACCCGCACCCGGGGACGGCTCAGGACGCGCAGTCAATGGGATCGAAGACTGGGTATCCGGCATTGAACGCGAGACAATTGGGTTCTCAAGCCAACTGGATTTATCCGAAACCATCAAGTCGGCGTTGATCTCGTCGCCTGGAGACATCGAATTGATGAGTGTTGTGTCTTTCAAAACAAAAGGCATCGTCATCGCATCCATATAACCGGGAATTGGTCCGTGCGAAATTGTTACCTCAGCACGCGATTGATTAATCGCGACGATTCGCCCATGGAGATCGAATCGCCTTGCAGGCGGCATATTCCTGTTTGCACAAGCCTGACCGGTCAGAAGCAGTGCAATGAAAAAGACGAGCAAGGTGCTCCGCGACAATTGGATTGTTGGCAGTAAATTCACTGATTTAATTATAAACAGGTCTTTCAGGGGACTGAATCGGCAGTCTGTGCGACGCCAAGGTCGGCTGTGTAAAGCCAACTGTAAACATGAAAATTTGCAAGGACCTTGAATACATAGTCCTTACTTTGACTAAACCCAATCTCGCATGTGTATCGATCGGGATCTGTTGATCTCGCTCGTGTTATCCATCTTGAAACGTTATCCTCTCCGCCATTGTAAGAAGCCGCAACAGCCTGCGGCATTTCGGGGAATTGTTTGAAGAGATTCCCCAGGTACTGCGATCCAAAAAGAATGGCGATCGACGGATCGTAAAGTTCCTGTTGATCGAAGGTAGCCAGGCCGAGTTGTTTTGAGATTTCATCGGCGGTTGATGGAATGAACTGAAGCAATCCTCTTGCCGCGGCACCGGATTTTGCAGAGGTCTTAAACCGTGATTCCTGGCGGCCGATGGAAAGAACGAATCTCGGATCAACGCCCCGTTTCGGTGCCTCTTGTAATAGCGCTTGTTTGAATGGCGCAGGATACAGCAAAGTTACGACCTCGCGCGGCGCGAAATTGAACAAATAATCCTGAGGTATCCTCTTCCAAAACGGCTCGGCATATCGTATGGCCAGATCAGCACGGTCCGCTCGAGCTGCATACACGGCAAGCGCAAGTGACTCCGCAGGCGTCTGCTCCAATAGGGTCGATCCATTTCCAGTGGCTGAAGTTGCGCCGTTCGGCGTTGCTTTCGAGGGAACTGATGCCGCGAGTTCAAGGACCCCTTCGTCATATAGCCCCAGGAATAGTAGATGTTCTGCTGTAACGCCGTGATCAGGCTTAACATTCTCTGAAGCTATACGCACCCGAAGAGATTTGCGCTCGATGGGCACAAATTCGGGGAAGGTCGGCTTGTACGCAGGGAGGTTCGCGTATGCTTGTCGGGCGACATCGAACAAATCTTTGATGGCAGTGTTCTCAGTTGTCACTCTTAGTGCAGATTGTGCATTGGTTCTTGCCTCTTCAAACCGTCTACTTGATAACGCCTGATGAGCTCGTTCAACCAGAACTGCGAGCCGATTCCGAACAACATCACTGGAATCCGGAGCGGCGGCAAGTTTTCTCAGTCGTTCCGTTGCCCGCTGTCCGTAATATTGGTCCCTGCCTTCAGGAGTTGAGAGATAGGTGTCGGTGGCAGCGGTAAATTGGCGAAGCTGTTCGAGCGCGAATCCTCGCAAGAAGGCGATTTCCGTTGCGATAGTCCCGCCGGATACGCTCAGCCCTCCCGGATTTGGCTCCCTTGCGAGACTGTCGAGATCGCTAAGAGCGGCTTGCCATTCGCCCCTCGCAGCGTGAAGTTTTGCCGATGAAAACAACGCATTGGCGGCCGGCGGTTGCCCCTTAAATCGGTCTCGCGTCATTTGGACCCAACTCAAGGCCTCTGTGTCGCGCCGGGCGTCGCGGAGCGTGTCGATTATATTCAAATAGGGGCGTTCCGCCCCCGGGCCCGCGGGGTAAAGACTGATATAGGATTTGTAAGCCGCTACTGAATCATCATATTGTCCAAGGCGTGCGAGTGCGCTCGCCTTAAATCCGAGTGCGTCTTTCGCGTATGGATGCGCAGGAAAATCCCGAACGACTTTATCAAAGTACTCCAGTGACTCGCTGAAACGTCGCTCCTGGTAGAAGCTTCTACCAATCTGATATACCGCGTCCGGCAAACCGGGGATATCCGGACGAGCCTCCGCCACTGCTTTGTAATGATTTCTTGCGCCGCCGAAATCTCGATTAAAGTGATAAATCGATGCCCGGCGAAGGTGTTCTGTCTCATCCAGCTTTCTGGACGCCGTTGACGACTCTAAATCCATCTGATCGAGCGCGCGCACCGCTGCCAGCGAATAGTCATCCGGCCCGGAGGAAAGCGACGACGTTTCCAACTGAACGTATACATCCCGGGCTTTTTGTGGCTGACCGATCTTTAAGTAGGCCTGAGCCAGGTAAATCGAGAGTTGGCGACTGTTATCGCTTTTTGTTGTTGCAGCGAGCGGTGTCAGGGCGGAGATTGCTTCTTCATAACTCCCGCTTTCGTAAAGACTGATTCCGAGTCGCCTGGAAGCACCTGCACTCAGCAGGTGGTCAGGGAAAAGCGCAAGCAGCTGCATCAACAGTTGCCTTTCAAGGATCCGGTTTCCGCCGCCTCTTGCAATCTCCGCCATGTGCCACAGTGCATAGCAGGCGAGGACGGAATTTCTTGCGGCAACCGCCTGGAAGAGTGGCAAAGCCACGGCAACCTTTCCTTCATCGCTCTCCAGCCTGGCCAATAAATAGTCGAAATCGTTTGATTCGAATGCTGCCCGGTCACGGGATCCTATCTCGAGCAGAATCGAGACTGCAGCTGCTTTGTCACCGGCGTCCAGCGCTGACCGCAATTTCGAGTTGTATTCGTCGACGCTCTGAGCAGGAATCGATGGGCTCGCCACGGCAAGTAAAAGAACTAGTATTACGAAACGGCCGGGCGAACCAAACCAGGGGATGCGGTCAAAGAAGTTATGAAGCAATGCAGGTTGGGACATTGAAACTAAGTATATCTGACGTCTCACTCGTTCCCCAGCGCCAAATCCACCCGGGTCAGCGCATACATACCTCAGAATCACTGAAATCGTCTGGTTCGTCGGAAAAGAGCGAATGGTCCGTTTCTGAGATACAGAAATTCTATTCCACTGCGGACGAAAACGCGTCAAAAACTGCGTGGATTGGACTTCTGCTGATTGCCGGCTTCCTTATCTTTTCGGTAACGCGATTTTAGACCGATTTTGGCGCGCAGGACTTTGCTATTTTTGCGAAATGATTTAAGTTCAACTCATGGTTTCAGAGAGTACAAGCAAAACGGTTCGGTTGATCGAGGGTGCCGGTATTAGCAACCAGATCAAATTGGAAGTTGCCGAAGATGTGGCCAGGATGCGAAGGGAGCATGGCATCCAGCCCCTCTTGGTAGTTGTCCAGATCGGCGACGATCCGGCATCAACGGTATATGTAAATAGCAAAGTTCGTACATGCGAGGAACTGGGCATGGGTTCGCGACAGATCGCGTTGCCATCGACCACAACTACCCACGAACTGCTTGCCCTGATATCCGACTTAAATTCAAAAGACGAAGTGGATGGAATTCTTGTTCAGCTTCCGCTTCCTGGTCATATTGAAGAAAGACCGATCCTTGAGGCGATCGATCCTGCAAAGGACGTGGACGGTTTTCACCCGATCAATGTTGGGAGGCTGGCACTAAGTCAGCCCTCGCTCGTACCCTGCACACCGATGGGTGTCGTTGAGTTATTGGAACGCTCGAACGTTCCAATACGAGGAGCAAATGCCTGCGTCGTAGGGCGAAGCAATATTGTTGGCCGTCCTATGGCGCAGCTGTTATTGCAGCGTGATGCGACTGTCACGATATGCCACTCCCGGACCAGAGATCTTGCGTCGGTAACTCGTCAGGCGGATATTTTGATCGCGGCAATTGGTCGTGCAGGTTTTATTGGAATGGAACATATTAAACCTGGCGCCGCTGTAATCGATGTCGGAGTGAATAGGGTTTCAGATCCCGCCGTTGCCCGACAATTGTTTGGCGAGGATATTGAACGACGTCTTGGGATTATTGCTAAACGTGGCTTTACGATAACCGGAGACGTAAATGCTGCCGAAGCCGACAAAGTGGCAGGCCTCAGAACCCCGGTTCCTGGAGGCGTTGGCTTGTTAACGGTCGCCATGTTGATGAAAAACACTTTGTCCGCCGCAAAGAGTCGAAGAAACCTCGCGTGGTGAGCGGATTGTAAATATGCTTCGGGTTGGCTTGACAGGTTCAATTGCAGTTGGCAAGTCGTTTGTTGCGCGCGTGTTTCGCGAGTTGGGATGTCACATAATCGATGCAGACGCACTTGCGAGAACTGTCGTCGAACCGGGGGGCGAAGGCATCAGGGCGATTTCGGATACCTTCGGTCATGAAGTGCTCAATGAAGACGGCACCCTGAACCGATTGAAATTGAGCGGTTTGGTTTTCGGAGATGCCGATAGACTGGCGCAGTTAAATTCTCTGATGCACCCCAGAATTGCTGTCCTGCAGGATCAACTTCTGGATCAGTTGGAAGCTGACGACCCGAATGGTATCGCAATTGTTGAGGCCGCTTTGTTAATCGAATCGGGCACATACAGGCGTTTTCCAAAAACGGTAGTTGTATTTTGTCGCCCCGAAGTCCAGCTCGAGCGATTAATTGCGCGCAATTCCATGTCGCGCGTCGATGCGGAGCTACGCATTTCATCGCAGATGAGTCAGGATGAAAAAAAACGATATGGGGATTATCTGATTGATACAACCCTCGGCTTTGATGAGGCGAGGCGCCAAACAATAGAAGTCTTTTTGCATTTGAGGTCAATTCAACTAACAGGCGATAGCTCGTAAGCCTGAATGGATTTTCTGATTGTGGCAAACCTAATCAACAGGATTCGCAAATCACTCCTTTGGCAGGGAATTACTGTCACTTTTGTTCTGTTTTTTTCGGGCTGCTTTTTGGATTCGGAAATGCAGCCGTTTTATGGTGTCGCGAAAACACCGAAGTCGCAGGAATTTCGTTGGAGTGATGGCGGACTGCCAAAGGTATTCGATCCTGCGCTAGCCACCGCACCTCCTGATACAGATGCGGTCAGAGCGTTATATGAGGGGCTGACGGAGTTTGATTCCAGTGCCTTATCAGCCGTACCCGCACTTGCAACCAGCTGGTCCTCATCGACGGATGGACGAACCTGGACTTTTTATCTCCGTCATGATGCACGCTGGTCCAACGGCGATTCCGTAACGGCACACGACTTTGTTCGATCCTGGAAACGGGTATTGAACATGGGACAAAAGTCCCCGAACGCTCGGTTGCTGTCGAATATCGAAGGAGCCGTGCCGGTGCCGCTGCCGACCGCTTCACCCAAGCCAACACCGGTAGTTCCGGAAATTAAGCTACAGGCCGAGGTTGCAGAAACCCCGCTGACACCGACCAATCCTAAACCCGAACCTACCCCGACGCCTAAGCCACTCGGGGTCGAGGCGATCGGTGACTACGCGCTCCAGGTTCGTCTGGATCAACCCGACAAAGACTTTCCAAATCTCGTGGCGCATCCGGGATTCAGACCTGTTCACATTGAAACCGGATCCGAAATCTCCAGTCCCACCTCTATTTCCAATGGGGCCTTTGAACTGGCACAGACAGGGGCGGATGGTGTTATTCTCAAAAAATCCAGCAACTATTGGAACGCTGGCGCGACACAACTTGAGCGCGTGCGATTTGTGGCCTTCTCCAATTCAGAGGGAGCACTCGCTGCATACAAAGCTGGTGAGGTCGATGCTGTGTCAAATGCGGCACTAGAGCCGCTGGCGATAAAGTTGTTGAGTCCTTACAGTGATTTTAAACGCTCGACCTACGCTGCGTTGACGCTTTATAACTTCAATCAAACAAAACCACCTTTTAACGATATCAAAGTCCGCGAGGCATTGAGCATTTCCATAGATCGTGATCGCATCAGCCAGGATGTTATGGGAGGTTCGACAGTGCCTGCTGACAAATATTTACCGGATAACCAACAACCGAAAAACACTCCAAAGACGGAAAAGACCTCCACATGGGCCACGAATATCGCTCGAGCACGTGCTCTGTTGTTTCAGGCCGGCTTTCCCGACGGTAAAGGATTCCCCAAAATCAGTCTCTTAATAAATCGCAACGAACAGCAACGAGTCGTCGCGCAGACTATTGCCTCAATGTGGAAAACCGGGCTGAACATCGATACGGAGGTGGTTGCCAGGAACTGGGATGAATACGAGACCGCGTTGAATACCGGACAGTACGAAATTGCACGAAGAAGTGTTGTAATGCCGGCTCCGGATGAACGAATCATTATTTCGATGCTTTTCGAAGTTGGGCTCCCGCCTGTTTCTGACCCAGTCGGTACGCCCGTGAAGGTTCCAGATAATTCGGCGAGCATCAGCCCGCCTGCGTCCCGAAACGAGCTGCCCGCAAATGTTGGCGTATCACAGGCTGAAACTTCGCCGATTCAAAACGAAGCGGCAGCTTTAAAACAGTTTGCGGCTATACCGCTCTTTTTTGCTTCTTCTTATGCGCTGGTGAAACCGTACGTAAGTGGATTTGAAACTAATCTCCAGGATGCCCCTTCGTTAAAGAGCGTTAAAATCGATCCGGATTGGGAGCCTCCCGCCAAGCCGAAAACGGTCTGGTGGAAATGACCGTAAACACAGTAAAATAAAAGTCTGTTTGTTCCCCCGTCCGGGCTGGTTCCAGCCGCTAAACCGCACCCTGGCTTCGTAAAGCAACTTGCATCCCCTGGCCAAATCAGCCTCCATGATCCAGTTACCTCGTTTTTTGGCAAAGTGGCCGGCATGTTTGAAAAAGAGCGTTGATTAGCAGTTTAAGACAGTTGATGCCGAAACCCTGGCTGGAAGACCAAGCCTCGAAAGGATTTCTTGTCCCTGACTCTTGTTGAAAAGCGGTTTGAAACCCTATACTGTGATGTATGTTCGGCGGTATGCCGAGCGAATGCACTGAGCTGGGTTTATGTGCGGGAGCGTCCTCCTGAAAGACGCAGCCCCAACCTTCCAACCGCACATTGAGTAATTTTACAGTGGCTAACGGAACGATGCATAAAGCTGTCGCGTCAGCAGATGTCGCAGATCAGCAACGGGTCTCAGCGTATTCAGCCCCATCCGGTTGGCACGAGGCGCAGAAATCCATTGCGGCTGGTACCGGCTTGTCTATTCTCCTTGTTCACGGAGAACAGCCGCCGGAGGTCGATATTTCGAACAATAATTCGATCTGCGCAAGTTTTCAGGCATCGGATTCGCATCGTCACTTGTGCAGGCCGTTTTGTGGTAAGGCTTATGACAAAAGCATTGAAAACAATGGACCGTTCCACTTTCAATGTCATGCAGGAATTCATTGCGTCGTAATCCCGATTCAGATTGTGAAGGGCCGTCGGGATGCAGTAATTGGGGGGCGCGCATTTTTGCGGAGTTCGGATTACCGAGCGGTTGCCGAAAGGATGCGTGAAGGCGATCTGCAGGATATTTTGTCACCCCAGGCTTTTAGTAACGTGATTTTCGCTTCAAACCAGGACCTTGAAGATCTTTCCGTGAAAATCTTGAGGGAAGAAAAGCGTTTCCAGGCTGCCGCGTCAGCGAGTAAGAAATTAACTCCGGAAGCATCGGCCGAACCCGCGGCTAAGTTAGATGCCGTCTCGCTTTACGCTCAACAATTAGAAAGGCATTCGACTGACGATAGTGGCTCAGAAACCGTAGATCTTGTTCTCGAACAATCTGAGGTAAAAGCTGTTGCAGAACCTTCACTTCAAACGTTGGGCTTGACGACTGCGAGTTTTGCTTTCAGGCATCGCTTTGAATCGATCGCGCTGGTGATCCTGGACGAAACACATGCGGTTACAGCTTTTGCCAATGGAAAGTTTTCGGCCAGCCAATTTGAATTTCAACTTGCGGGTATTGACGAGGCGGTCAGAGACCGATTGCTTCAGGGGGCGGCTACTTCTCTTACGGAAGAGCAAAGCAGATTCTTGTTTGCCCCGGGTTACAGCCACACAGGGTCTGACGAACAGATTCACGGTGCCGCTTTGTTTCCGCTCGTCTTCGGAGGAGATTTAAGGGGGCTGCTGGTGATTGCCGATACGGCTTTTACAGCGGAGACCGTTCGGTTGCTGGATGATTTCGCTCAGAACCTCGCGACGTCATTGGAAAGTATCGGGTTGCGAAACGAGCTCAAGGAACGAGCTGAATTCGCGAGAGCCGCTCACGCGTTTTCCCTGAAAGTCAACGTGGTCGAGCCCTCGGAGACATATCGGGCGATCCTTCGACAGTCGGCAGAAATGCTGGGGGCGGAAAGAGGTTCGCTGCTTCTGCTCGACCATGCGTCCAATGAGTTGACGGTGAAAGCTGCTGTTGGAATGCGGGAAAACGTAGCGAAAGTTGCGCGGATAAAAATGGGCGAGGGCATCTCCGGTTCGGTGCTACGCGACGGGCGCGCATTAATGGTGCGCAACGCTGACTCGTTCGGCATTGGACGTGCTCATATTGAGAGGAATTATAAGAGTAAGTCATTTATCTCCTATCCGATTGAGATTGGCGGGAAAAAAGTTGGAGTCTTAAACATTACAGACCGCAAGGACGGCGAGTCTTTCAATCAGTATCATCTGAATCTCCTTGAAACGATCGGCCCACAGATGGCCCTTGCCCTGGACCGTGCAGAATGGCAAGAGAAGGCCGCGCAGTTCCAACTGATGTCAATCACGGATCCTTTGACCGGACTGTTAAATCGCAGGTACCTCGAAGAGCGCCTTACAGAGGAACTAAATCGATCAAAACGAAATTTGACACCAATGAGCTTTGTCATGGTCGATATTGATGACTTCAAACGCTATAACGACAGCAATGGGCATCAGGCCGGCGACGACGCTCTCGAATTAACGGCGCAATGCTTAAAGTCGGTGCTTCGTTCGGAAGACGTCGCCGCAAGGTATGGAGGGGAAGAATTCAGCATTCTGCTTCCGCAAACGAACATTGACGAGGCGCATTTTATTGCCCAGCGCCTCAGAGAAAAGATCCTAAATACGGATTATGTTCACGGGCGCGCACAACCATTAGGCGCCGTCACTGTAAGCATCGGTGTTTCGAGCTTTACAAAACTTCTCGACAATCCGGTGGCAATTATTGGAGCTGCAGATCGTGCACTGTATGTAGCGAAAGGTGCCGGCAAAAATCGTGTTCACCTGGACGAAGAGTCGTACCGCGACTATTTAGGAACGAATGCAACTGGATCCGCAAAACAAAACAAAAACTGATCGGCAGATCCTTGGTCGCATTGCGCGAAACGACTTCGTCGATCGCACAGGCGAACTCGATCGCGTCATGAACGTTGCACTTGGCCGCGAGTTTTCCGGTGGCATTTTGGCGGCAGCGAGGCCTGGTGCCGGCAGTTCAGAGTTTTTGCGTCAGGCGTTTGATGCGATATTTGGAATCCGGGACGAGGTCGTGCCGCTTCATTTTGCCCTTTCGCCACGAGATAAAACTGTAATTGGAGCTGCACAGCATTTTCTAAACACGGCATTGGCTCAATACATCTCCTATCGTCGCAATGATCCTTCATTGTGCAATGCATCATTGGCCGCCAGCGATCTTATCGAACTTGCGGCGTCGGCAGATGTCGAATGGGTGGAACGGGCACTCGTCTCAAGCTCACAGGTTCGCCCTGACACAGATTTGAGGTCGTCTGTTAGATTGTGTCTTGGGGTGCTGCGGAAGATGCGCGAGGCTGGAACTCGTCCGATGGTCTTGCTTGATGATATCCATGTTTCTTCCAGTCTTTCCGGCGGCATTTCTTTGGCAACGGAATTTGCCCGGGCGGTACTCTCGTCTCAATCCCGTTACGTGTTTTCTGGTTTGAGGCGCGTCGTCGTCGACGAGTTTGCAGAATTCCCGGAATTCCTTAATAGCTCCATCCTCTTGAAACTGGAGGAGCTTAGCGCCGAAGATGCTCAAGTGCTTGTTGAAAGCGCCTGCCACAGGTTTGGTGTTCAGCTAACCGACCAGACGCGCGATCTGTTGGTCCACGAACTGGGTGGGGTCCCTTTCTTTATTACCTCGTTTGTGCATGCGGCAGCGGAAAAGGGGCTTCATCTAAAGAGTTTTCGTGAATGTCAGCAACTGTATCTTGATGAGTTGATGGGCGGCAGGTTGAGTAGGCATTTCGACGGAATTTTTGAGAGAGTTTCATCTTCACCTACAGTGCGTAGAAACTTGACCAAGGTCCTGTTCGAATCTCGGCTGACAAACAACGGAAAGATCGGGGTCGATGTGCTTCGGCGTCGCCTTGATGTCGAAACCGAAGTCGCACAAGAGATCGTAAAGAAACTAAACGCGTTTGAGTTGGCTACCTTGTCGTCGAATTTCCTTGAGGTTAATTCAGAGTCTTTGCCGTGGCATGACTATCTTCAGACTCGTTATCGGCTGGAAGTAGTCGCCGAACCTCGCGCATTGGTGTTTGCAGATACACTCATCGAAGTACTTAAGCGCGCACCCCAAACCATGGCGCGACACTATAGACGCGAGGCTTCGCTGGGGTTAAAGAAGACACTGGAAGGTTTCAACTGTCAGCGTCTGCCGGTTAGCCTTTTTCACTACGACCGGTTCAAGCGTCTGTATAAAGGTGCGGACGACGACAACATCGATTTAAGATTGGAATCGGAATCAGAGTTGCTCCGAGTTCCACAGGTTGTCAATGTTGCCAGTTGCTCTTCGTTTGATCCATCCATCGGACAGTATTGTGACGAAGAACGGTGCGTAGTTGCACATGGATTCGAGGCCGGCAGCTATTCGTCGACAAATGAAGTGGTTTGGCTGGTGGTTGAGATTGAATCCAAGCTGGAGGCAGGCCGGGGAGTCGCAGAAGCCTGGTGCGAACGCCTGCAAGGATTGGCACATACATGCGGGTTCTATCGTTTTCGGTTGTGGTTCGTCTCGCCTGAAGGCTTTTCTGATGAAGCTTTAGTACTGCTGAACGAACGCAATGTTTATAATTCGAACCGTCAGCAATTCGAGATTATTAGTTCTCGCGTAACCTCTTCGGAAATTGACCGAAGGAGCTCAGTTGACGCAGACGAGTTCGAAATGATCATCCCAATGGGGGAAGATTCTGAAATCATTGCGGCAAATACGGTCGAGCAAATCGCCAGACGTGTAAATTTCGCGCCCGAAGCAATTAATCAAATTAAAACGGCCCTTGTCGAAGCCTGCATAAACGCAAGTGAGCACAGTTTGAGCCCTGACCGAAAGATTTATCAGCAATTTCGCGTCGAAAGTGATAGATTAGTCGTTATTGTATCCAGTCGCGGCGTTGTCCCGCTCCCTTCAAATGGCCAAAAGGATTCTTCAGTTCGAAATTTAGAAAATGGCAGCGCTGAGATGGATTCGTCCAAGGGAAGACGCGGTTGGGGCCTGAAACTGATTCAGTCGTTGATGGATGAGGTCGAATTCGAGGTCGTTGACGACGGAACCCGCTTGCGGATGACAAAGTACCTAAAGAAGCCTTGATTAAAGTCAGATATTGTTGGAAAACGTTTACTACAATGCTAAAGAGCATTCCCGCGAAATAATCAACAGCTTTACTTCGGCTCTGGTTCGTGCCATTTCTCCTGTTACGGACCTGGCCTTGAGCGGATCGGTTTTCGTCGACTCGGCCCCGAGCGTCCGTTGGTTTACTTTATAGTTGCAGGTTTGCCAATTCCGGAAACCTCTTGTTTCGATCCCAAAGTCCCATCGTAAATCGTAAAAGAGGTCCTATAAAGAGCGGAGCATATCATAATGTCTGACGCCGATCTTTCACCTGTTCGATCGAGGAATCTGGGCGAACTGGCAGTAGTTTATGCTGGTGATTATCTCAACAAACTTAGCGGCGAACGGATTGAACGGGAATGCCGCAAACAGTTGGAGTCGGGTTGCCGAGCGCTCGTCATTAATTTCAAAGAGACGGAATTGGTTAACAGTATCGGCGTTTCCATCCTGCTCGGCGTAATTGATGCTGCGGGGAACGTCGGTGCGAAATTGGTATTTTCAGATGTCAACAACCATACCGTACAGCTTTTTGAAATGCTGGGTCTGACGCGGCATGTCGCATTTGCCGCGGACGAGGCTGAAGCTTTATCGTCGTTGCGGTGCGCCACGAGTCGCAGGGCATAACAGGGAATCAGGTGCTTCTGATGTCAGATTTGGTGCAAAAACTAGCGCATACATTTGGCGCCCTAGCTGAGTTAGGCCAGGAAATTTCCGAGTCGAATAACCTCGAAGTCACAGCTCGCACGTCACTTCACATGGTTCTCGGATCGGTTGCTATCATGCGAGGCGCCATCGCGCTGTATGACGGGCGAAACTGTGTATTAAGCATTTTGGCTGGTCGGGGAGTCGGCAGCGAAAATATCGATCCAATCATTTGCGAGGACGGAAGTACTGCGTCGCTCGGTCTCGGTGGAATCAGACTAATCAGCACCCAGGAGGCAATGAACACTTCCGGCTTCCCGGCGGCGGTCAGTAAACTTCTTAACCTTGTCGGTGCTGAAAATATGATTCCACTCGTTGTTAGGGGTAATCTGCTTGGTTTGCTCTTTCTGGGCGAGAAGGCAAGTGGCGAACCATTTTCCACGGATGATCGCGAGATCCTGTGCGCCATGGCGCGTCATATCGCTGTCGGTTTACAGGAACATAACAATCGCGAGGAACTCGAATCACGCGCAAGAGAGATTCAGTCTCTGTATGAAGGTATGCGTGCGATATACAAGGACACAGTTCGGGCCTTTGCCGTTGCGATAGATTGTAAGGACAAATACACGCAGGGTCATTCGGAACGTGTCGGCCGTTACAGCGAGATAATTGCACGAGAATTGGGCTGGCCCGAAGAAGAAGTCGAAGGAATGGCGGTCGCCGGATACCTTCACGATATCGGTAAGCTCGTCGTGGATCGTGACATTATCAACGCTCCTTACCGAATCGATGCCAAGCAGTCAAGTGAACTGAATCGCCATCCCGGCGCTGGTTTCGAAATTCTTTCTCCAATCAGACATCCTTATGCCGACATCCCGTTAATGGCCCGACACCACCATGAACGGTTAGACGGCCGCGGCTACCCTGATGGTGTGACTGCGGAACAGATCCCGTTGGGGGTGCGAATCGTAACGCTTGCGGATTCGTTCGATGCGATGACTACAGACAGGCCATATCGAAGAAGGCGTACGCTGGAAGAGGTGATCACGGATTTAAGGAAGAGCACCGGAAGTCAGTTTTCGGTGGAGGTTGTGATTG
>Ga0137359_10001472_pt1 | contig 18665 bp, 14 predicted proteins | sample Mad1_40_16metaG_FD_108281 | JGI IMG/M metagenome (GOLD analysis project Ga0137359, IMG submission 108281) | Vadose zone soil microbial communities from Angelo Coast Range Reserve, California, USA - Mad1_40_16 metaG | ecosystem: Environmental > Terrestrial > Soil > Vadose zone | place: USA... | reverse complement strand
TTGACTCAGGACTTCTTCTTTCTTCGTTCTAAGTACTCGTCTATCGCTCTCCGAATGGACGCAGACACAGGAATCATCTCGTTCTGCTGAATTGCACGCAGTACCGCTAACTGGGAGTTGTCGAGCCAGATGGCGACTTTTTCTCGTTCATCTGTCTTTAGCGGGTGCTTTTTCTTCACGACATGAGGCTGCCACGTATATCCATGGATGTCAACATAAATCCGCTCACTCTCCGCTGTCGTACTATGGACAGACGTGGATATCTACGGCTATACTTATTCCAAAATGGAGGCAGCACAAATGAGCGTAATGACGTTAGACCAATTGACAGAAGAACTTCTCAAGCTAATCGAGAAACTGACACCCGAGGAAAAGAGAGAGTGTCGAGAGCATTTGCGCTGGTCGCTGTATGACTCGAAGCTTCGTAAAAACGTTGTGCATTGACACCCGCTAAAGAGAAAAGGGAACGATGGACGACGCCGCGTTCGAGGTCGTGTGCGATTCGAGTGTCGTATGATTCCGTGTAGGGAGCCAGGGGCAACTCAACTATATTCGGTCGCGCAAACAAATCGCTGTGCGTCCTAAACAGTCAGAAATAAAAGTTTTCCTATGCACGAACGGCCTTGCTCTAAGATGTAACGGATGAGCCCAGTGCAACGCAGACCGTCACGCCGAATTCCTCAAGCCGGAATGACCCTGCTGGAGCTGATTATTGCGTGCTCGATCCTGATCATTTTGTCTTCGGCGGCTCTTCCGGTGGCACGCTATTCCATCGTCAGAAGCAAAGAAACAGAGCTGCGGCGAGATCTCCGCGAAATGAAAGACGCAATTGACCGCTACAAAGACGCTGCCGACAAGAACCTGATTCGCGTTTAGGTCGGGAGCGAGGGCTACCCTCCTGACCTTGAAACATTGGTGAAAGGAGTACAGGTTGGCGCAAGCGGCGACAAAAAGATTCGGTTTCTCCGAAAGATACCAGTTGACCCGATGACCGGGCAAGCAGATTGGGGTTTTCGCGCGATACAAGACGATCCGGATTCAAACAGCTGGGGCGGCAAAAATGTTTTCGATGTCTATTCGAAGTCGCAGGCCGTTGCCTTGGACGGAACGAAGTACTCTGATTGGTAAACTATCGGGAACCGACAAGCGAGGCGATGTGAAATCGAGAACGTCCCGAGCGCTGCAAGAAATGGTCGAAGCGCAATAGCTTTCGCCTGGTCGCGTACGGCTTAGACGGGGATGACAGAGGCGAGGCGCGGCAAAAATAGTGGAAATCATCCCGTCTGTCTCCGGTTCTCCGAAGGGTGCGGCACCCGGCCACCGACAGCCGCGCTAAGGTCCGAGAAACTGCTTGACCATATTGAGGCTAAAGCTTGCCGGATCTGCGATTGCCTGATCTTCACTTGCCAATTCCAGGGCAGGGATGACTAGCTTTGTATTGAGGGGACGGCGCAGAAATGCGAGGTCACCAAGACATGTTGCGGCTGCCCATCGGATCATGACCACAGGAGAAGTCAGTTTCCTCAGACACTGATTCTGCACCCATTCCGTATCCTCTTCATATTTAACGGCCGCATACAGGGCGTTGGCCACAGTCGGTGGATCATCACTCTCTAGATCGTTGATCAGCTGCGGCCTTGCGATTCGGTGTATAGGTTCATACCTGAAGCCGGTCATTGTAATTTCCCGCTCTTCGAAACCAAGCCTGCTTCCTGAAGGGCTGCTTTCGCCTCGTTTGGGAGGTCGTTGAAATTCTTGGTCGCATATCCGTGGAAAACACCAGGGCCATGCGCCCTGAACATTACATATTCTCCCGTAGACGGGTCAACTGCTACACGTGCTGCGGACGTATTCTTGATCGGAACTGAGTTCTCTAACGCCTGCTGTGGGTTCGTAGGTTCTGCACTGACAATCCCGCGTGCCGAGGCGCCATGTTTGGGGTTCGACTCGTACTTTAGTCCTGCACCGGGCAACAGGGCACTGAGTGCTAAAGTTGGGCTCTGCGCTCCCCCATTCTCACGCCATACGTCATTGAAAATCTTGAATGCATCCAGCACCTGCTGGTTCGTCAATTTGGATGGATCAATCAGCTGGCCGTTGATGCTGATTGCGTTATTGTTGAAGAAGTTTCGTGCATCGTTTACTCTGTCGTCACGCGTTTCATATAGTCCAAGGGTATGCCAGATGCACCATCCCCAGTGATGCTCTCCGTCGACATCGCAGTGGCCGTCGAGGTCGTCGAAGGATTCTGGGTCATCGGAGACCATGGCGTAAAGATTGAGTGTCTGGGGGTTATTTAGGTTTGCGTAGGGAACTGGCTCGGGTTTGGCGGACCAGTCGGCGCTGAGCCAGCGGCCGAAGCGATTGGAGTAGTAGCGAGAACCAAAATCGTCGTTGCCGGTTTCGGTGTCTCGCTCTTTGCCTTCGAATTTGTAAACCGGGTCGCAGGTGTTCGTGTAGGCGCGCTCTCCGCCGTAGGGATAAAAATCGCCGTCATAGCACACAATGCCGGAGCCGTCGGTGACAACACGGGAGGTGCCGAGCAGGTCTCCAGCGAAGAGGGTGAGATTGCCGTTGAGCGTGACGTCGTCGAAACGGGCGGAAGTGGCTTGTGTGGAAGATGTGGAATCCACTTCGGCCCATATGGTTACGGTGTAGGGACCTTGGAGCCAGGACGGAACCGTAGTGGAGATGACTTCGTAAACCCAGGCGTTCATCGTCGTGTTGTCCACGGGATGGCCGCCCACAAAACCATTGCTCCCGTTGACCATCATCCACCAGCGGGAATACTGCAGGCCGCCAACCTCGCGATAGACCCAGCCTCCGGCCGTAACGGTTTCGCCTTTCTGCGCCGAAATGAGCTGAGTGCTAGTGACCTTGGTGGCCGCGCCTCCGGCAGGCGTAATGATCTCTACATAGCCGTTGCCGGAGTGAGCATTGGCGGTATTGGTGATAGCTGCGGCCGTGCCGGAGCCGGAGGCAGACCAGTTGGTTAGGCCCTGTTCGAACCCGCCGTTAAGATTCAGGTCATTGGGAGCTGCGGCGATGCGCTTGCCGGCGAAGTAGATGTAATCGTTGATGAGGTAGCCGGCGGGACTGGTCTCGGAGAGGATTTCGCCTCCGGGGCTGTACCAATAGAGTTTGGGAGCGTTGCTGTTGGCCTTGTAAACACGGCGCCCGTCGCCGTCATAGTAGTAGTTGGCGCCGCCGCTGGAATAAGTAATCTGGCTCTCGGCATTCGACGCATAATTAATCGCGGAGTCTCCCGTGGCGTTTCCGCCGGCGTCATAAATAAAGGCACTTAAATGATTGTTGCCGTCGGCGGCCCAGGAAAAGCCAGCTTCCTGGGAACAGCCGCTGTAAGCGGAATTTGTTGTGGCTGCGATTTGAGTTAAATTGCCCCAAGCGCCATTCGTAACACCGTCAAACTGGTACGTTTCTGCCCAGCAGTGAGTCGGGCTGGTAGCGTACGTTGAGGTCGTCTGTGCCGAGCTTATTCGGTTGAGCTGATCGTACGTGAAGGTTTGCGAGCGAGTGGTGTCGAGATTATTGATGGTGCCGTTGACGTGGCCAGCGTTCCCGCCGGTCGTCGGATCAACGAAATTGTAGGAGAGGTCCATGGCGTTGCCGCCGGTGGACGAGACCTTGATTTCGTTTGGTTGAAGACGGCTGTTGAAAGTTTCCGAGATGTTGAGTCCGGTAAAGCCGCCGGTCGTTTGGCCGAGGCTCATGCTGTAGATCGAGCCCTGCGGCGCGTAGCGGACGTAGGTAGTGGGACAGCTAGCTAACGGTGTTGTGGGGGCGGCGGCATAAATTATTCCTGTCGAGGCATCCGTGGCTTTGCTGGGGCGACCAGCATTGTCGTAGTTGTAGTTCACGGTGCGGCCAGAGGGGTAAACGATTGAGGCCAAGTTCCCGGCGAGATCCATGTAGTAAGTGGAAGACTTTGTGATGTTGCTCGGAGTGCTGTTTGTCGTGCGCTGATTAGCGTGTACGGTGCGCAGGTTGTTTTTGTCTACCTGATAGCTCCAGGCTTCTGACCCTGCGGCGTCCGTCATGCTGGTGCGCTGACCGACGTTTTGGCAACTGGGAAGACCCAAGCAATTTGCCTCGTCATAGTTGATAGAAATCGGCGGTTCGCCGTTTGAGTAGGATTTACTTTTCAAGCGGCTGAGAGCGTCGTAGCCGTAGGTCGTGGTGATGTTTCGGGCGTCTTTCTTGGTGGAAACATTGGAATCGGCGTCGTAGGTATACGTGATCGTCCCGACTTCAGGATTGCTGGACGTGAGCAGGCGAGAGAGCGAATCGTACGTGAATGAGCGACCGCGCCACTTCGTGGTGTCTGTGGTGCCGCCTCTCTGATTCACGCCGAGAAGATTTCCCAGCGCATCGTTCAAATAATCGGTTTCGTAATTCAGTCCCGCAGGATCTTCGAATACTTGCGTCAGCCGGCCGAGGGCGTCGGTGACGCTCTTGCGAGACTTATGGGTCTGGTCGGTGACAGTCGTGGTGTTACCTGAATATGTTGTGAGGAGATCGTTTGCAGGCTGCGTAGTTGGGCACGCTCCGCCTGTTGGCTGCGTACCATCCGGAGGGACTTCGAGGCACTTCCGGCCGAGGGCATCATAAAAGTAAGTAGTCGTTCCCGTGCTGGTCGTGGGGTCAGTGCCGCTGCGATAAGGGTTTGAAACGGTCTTGACACGACCAAGGCCGTCGTAGGTGGTGACCGTAAAGACTGTGCCTTGTCCCGGCGGCTTAGGGTCAAGGACTTGAGTTTGCACGGTGTGGCCGAGACCGTCCATGACGACGGTGGAAACGACGGACTGCGCAGAGTTAATCGTCTTGGTGCTCGTGACGGACGGCGAGGGGGGCGTGTCGCTATAAGTGAGTTTGGTATTGCCGCCATCAGGGCGGTCGGTTTCAGTAAGGCGACGAAGAGGTTCATTGTATAAATAGGATGTGATGAGGCCGTTCTGGTCAGTGGAGGAAATTAGCTGACCATCGGCATACGCGTATTTGAAGGTCGTGAAGTGACCCAGGGCGTCCGTGACCTTTGTCAGGTAGGCGTTGGTATTGCCAGAGGGCGGTGAATCAAAACTGTCGGTATAGGAATAGGTTGTGGTGTGGTTCGTACCAGTCATGTCACTGCAAGGGGCGTTGCCACAGGGATCAGTCTTTGAGAGGACTTGACCTGTTTCGTCGAAAGCGTAGGTGGCGCTGGAATCCGAACAGCTTTGTAAGCACTTTCGAATGACATTCGTCGTATTGCCGCGAGGGGTGGAAGAACTTGGCGCGAAGAGAGTTTCGTCGTGAGTACCCGCAGGAAGGCCGCTCACTAGGGTGGTAGAGGCCGACCCAGAAGCACCGCAGACAGTAGTGCCGCCGTCAAACAGATAATCCGTTTCGGCCACGGCGGTGCCAGAACTGTTTTGGGTTTGGACCCTGCAGGGTCGATCTGCCATGATTCCGGGGCTGCCGGAAAAGCTTTGATACGTGATTAGAGTCTTTCTCGTTGGAGTTGACGCGCCGAAGTCGTAGTCGTCTTTCTCAATCAGCTGCGGAAATGGAACCGTTCTGCCTTGCGTCGGGTTGCAGTTGTTCCCCGCGTAGCAGTATACGACCTTGGATGCCTGGAAGTTTTCGAGTACGGTCTGCTCGCTCGCGAGGTTGAACATGTCATACCAAGTTTTGTTCACCGTTCGCAAGGGAGTCGTCGTGTTGCCCCAATCGAAATATTGAATTTGAGATTCAACAGGCACCTGCCCCGGAAAATTTGTGACCGACATAGGCTGCTGCGAGAGAGTAATCGGAGAGTAACTATAAGATGTTAGGGAACTTTTTCCGGTCACGTTGTCGGCGGTTGTCACGCTACTGCTCTTCGAGGTCCACGTGGTGCCGGCGGGATTGTTTAAAGTACCCGATGTACTCCAAGCCGTCGTATAGGAAAATGTCTGCGTTAGAGCAGCGGAGGACCCGCCGAAACTCACGGTACGGGAAATAACCACCGGAGCTTGGTACTGGAAGAGGCAACCATCGGGAAAAGACCCGCCAGAACTTGTCTGGCCCGGATAAACCGCGATTTCATTAAATTGGGTGTTGGCGCCATGCCCAGTAGGGAGGCCCCACTTGTATTTCACCGATCCGCCATCTGGATAATCGATCTCGCTCAGGAGCCCGTAAGGATTTTGGAAGCTGGGGTCCGGATTGTCAGTCCCGTAGAAGAATTTGTAACTTTGTCCATTCGGCAGCGTTATTTGAGAGATTACGGTCTGACTTTCGCTGTCTGAAGCCGGTGTATTGACACAGGTAGAACCTGTCACTGGAATTTGATTCGTGCTGACCGTGTAGTTTGATGTAACGGTCTTCCAGGTGGCGTGGTAGGCCAGACCTCCAACGGTTACCGTATTTGTGGTGCCGCTGGGACCAAAACCGTTGGTGGAAATGACCGTGCGCCCAGCGGTATCGAGAAAGGAAAATACGCCGTTCCCGCTATCCGTGCCGGTGATCAGGTTTCCGTTCCGGTCCTCGATGGACGAAGCTAGCATTGTGCTGCCGTTAAAAACTCCATTGATAACACTCGTGTGAGAGGTCGTTGGGAAGGAATACATGGTACCGTCTTTGGCGAAGACGGTGACCGGGTTAGCAGCGGGGTTGCTGGGATTGGTGTTGTCGGGAAACGAGTTGGGGAGGGTACCTTCGAATTCTGAATCTTCGCCAACCCGAGAGGGGGAACCAGGGCCTTGGCATGGACCATTGCCAAATGAAAGCTGCGTTCCGAGACCCAACGCGTGACGGCCGCCGGTGGGGTCCGAAAAGACGTAGTTCGCCCAACTATTGCAATCGTAACTGTTAGGGTAGTTCAGCACCGTCACCGTGAATTGGGTAAAGTTGATCATCGGAGCCGAAAAAAACCAGCCCCCTTGTGACAAGTAGCCCTGGTTGCTGGTCCAGTAGATTTGTCCCAGGTGCGGAGGTGCGCCCGGGACCAAGTGGTGTACGCCATTGGAGTCGTAGGCGAAAGAAAACGGCAAAGTGAGTCCGCGGCCTTTGGGTACCCGGACGTTGATCCGCACGCTGTGAGCCGTTGGCAGGGCTGACGGTCTCGTTGAGCAAGTGAATGTAGTCGTGGCCTGCGCCAGCAATGGGCGTCGATGTGTCGTCGGTGACGTTGGTGATTTGTCCGCAAGCTGAGTGGGATGCAAATAAACTGGCGAGCAACAACAAAACTGCGCGAGCACCGGGGTTGCGCACGGGGCCTCCGTTGGGCAGGGTCCACGGATAGCGAGGGCCGGGACCGGAGTTTAGCTTCGAATTACGAAGGTCGAGAATCGATTTCCGCGAGGCGCGAATTCGGCAGAAAGAGCGATGGGATGCTATGTACGCGTTAAGTATACGGATTTCAGGTAAAAAGTGTGGTACTGAACTCGAGTGTTATAGATCGATGGAGATGTGGAGATACTTGCGACGCGATAAGTGAGAATGCAAAGCGGTTGGTGCCACCGGTAATCAAGGGGACGCATACGCCGGGCACGGCATGTCGATGGAGCGATTGTGCCATAGCTGGAACTGTGCGATTATCCGGCGGCTGTGCACTGCGCGAAGTTGCTCGCACGTCTCGATCTGACGATTGGCAAAGCGTTCACCGAATACGTCTTCACCGACGGGATCAACACGCCGCTGAGAAACTCGCACCGTCGATAGCAACTTGAGTGAACGGTAAGAGACGAACGCTTACTATTCTTCTCGGTTGAATCAAATCGTCCGCTTTTTAAAGTCGAAGAGACTGCGTTCTGTGAGACCGGGCGTTAAAGGGCAGCGATCCGGGGCGATTGTTTTTGTGCTGGGCGAGAGTGGAGGCTTCGGACAACGAAATGAGATGAGTTACAATTGGGTCGCGCCCGGCGGGCGTGCGTCAGTTCGATGATTGCTGCGATTGTTGGGGAATGTGAGAGGGTGGCGTGGAAGACGCGGAGCAGCTCTATCTGGACATGGTGAAGCGCGGGGTGACTTATCTGTTGTACGGTCAAGAGATGTTGACGCCGGTGGTGCCGGACAATTTTGTCGAGCGGATGGTGGTGGGCGCCCTCCGTTGGAAAAAAGTACTGGCCATGAAACGTATCCCGGTGGACCAGCGGAACCGGATGGAAGGACGCGACTGGCCACCCTTGGCGCTGACAATGATAGGGATGGAGCGGCTCAACAACGTGCAGGCCTGCATGGAAGACGCGCTTGCGAAGGACGTTCCAGGGGACCTTATCGAAGCTGGCACATGGCGCGGCGGAGCCGGGATTTTCATGCGGGCAATTTTGAAAGCGTACGGCGTAACCAATCGCTCGTTATGGATCGCGGACTCCTTTGAAGGACTACCGACGCCGGACCCCAAGCAATTTCCAGCGGACGAATTCTACGTGGACGATGTACCAACATTTCTGGCCGTTGGGCTGGAACAGGTGAAGCAGGGATTCAAGCGATTTGGATTGTTGGACGATCAGGTGCACTTCGCAAAAGGCTGGTTCAAGGATACGCTACCCAGCCTCGCGGACAAGCGCTGGGCCGTAGTCCGGATTGACGCCGATATGTATGAATCTACGATGCAGGCTCTCGAGATGCTTTATCCGAACTTATCAGTTGGCGGTTACGTGATTGTGGACGATTACGGCGGACTGGACAGTTGCCGTGACGCGGTGGACCACTACCGGAAAAGAAACGCGATAATAGAAGAGGTTCGCAAGGTGGACTGGACGGCTGTGTACTGGCAGAAGCTGCAGTAGGACGCATTTAATGTGACGCCGCGGGCTCAAGATTTACGGACTGCCACACGGCTTTTCAGGGCAACCGAGAAGATCAGCGCCCATGCTTCGTATCTGCACAACTATAATAGATCTAGTTGTCTCCGCGCGGACGACTTTGCGCGGCAGATTTTTTCAGCGCTTCAGCGAGGACCCGCCCATCGCGCGTGGTCAACGTGACGCCGCAGAGCGATGCAAGGGTTGGAGCAATGTCGGCGGGAGTGATTGGTCCAAAAAACTCGCCATGTTCAATGCCCCAGCCCATCAGCAACACGGGAACGTGCTGATCGTAGTTGTAGAGAGTTCCGTGGCCCGTTCCGCGATCGCGTGTTTTGTCAGGGCGACTCGACGACACCAACCAGTAGGGCTTAGGAATAATAAACAAATCACCGCTGCGGCCCTCGAAATAGTTGTTGGCTTCCGCCATTCGAATGGGACTCTCGGTCGCCGGGCGACCCTGCAATTCCTCCGCGCGAAAAACCTGCGCGACGCCCGGCACGCTGCGAATCGCATCCAGCACCGCGCGCATGGCCGCGGGATCGGTTTTCAATTTGTCGTAAGTTCCGGTGGAAAGATACACATCCGAACTTGCGATGCGCGCAACGGCTGGTTTCCTGTAGCCGAATGGCTCAAGCGCCTTCTCAATTTTATCTTGCACTTCGGGAATGCGCAGTCTTCCCGCGTCTGCGCCGGTTTTTTGCATTTCTTCCGGGATGGGAGCGACGCCGTGGTCGGCGCTCAGCGCAACGATGTAATTTCCGCGGCCCACTTTTGCATCGAGATGCGCGAATAATTCCGCGAGATCCTTATCCAACTGGACCAGCGTGTCTTGAATTTCCCAACTGTGCGGGCCGAATGCGTGGCCGACGAGGTCCAGCGTGGAATAACCCACGGCGAGATAGTCCGTGCCGCCGCTTTTTCCCAAACCCAGCTGATCCAGTGCGTTTTCTGCCAGCTTTGTCAGGTACCTGTCGGCGAAGGGACTCATTTCCCACTGGTTGTAGAAGGCCTCGTCGGGTTGATCGCTGCCGGCTTTGCCGCCAAGTACGTGAGGAAATGTGGGCTCCCAGCCCTCGGGTACCTCAGCGCCCACCGCTTTTTCATCATAAAGATACGCGCTCTTTGGCAGCGAGAGCCGCCAGGTTTTCTTGTGGTCCGACTTCATCGCATGCGTCTTCAAGAAATCTTCGATGAACGGCATGGAGCCATAGGCGTTCGAACTGACCCACGAGCCGTGGTCGAACCAGGTAACAGCGTCCGCTTTGTGCCCAGCCATAGTAATCGCCGCGCGCGCCTTCAGTGAAAACGTAACTACGCGAGTCGCTCCGCCACTCTGAAACCGCAGTTCATCGGCGAAGGCCGGAACTCGCATCCGCCACGCGGAATCGCCGCCAGCAGCGGTACCGTCTGCGTACGCAAGGTTTTTGACGTTGGGATCGGCAGTGCACGTCGCCATGGACTGAGAGTCGCGGTCCCACCAGGCGTTGGCGACAATTCCGTGGGTCGCGGGAAAAGCTCCGGTCGAAATTGTCGCGTGTCCCACACAAGTTTCCGTCGTGGCATACGGATAAGCGGCCTCGCGAAACCATGCTCCTTCGTCCAGGAGACGTTTCAGTCCGCCGGTCCACTGGCCGCGGAATTTATCCACGTAGTCACCACGCATCTGGTCTACCACGAGGAGCACCACCAATTTCGGGCGCGCATTCTGCGCCGGAGCTTCTTTTGCTACCCGATGAGAATTGTGCGGTGGCGGCGCAACGTGCGGAGCCTGCGCTGCGCAAAAATTCGTCGCGGCCAGCAGCGTTGCAAATGCCATGAGGAGCGGTTTCCATTTCATTCACTTTGCCTTTCGCATCGCTGTGCAGTCTAACACGCTCTGAAATGGGATTTATCGACGACTCCCTGCAGACCCTGCTTGTGTTAGAATTCCGCGCAATGAAAATCGTCGAAAAAGCACAACTGATGTCCCCCGCAGAGATTGATCGCACGCTGCAGCGGCTGGCGCACGAAATCGTGGAAAAGAGCGGCGGCACAAAGCATCTGGCATTGATCGGCATTCGGCGGCGCGGCGTGCCGCTTGCGCAAAGGATTGCGCAAGCGATGCGGGGCATTGATGGAGTGGAAGTTCCCGTAGGCACTCTCGACATCACTCTGTATCGCGACGATCTTTCAAAAGTTGCTCCGCAAGCGGTGCTGCAGTCTTCCGACATTTCCTTCGGCGTGGACGGTATGGACCTGGTGCTGGTGGATGATGTTCTGTACACCGGAAGAACCATTCGAGCGGCAATGAACGGGCTCTTTGATCTGGGAAGGCCTCAGCGCGTTTCACTTTGTGTGCTTATTGATCGCGGCCACCGCGAAATGCCCATCGAATCGCAATACACGGGCCGCGTGGTGCAAACCAGCGACAGTGAAATCATCGAAGTGCGGCTGCGCGAAATCGATAATGAGGAGCGCGTCGTTCTGGTGGACCGGGTAGAATAGGCGATGCTTTTCAAGACTTCCAAAGACCGGGGGGACCGGGTTTCAGGGTTTGTACTTACAAACCCTGAGGTAAAAAGTTGTGACTTACAGATTCCGTGATCTTCTGGCTCTCGAGCCGCTTTCCGCGGCCGAGCTTACGTTTCTTCTCGATCAAAGCAAACCATTCCAGGAAATTCAGCGCCATCCACTGAAGAAACTTGCGACGCTGCGCGGAAAAACCGTCGCGCTGGCTTTTTTTGAAACTTCCACGCGCACGCGCATCAGTTTTAATACCGCGGCGTCCCGGCTCGGCGCAGACACCATGAATCTCCAGGCTGAGGCCTCCAGTCTGAAGAAAGGCGAAACACTTCTCGATACCGCCTTCAACCTGAATGCCATGAAGCCGGACTGTCTGGTGATGCGTCATTCTGCATCTGGCGCGGCGGATTACGTCGCCAGCCGTCTGGATATTCCAGTGATCAATGCCGGCGATGGCACCCATGAACATCCGTCGCAGGGATTGTTGGATGCCCTCACCATTCGCGACCGCAAAGGCACCATCGAGAATCTCAATGTCACGATTCTCGGGGATCTTTCCCACTCGCGCGTCGCCCGTTCGAATATCCACCTACTGGGGAAATTTGGCTGCCGCTTCACCCTTTGCGGTCCGGCGATGTGGGTACCGCGCGAATTGGAAAAGATCGCGCCAGGCACAGTCATTCGCAGCGTTTACAAAATTGCAGAAGCCGTCGAAGACGCCGACGTCATCATCATGCTGCGCGTGCAGACGGAACGCCAACACGAAGCCTCCATATCGGCGAATGATTACATTCACGGTTACCAGTTGAATGCCGAACGACTGAAGCGCGCCAAGCCGGACGCACTTGTCCTGCATCCCGGTCCGATGAATCGCGGCATCGAAATCACTCCGGAAGTCGCTGACGGCCCACAATCCTGCGTTCTCGAACAAGTTACAAACGGTGTGGCCGTGCGCATGGCGATTCTGTATCTGCTGATTGCCAGTGATAGCGGAGACGGCACGCATCCGGCCGCGCAAACTCCGGTGACTCACAATCGCCGCGCGACGGATCGCGCTGCTGACCAGCCCGTGTCGAAGGGCAAGGACTCGTAGAATGCTGCTGATAAAAAATGGCCGGTTGATTGATCCTGCATCGAAAACGGATGCCGCGATGGATGTTCTTCTCGATGGCGAGCTGGTGAAGGAAATCAGCGCGCCGGGGAAATTCGCCGCGTTGCAGGACGCGGAAGTTTTCGATGCCGGCGGAATGATTGTCGCGCCGGGCTTCATCGATCTTCATGTGCACTTGCGCGAGCCGGGACAGGAATCCTCGGAAACCATCGAGACCGGAACAAAGTCTGCCGTGCGCGGCGGCTTTACCGCCGTCTGCTGCATGCCGAACACGAAACCGGTGCATGACAACGCATCCATAACGCGCTTCATCGTCGATAAGGCGCGCATGGTTGGGGCCACGCGCGTGTGGCCGATCGGCGCCGCCAGCATTGGAAGCCAGGGCGAAGCCATCGCCGAAATCGCGGCCATGAAAGAAGCCGGCATCGTAGCGGTTTCTGACGACGGAAAGCCAATAGCCACCGCTCGCTTAACTCGGCTGGTCATGGACTACTGCCGCTCCCTCGATCTTCCTGTGATTGAACACTCCGAAGATATTTCGCTCGCCGCGGGCGCGGTGATGCGCGAAGGCGTCACGTCCACGCGATTGGGTTTGCGTGGCATGCCCGCCGCCGCGGAATCTGTTTGCGTGGCGCGCGATGTGCAACTCGCGCAGCTTACCGGAGCGCGTCTGCACGTCGCGCATCTCTCCGCGAAGGGTTCGCTGGAGCAGGTGCGCGCGGCAAAAGCTCAGGGTTTGCGCGTCACATGCGAAGTGACGCCGCATCATTTCACTTTGATCGATGAAGATGTTCAGTACGATTCGCGCTTCAAGATGAATCCGCCTCTGGCTGCACGCGAAGATCGCGACGCGTTAATCGCCGGACTTGCCGACGGCGCAGTTGACGTCATTGCCACCGACCACGCTCCGCACGAACCCGCGCTGAAGGATGTGGAGTTCGATCGCGCGCCGTTTGGGATTCTCGGCTTCGAAACTGCCATTGCGCTGACGCTGGAACAACTCCTACACACCAGGAAAATCCCACTCGCGCGCATGGTGGAACTCTTCTCCACGGGGCCCGCACGCGTCCTCGGCATGGAACGCAAACTCGCCGCCGGACAGCCCGCCGATGTCACAATTTTTTCCACGACTCACGAGTGGACTTACCACGTAAACGATTCACCCAGCAAGTCGCGCAATTCGCCTTTCGACGGTCGCACCTTCAAAGGCGCTCCGATGGCCACCGTCGTCGCCGGCAAACTCACCTACCGCCGTTAATTTTGAAGTGCGGCGGCCCAGCTGCCGCTTTTCCGTCGTACCAAATCACCTCACAGTTCGCACGTGGCGGCTGCCTGCTGTCTGCCCCGTGCGTTTTCGACGAGCCGGACGCTTTTCCTTCCAGCTCAACCGTTATCAAAACGCCGCCACGGCCTTCATCGCCTCTCCGCACGGGCCATTTCCCGCTAGCATGCATATAAGCCACTAGGCCGACTTTTTCATGCGCCGTGCCCTACGTATTCTTGCGCTTCTCGCGTCGCTTTGCGCGTGCAGCACCGCTGCGCGCGCGCAATCTGAACGCATTCGCGATTTTCACAGCGACATACGTCTGCTTGATGACGGCACGCTGCTCGTAAAAGAAACTATCACCGTCTTCAGCACCGGCAATTTAATTCGCCACGGAATCTACCGCGAATTTCCCACTCATTACAAAGATCGCTTCGCAAACAACTACGTCGTTGGCTTCCGCTGGCTCGGTGCGCTTTGCGACGGCTACCCGGAGACTTCGCGCGTCGAAGATTACTCGAACGGCGTGCGCATCTATCTTGGCGACAAAAATTCCTACATCAGCCGCGGCGAGCATACCTACGAACTCAATTACTCCACCAACCGGCAACTGGGATTCTTCAGCGATCACGACGAACTTTATTGGAACGTAACCGGGAATGGCTGGGCTTTCCCGATTGACCGCGCATCGGCCAGCGTGACGCTGCCAGCAGCAATCCTGCCTCGCGAAGTGTCACTGGATGGCTTCACCGGGCCACAAAGGTCACAGGAAAAGGATTTGAGGTCCGAGCTACAACCTGACGGCAAGCTGGAATTCGAAGCCACCCGTGCGCTTGCGCCACGCGAAGGACTTTCCATAGTGGTCAGGTGGAGCAAAGGATTGATCGCGCCGCCCACTTCACAAGAAAGGTTGAATTATTTTTTCGCGGACAATCGCGACGCGCTGGTCATGCTCGCTGCGCTTCTCGTGCTGCTGCTCTATTACGCATTGGTATGGTCCGCCGTGGGCCGTGATCCCAAGCGCGGGGTGATCATGCCGCTGTACGAACCTCCGGCAAATCTTTCGCCGGCAGCGACACGTTACCTGGTTCGAATGGGCTTCGACAACAAAACCTTTGCCGCGGCGATTCTGGATCTGGCGGCACGCGGCTTCTTGAAAATAAGATTTCAGGCGGATTCCTATACTTTATATCGGACAAAAACCGACAATCGCGCACTGACTCCCGATGAGCAGCAACTTGCGAATCAAATGTTCAGCGGCCGCGACGAATTGTGGCTGCACAACGAAAATCACACGGTCATCAGCGCGGGCATGGCGGCGTTGAAAGCCTGGCTCAAGCTGAACGAACAGAAAATTTATTTCTTCACCAACGGCCGCTATCTGATTCCCGCCATCGTTTTCACCGTGGCAACAGTAGCCACGGCCGCATATCTCAAGTCCGCTACAAGCCTGATGGTCATAGCATTCATATCTTTGTGGCTCTCGGTTTGGAGCCTGGCCGTCGCTGGTTTAATCGCTGGCTGTTACGGCGCGTGGAAAGCGGCATTAACCGCGCCGCATGGTTCGGCTTTTCTGGCCGGTAAGGCTCTAGTTTTCACGCTGTTCTCGCTGCCGTTCCTGGCGGGCGAAGGTTTCGGCATTTTCATGCTTACGAAATTCGGCTCCTTTTCTATCGCGCTGTTTCTTTTCGCCAGCATAGCGCTGCACATCCTGTTTCATTCTCTGCTGAAAGCGCCGACCGTCGCCGGACGCCGTCTGCTCGATCAAGTCGAAGGATTCAAATTATTCCTCGGGAGAGTCGATGGCGACCGCTTGAACCGCATCAATCCGCCAGAGCAATCTCCCGAAACCTTTGAAAAATTCCTGCCGTATGCGCTCGCGCTCGACGTCGAACAAGCCTGGGCAGAAAAATTTTCTGGGGTGCTCAACGCAGCAAGCCAAGCGCCCAATTCCGGATCAGGTTCGATTGGCTATACACCGTCGTTTTACTCCGGTTCGAATTGGAACAGTCTCAGTGGCTCGTCTATTGCCAGCGGTTTTACGGACAGCTTTACCAGCGCAATTTCATCCTCGTCGTCCGCGCCTGGTTCGAGCGACGGCGGAAGTGGCGGCGGTTCCGGCGGCGGAGGCGGGGGCGGCGGAGGCGGAGGCTGGTAGGGATCCGTGTTTTGGTTCAGGCGCGCAGCGTTGTTCAGTAACGAACAGCCGAATCGAGCAATTTGCTTGCGGCCCTTAAGAACACGAATTCACAGAGCCAAAGGCCGCCGTGGGTGGGACTGCGATTCATATCCGTGATGTCGATCAGGCCATATCCTGCCTCGCTCATTTTTTCGATGACAGCCAGCGCTGTATTTGCAGAGTCGGTCTGGCCGATCCAAGCTTCCGCTAAAAAAATCTCGGTCTGGCCGAATAGTTCGGATGCGCCGGCCAGCACCTTCCGGTCCTTCCGCGTCCGAACCTTTTAATCAACGAAAAAGAAATTGCTTAAACCGCAATTCGGAACGGCAAAGTCGCCTGCACCGGCCAGGCGATACCCGAACTGTTAGAGCAGCGCTTGAACCCCACGCTTGATCATCAAATAATCTCCGGCAGATTATCAGTGTCCCGATTCGGCGGGATGCATACCGTGGGTTGGCAGTTCGTGAGTACCACGGGCGAGCGGTTCGATCTTCAAACGATAGAAATGATCGAGCGGCATGCGGCCTTTGCCGATGGCATAGCCTTTTTCGATGGCTTTGGTAACGTAAGCCTTTGCCAAAGTCGCGGCTTCGATCAATCCACGACCCGCGGCGAGCTGCGCGGTCAGCGCCGAAGCGAATGTACATCCCGTACCGTGCATATTTTCCGTCTTAACTCTGTCGCCGCCCAGTTGCACCAGTTCGCTGCCGTCGAACACCACGTCCACCGCGCGTTCCATGTGCCCGCCTTTAACAATCACCGCTTGCGCGCCCATTTCCACCAGCTTCCGGGCCGCTGCCTCCATCGCGGATACGTCTTTAATCTCAAGTCCCGTCAGCACTTCCGCTTCAGGCACATTCGGCGTGAACACGCTGGCGCGCTTCATTAATTCGGTCGCCACATATTTCACCCCGCCGGCGTCGAGCAGTTCCGTGCCCGAGGAAGATTTCATCACCGGATCGAGAATCACGTGCGCGAACTTGTGCGCGTCCAGAAACTCTCCAATCACTACGGCATTCCCGCGATTTCCGAGCATGCCGATTTTCACCGCCGCGATTTCGCAGTCCTTCACCAGTATTTCCAGTTGCCCGCGCAATTCGGCGCTTGGCGTATTGTGCACGGCTTCGACGCCCTGTGTGTTCTGTACCGTCATGGAAGTAATCGCCGCTACGCCGTAACAACCGTGCGCGGCGAAAGTTTTCAGGTCCGCAACCGTGCCGGCCCCGCAACATGGATCGAATCCCGCAATTGTCAGCAGGATTGGCGGCGTCGTTGTTGTGTGTCCGTTAGTGCTCATCGTTAATCTGGCTTCCTTGTGCTACGACCTACTGCGAAGAAAATTGCCGGTCACGCTCCACAAATAGCTGGAACGTACCGGCAATTGCGAATGTACGCGTGGAATTTTCCGAGCGCAAGAAGAATCTCAACGCCCAAACAAAATTAATGCAGCGATGTGGCCAGCGATCCCTTTACGCGTTGCGGTAGAAAGCGCCTCAGGGAAACAATCCGCGTACCAACGTGGCTTCAGCGACCCGGCCGACGGCGAGGATCATCGCTCCGGCGCGCGGCGGAACGTGGTGCTTGCGCATGGTGTCAACCATCTCGTGGAAACCGCGTATCATGATTTTCTGCAAACGGAGGTTCACTTCGTCGGAATCCCAGAGCAAACCTTCCTGGTTTTGCACCCACTCGAAGTAGCTGACGGTGACTCCACCAGCGTTGGCCAAAATGTCCGGGAGCACCGTAATGCCCCGCCGTGCCAGAATTTCGTCGGCGTGCGGAGTCGTCGGGCCATTGGCGGCTTCGGCCACGATGCGTGCTTTCACGGCTTCAGCGTTATTCAGCGTAATGACATTCTCAAGCGCGGACGGCACCAGGATGTCGCACTTCATGGTCAGCAGGTCATCGTTGGAAATTCGTGAAGCGCCGGGCATGCCTACTACAGTTCCGGAACGCTCCTTGTAGCGCAAAGCTTTAATGGGATCGATACCGCGAGGATTGGTCACACCGCCGCGGGTATCGCTCAGTGCAACGATTTTCGCTTTTCTCTCAAAAAGCAAGCGCGCCGCAGTCGCTCCCGCGTTGCCAAATCCCTGGATCGCAACGCTCGCTCCACGCAGCGGCATTTTCTTTAGTTTGCAGGCCTCTTCGACTACGAACACCAGCCCGCGCGCAGTGGCCTCCGCCCGCCCAAGCGAGCCGCCGATCGAAATTGGCTTTCCCGTGACCACGCCCGGAATGGTGTGGCCCTTCATCATGGAATACGTATCCATGATCCAGGCCATGGTCTGCGAATCGGTGTATACATCCGGCGCAGGAATATCCTGATCCGGCCCGATCAACGGGAGAATTTCGCTTGCGTAGCGTCGCGTCATGCGCTCCAGTTCGCTTTTGGACATGCGCTTGGGATCGCAAATGATGCCGCCCTTGGCTCCGCCGAATGGAACGTTCACGACCGCCGTCTTCCAAGTCATCCACGCTGCAAGCGCTTTGACCTCATCGACTGTCACGCCAGGGTGGTAGCGGATGCCTCCTTTGCCCGGACCGCGCGAAATATTGTGCTGCACGCGAAATCCGGTCATGACGCGCAGTTGGCCGTTGTCCATTTTGGTCGGCAGCGAAACTTCAAGGATTCTTTTCGGCGTGCGCAGCACTTGCCGCAGTCCCGGATCAAGCTTCAGGAATTCCGCCGCCATGTCGAACTGGATTTGCGCGATGCGGAATGGATTCAGATCCTCGCGCGGAGCAATCCGCGGCACCATCGGTTGCACTGCCGGCTTTACGACCGTGGCCATCGGCGTCGGTCCTTTCCTCTTCTCG
>Ga0137359_10001468_pt1 | contig 18694 bp, 15 predicted proteins | sample Mad1_40_16metaG_FD_108281 | JGI IMG/M metagenome (GOLD analysis project Ga0137359, IMG submission 108281) | Vadose zone soil microbial communities from Angelo Coast Range Reserve, California, USA - Mad1_40_16 metaG | ecosystem: Environmental > Terrestrial > Soil > Vadose zone | place: USA... | reverse complement strand
GGATTGGCCCGAAGTCCAAAAAACTCTTTGTACATGCGTTTCCCTTAGACCTCGATCCTCTCGCGGTCTGATCCCCCACCGTTCCCGCGTCCCCAGAAACTTCGCCGCCCATTGCCACTGGCCGCGATTTCTTCCTCCTCGGAAACCCACGGCACAGAGACCAGCAAAGGTAGATCCATGGCCGCCGCCGCATCTTTTTCAGTGCGGATCGACCGGTCTCGGATTTCCAGCCAGACCGCGATGCCGATGCCTAATGCCAGACCGGCGCCCAGACCACCGCCGGCAAACAGAAGGCGATTGGGAAAGCTCGGAGAGTCAGGCAGGCCCGCCGGATTCAGGACGTGCATCTGTTCGCCCTGCTGCTGGCTTTCCATATTGGCGGCGAGTTCCGAGGAACTCTTCTTGGTCAGAAGATCGCGGTAGAGGTTCTGTGCGTTATCGTAGTCGCGAGTCAACAGCTTGTACTGCTCTTCAATGGCGGGACTCATTGACGTACGGTTTTGATAGACCTGGATCTGGCTCTGCAGCCTCTTCTGATCACCCGCCGCCTGAGCTATCACATTCTCGTACTGATGAACCTGGAGACGGAGTTGGCGAATCTCAGGCGGTTCGGAGGCATTCGCCTTTTGGGTCGTGTCGGTAGCCGCAGCCGCCGCGTTATTGACCTCGGCCAGTTTCTTTTTTACTTCACCAATGTCAGCCTTGGTCTTGATAACGTCCGGATGGTCGTCAGTGTAGCGTGCCTGCAACTGCATCAGCTGCGCCTGCAAAGCGTTTAGCTGCTGTTCCAGTGTCTGTGGATTGCTGCTGGACTGCGAACTCTTCCATGCCGCCAGCTGCTGGGCCAACAGACTCTCCGTGTACGCCTTGTCTTGCTGAGCGCGATTCAAAGTCTGTGTGCTGGCATCCAGTTGTGTGTTCATCGACATGAGAATGCGCACATTGTTGTCGGCATCGCCTGGCAGCTGTCCCATGTACTTTCTCTTGAAATCAGCTAGCTTCGAGTCCTGATCGTCCAGAGCGCGCTTGGCGTCGTCAAGCTGGCGGCTTAGAAAGTCGGTGGTCCCCTGCGCCGCCTGGGAGCGCGTTCTCAAGTTTTCTTCCACTAGCAGGCCGGTCAGCTCATTGCAAATCTGCTGGGCCCGGCGCGGACTGCTGGAAATGTAGTTGACATAGAAACCGGGCAGTGGCGTGCCACCGGCGGGCTTCTTCGTTGATTTGGTCTTCTTAGTAGATCCAGACGTTGGAGCGGATCCGCCGCCCGAAATGTCCGTAATGACCGGTTCCACCGACATGTTGGTCCGGATCTCCTGAATTACCGCCTGCTCCTCGCCCGGCTTGGCGAGTCCCAGGCGCTCAATCATCGGGCGCAGTCGGCTCCCTGCCAACACCTGCGTTTGCATGGTCGCCAGACGTTGTGTGAAGTCGGACGTGATCACCGGCTGGACGTAATTGTCCGGAACCTTCTGCCCCTCGACCAGCACCAGCGCTTGCGAGTTGTACTTCGGCGGAAAGGCGTAAGACACCATCAAGCCCGCAATTGGAGCCAGCAGCGCCGGGATCAAAATGATCTTCAGGCGCCGCCGTACCATCGCCAGATAATCGTCCATCGTCAATTCGCGATTCTCAATCATACTTTTCACCATTCCGGCCGCCGAAGCGGCCCCCTAATTAGTCAATGCGTGTTGGCCTTGGATGCCATTCCACGCCAATCGTGGCCATATGCCGTTCCGAATTTCGGCCGCACGGCGAACCCGTCAGACAGACCGGGCTATCGAAATGCAGGTCGTTAAAACGATAGGCAGCGAATGCCGAGTATTCCCTCCCCAGATGCTTGCGCAGCAGTACCCGGGCAAAACCATGGTCGAAACTGCTGCCGGGTACTCCTCCGTCACCTTTGGACTGCAGACGAGTGTTGTGGGAATATCCGAAGTCGAAATAAACCTCGAAGGTGCGCGCCAGTGGACGAGTAACACCCAGCCGTACCGTCTGCGTGTTTGCCCCGCCGAAAAATCCCGATCCTTCGGACGTATATTTCTCGTAGGCCGCTGCAATTGAAGTTCTTGTAAATCGATAGCGCACCACGGCCCTTCCGTTGGCCGACCAGCGCGTCACCGTGCCCAGGAACGGATCCTGAATGACGAGGCGCTGTGGGCCGATGCCGCCAATCAGCGTCATCCTTCCACTGACCGTATGACTCCAGCGGAAGTTCACGATTTGCGCGTCAATCTGGCCGCCCACATCTTGCGGAAACCGAAACTGCTGGAACCCATAAACCGCACCCAGTTGATCCCGGCGGCCCAGCATGTAGCTATATCCGGCTTGCACCATGACCTTGTCACTATTGATAAGAGCTTCTGTGTTATCGAAAAAATGGGCGTTGCTGAAGCCTCCCGCGACCGTAAAGGCAGAACGCGGCGTCAGGCTTTGCACCACATCCGCAAAAGCGCTGTTCGTGAGCCTTGGCGTCAGTCCCACCGCGCCAAACTGTCCGTTTCCAAAAAAGTGGCTGCCCGGCAATCCTCCGCCCGCAAGGCCGGATGCGCCTCCGCCAGTGGCGATTCCGAGCCCGGGATTACCTCCGAACGCGCCTACGCTGAACGATCCTTCCGGAAGATAGCTGAAGGAGTCGCGAAGGGTCAGACGTCCCGTACGCCACCGCGTCACGCCCATGATTCCGAGAGCATGCAACTGGCTGACGTCCCGGCTTGCATTCGAGTAGAAAGCCCCGCCCCCAACGTACTCACCAAAAAGATCGGTCTTGGCATAGAAGCGCTGGAAGTCCAACGCGCCCAGCAGATGGGTAACAGAGCTCAACGTTTGCGAGTCCAGATTGTTGCCAGCGTTGGTATCGGCACTCTCACTCACCGACAGCCCATACGAAACGAAACTGCGCGAAGCGCTGCGCATCTCGAGGCCCGCCTCGTCGAGTGACGACACCGGCGGATTGTCCGGGTTCAGGATGGGAGCGGTCTGTCCCAGCGCCGGTGCTGGACCCGTGCGTTCCTGCGTGGAATCGTTCTGGGCTGCCGCCCACACACTGATTCCCAGAAAAACCAGCAGCAATCGAATTGTCCGCACCATCGCCATCTTCTCTGCCGTAAATTTGTTCTCTAACGACATTCCGTTACGGGACAACAATCGTGTCTCCCGGCTGCAAGAGGTAGTTCTGCTCCATCTGTTCGCCCTTCACCAGTTTGCGGTAGTTGACGGGAAGCTTTTCCTGTTTGCCGTTTTGAACGCGCATGACATAGATCTTCTTGGTGTTGGCGAACTGCGTCATCCCGGCACTCGACAGCGCTTGTAGAACCGTCATGTTCGGTAGCATTGGGAGCGGCCCAGCATGTCCCACTTCACCGACCATAAAAATCCGCTTGCTGTTGATCGAGGACACCACCACCGTCACCCGCGGACTGGCCACATACTTTTTGAGTTTCTCGGTGAGCGAATCAGCTAACTGCATCGGCGTGAGGCCGGCGGCCTGAACATCGTTGAGGAGAGGCAGCGAGATCTTCCCATCGGGCCGAACTGGCAGCGTGGCCGTCAAGTCCGACTCTTTCCACACCGCGATATGCAGCACATCTTCCGGCCCAATAACGTAATCGGGCCCGGCGACACTTGTTGTCGCATCGGGTTTGGCGCTCTCGGCAGGCTGCGCCGGTGCGGGGTCTTGCGCCAAAGCCAACCGGCCCATCAACAGCAGAGCCGCCATGGCCGTCCTCCAGGATCTCTTCATATCTTCTCCACTACCCCTTTCTTTTATGCGCCGTACTCTTGATATCCAATTTGTTTCAGCTTGTAGAGCAGGGCCTTGTAACTGATTTGCAACTCCTGCGCTGCGCGGCGCCGGTTCCAGCGCGTCCGCGTCAACACTTGCAGGATCAATTCTTTTTCCGCTTCACGGGACGCTGCCTTTGCAGCCTCTTTGAGCGAAACCTTTTCCCCGTTGCTGCGATCCACCCGCCGCAACAGGGAACGCAGTCCCCCCATCGCCAATGCTTCATCGCCCAGCGCGACGATCGCCCGCGCCGCATCTTTCAATTCGCGAATGTTTCCCGGCCAGTGATACTCGAGAAAGAAACCTTGCGTCTCGGAGCTGAGAACCGGCACGGCGCGGGCAAAATCCCGAGCCGCGATCGCGAGGAACCAGTCCAGTAGCACCGGAATATCTTCTTTGCGCTGGCGCAACGGAGGCAACCGCAGACATACGCCACTGATCCGGTAGTAAAGATCTTCGCGAAATTTACCCGCCTTCACTTCGGCTTCAAGTTCGCGCGAAGTTCCGCAGATGAAACGGGGAACCCCACGATCCTCAGCCGCGGAAGCGATCTGCCGAACGAGTTCCGCCTGCGCCGGCGAGTCCAAATCCCCGACGTCCTGCAAGTACACCGTTCCGCCTTCCTCTTCCCATCCGGCCAGAACGTCTCCCGTGACTTCGTTTCCGTGACGGACATGAAAAGGTTCAGCCCCCCGGCTGGACAAGGCATGGATGCGTGCCGCAGCTGCTTGCTTGCCCGATCCCGGCTCCGCTACCACCAATACCGGCACGTCGTTCTGCGAGAGCTCCCGGATGACGGCTTCCACCGTGCGCATCCCGGAACTGATGCTCTCTCGCCACATGCGCATCGCGCCGTTGTGAGAGGTCCCAGTACGACCTGGCAACTCAGAATGACTCATGTCTATGATGGTTCCGTCCCGAGAACAGGGGGGTGGCGTCTCGGCTCATCGCATACCAGCTCAGTGCACACCTGCTGCCATCCGAGATCATTCCACGAGCATTCGCGAGAATGAATAGTCGCTTGTTTTTCAGCGGTTTACAAAGTAGCTTTCAGTTTCTGCTTGCCCACTACCTTACCATCGCTCAGCACAAATGGGAAACATTTTTCCCATTTTGCCCGCTGCGATGTGGTAAGCCGGCCTCTCAAACTTTAGGTCTAAGTCCTAACTCGCTGGAATAATGGGGGATTTCTGCGTTCCCTTTCATTGCAGGTTTTACTTGGCCACGAAATGGAAGTAGTTTTCCTCTTTTTTTCCATTGCCCCCAAGTATTCCTCTCAAACCGCCCTTCGAAACCCCTTCTTGGGCCAAACCGCTGCGAACCGGGTAGTTACCTCCCGTTGCACAGAATGAATCGGGATTGCGCCAGCACGGGCTTTTCGCATATTCTCCAATCCAAGCGACATGGGTAACTCAGCGCAGGTAGCCCCTCTGCTTGTCCGGAAACAGAGTGGGATTTTCTCGGGACTCCCCGTCTGGCAGGGCGCAGCCCTTCTGCTCCTGCTCGTCTGGCTTTACGCCGACATTGTTGCTCGCCTGTCCACGCAGTGGATCAACGACAAGAACTTCCAGCACGGGATCTTCGTTCCCGCCTTTGCGGCATTCGTCATCTGGAAGAACTGGAAAACGCTGAGAAGCATGCAACTCAACCCTTCCTGGACTGGACTTCCGCTCATCGCCGGCGGGCTCCTCCTCCTGATGCTGGGGACATTCGGCGCGGAATTGTTTCTCGCGCGGGTCTCGTTACTGCTTCTGCTGGCCGGCTTGATCATCTTGTTTCATGGATGGCCGTTGTTCCGCGCCGTTTTATTCCCTTGGGCCTTTCTGATTTTGATGATCCCCATTCCTGTCATCGTGCTCCAGAAGGTCACTTTCCCGTTGCAACTGTTGGCGTCGAAACTCGCCAGTACGGTCCTCCCGTGGCTGGGCGTGGTCGTCCATCGCGAGGGAAACGTGATCGAACTGGCCACCATGAAACTTGAGGTGGTTGCAGCCTGCAGCGGGATCCGATCCCTGCTCTCGCTCTTGACTCTTGCGATCATCTACGGTTACCTGATGGAAGATCGCGTCTGGGTGCGCGTAGTGCTCGCAATCGCAGCCGTTCCAATTGCGGTAGTGGCAAACAGCTTCCGCATTGTTGGGACGGGGCTGCTCATCCAGTATTGGGATCCCGACAAGGCCGAGGGCTTCTTTCATCTCTTTGAAGGATGGTTGATCTTCGTCGTATCTCTGATTCTGCTCTTTGCAACACACAGTCTGATCAACCGCATCTGGAAGAAGCCCGGGCAAGCCGTGAGGCACGCATGAAGTCCGCATCTCTTCGCTTCGTAGTAGTTGCGCTCATGATGGGCGCTGCTGCACTTCTGCTGCAAGCGCGCTCCAGCAACGAAGTCCTCCCCCAGCGCGAGCCTTTGACTTCCCTGCCCGATCACTTCGGACCGTGGGTCAGCCAGGATCTGGTAATCGATCAGCAAACTCTCGACATCCTCGGCGCCGGTGAATTCCTGCACCGCAATTTTGAGAATCCCGCGCAGCCCCAACCCTGGATCGACTTGCTTATCGCCTACTTCCCCAGCCAGAAAGCCGGAGACACGATTCACTCTCCAAACCACTGCCTGCAAGGAGAAGGATGGGTTCCGATCCAGCGCGATGTGATTCAACTGTCGCGTCCCGACGGATCCCTCTTTCCCGCAAACCGATTCGTGACTTCCAAAGGGGGAGACCGCGAACTTGTGATTTATTGGTATCAGGCGCACGATCGCGCCGTGGCCAATGAATACTGGTCCAAGTATTATCTGGTGACCGATTCAATCCGCATGAATCGCAGCGACGGCGCCCTCATTCGCCTAATCACTCCCATGTATCGCAAAGAGTCTCCTGCAGCAGCCGAAGCCCGCCTGTTAGATCTAGGATCGCAAATCGTCCCACTTCTGAACCGCTACATCCCCCGTTGATCACCGCCGTAGCGCCGCACAAGTAGCGCCGCCGTGCTGGCGCTACATTTGCGACTCAGGCATGAATACGGACTTCGGCGCCAGCAGTCATCCGCACACGCGAAAACGCCTCTGGAAGAAAGCGCAACAGGTCGGTCGCAACCAGAGAGTTCTCCCCCAACTCCTCGCACGCTAGATCGCCCGCCAGCCCATGCAGATACACCGCAAGCGCTGTACCTTCAAGCACCCGCCCTGGATGTTGCGCGGTCAGTCCAGCTACAACTCCCGTCAGCACGTCGCCGGTACCGCCACTCGCCATCCCCGGATTGCCGGTCGGATTCGCCCAAACATCGCCATCCGGCGACGCAATCAAAGTACGATGCCCCTTCAGGACGACGATCACTTCATGTTCCCGCGCAAACGTCCTCGCGACGTCGACGCGGTTAGCCTGAATCTCGGCGATACTTATCCCAGTGAGCCGCGACATTTCGCCGGGATGGGGTGTAATGACTATGCTGCGTCCGCGGCCATTCAATTCTCCGGCTGAACCTTCGAACGCATTCAAAGCGTCCGCGTCCAGGACCATAGAAGTATCGCATTTCTGGACAACGCCTCGCACAAAATCGACTGTGTCGCTCTGACGGGAAATTCCCGGTCCGATCGCCAGCACTGTTTTCCGCGCAATCAGAGATGCGATCTGATGCAATTCCAGCGCCCGCGAGGAGATTGTGCCAGCCGCGGTTTCTTCCAGAGGCTCCGTCATGAGTTCGGGATGAAATCCCGCCACCGTGGATATAACCGATCGGGCAGTCGCGACGGTGGATAGGCCTGCACCCGCGCGCAAAGCCGAGAATCCAGCCATCGCCGCCGCACCGGCCTTGCCGAGCGACCCACCGATAACGAGCACGTGCCCGTAGCTGCCCTTGTTGGCATTGCGCTGACGCGGCGCTAGGAGCGCAGCAAAATCCGGGGCCGTGCTCAAATAAAGCCCGAGCTTCGAGACGATCGCCTCCGGCGGAGAGCCGATGGGCGCGATCACAGTCGGACCATCAGTCAACTCGGCAAACACATGAGCCGGCCGCGGAGCCGTGAAAGTCACGACGGCATCCGCGCGCGCGACATCTCCTGTTTGCGTTTGCATGCTGTCCGCATCCGCACCCGAAGGAATGTCCACCGCAATCACCGGGCCCACGCTGTTGTTCATTCTGGAAATCACGTCGGCATAGAGGGGGCTGATCGGCGGACGAAATCCTGTGCCGAGAATGGCGTCGACGGTCAGGTCCGCTGTGAGGATCGGGGCAGTATCGACAGTCGCGAGCGCGCGGGAATCGCGCACGATCAACGGAAGAAGGCTGAGCCTTTGAAACATGGAGGCGGCATCCCCGCGAAGTTCCTCGGGGCTGCACAACAACAAGACCCGCACTACGCGGCCAGAGTCCGCCAAATGGCGCGCCACCACGAACCCGTCACCGCCGTTGTTGCCCTTGCCGCAAATAACCCCGATGCGCTGGGCGTTGGGATAGTCCGAGAGGATAAAACGCGCAACCGCTGAACCGGCGTTCTCCATCAGCGTAAGCGACGGTACGCCGAAACGCTCCGATGTGACGCGATCAATCTCGCGCATTTCCGCCGCGCTAACGATTTTCATAACCTGAAGCGAGTATAGCTCCGGCCCGGAGCTACAGCAGGTTGTTGGAACACACGCCGCTTGTTACGATCCATGACCATGCCCACTTTGATCCCGCATCCTACCCGCATCCAAGCCCCCGGCAGCAGACCAAAAATCATTGAGGAATACGTCGGACGAGTGAACTCACAGACCTCCGGCCTCAGCGTCGCGCATATGCGCAGTCCGGAAGGATGGGAAGAACCCGGTCAAACGCCGGAGTTCGACGAGTACACGCTGGTATTACGCGGCACACTCCGCGTCCAGCATAAGGACGGCGTACTGGACGTAGTAGCGGGCCAGGCCGTCATCACCCATCAAGGAGAATGGGTTCGCTACTTGAGTCCGCTGGCCGGCGGCGCGGAATACATCGCGGTTTGCCTGCCGGCATTCTCGCCAGACACAGTTCATCGCGACGCCTGATGTCGTCGTCGGCCGGTTTACAATCGATTCGGCTAGCCAAGCATTCCCATGAAGCTCTCCGTCGTGATGCCCGTCTATAACGAACGCGCTACCCTGCGCGAGGCCATCCGCAGAGTACTGGCTATGCCGATCGACATCGAACTGCTCTGCGTGGATGACGGATCCCATGATGGCTCCCGCGAAATCCTGGAAGAGTTACAGCTGAAGGACTCACGGATTCGTGCCATCCTTCAACCCCATAACATGGGCAAGGGCGCTGCGCTCCGCCGCGGTATTAAGGAGGCAACTGGCGATTTCGTCATCATCCAGGACGCCGATCTCGAATACGATCCCGCGGAGTACCCACAACTGCTGGAGCCGCTTATTCACGGCCGCGCCGACGTAGTCTTCGGATCGCGCTTCCTCGGCAACGGCCCGCATCGTGTCCTGTACTTCTGGCACTCCGTCGGCAACTCGATTCTCACTGTGCTATCGAACTGCCTCACCAACATCAACCTCTCCGATATGGAAACCTGCTACAAGGTCTTTCGACGCGAAGTGATTCAATCCATCCCACTACAGGAAAACCGATTTGGTTTCGAGCCGGAGATTACGGTGAAAGTCGCTCGCCGAAAACTCCGCATTTATGAGGTTGGAATCAGCTACTCAGGCCGAACCTACGAGGAGGGCAAGAAGATCGGATGGAAGGACGGCGTTCGCGCCATGTATTGTCTGCTGAAATACTCCCTAAAAGAACCGTGGGCCAGGACTTCTCCGGCTAGGAAAACCCCGGCCCCGGATCGTTCCACCATTTCCGGTTGAAACTCGACGCTTCGTCTAGTTCTAGTGATGGGATCCTTTGTGGCGCAGCCGGCCCTTAAGAGGATCGCCGGATTTGCCCTTTGAGCTCTTGCCAGAGCCCCCGGAGGATCCAAGATGGATAGGAGGATTCGAGTCCTTCGTTTTCACTCTCAAAGCGGAATTCGTGCGCTCCGCCTTGTTGCTCTCGGTCCTTTTGGCCGCCGATACTTTAGCGCTCGACTGCTCCACCCGACGCAACTCCGTGGCTGCATTGTTCCGGCTGGCCGGCTCTTTCACGGTGTGGCTTGACTTCTTGCTGCTGTCCTTCTCCGCGCTGTGCGAAGGCTTCGTCTTAGGTTTCTGGACCTTCTGGGCGGAAGCGGTCATCATCAACCCCGCCATCACCAACGCCAGTATTGCTGAAAATTTCATTTGTTTCCCCTAGTCTCGTACATCTCCTGATGATAATGCACGCGGCTTGCCACGTCAGGCAGGCTAACGTATGTTAACCCAACCTTCCGAAAAACCTCTCGTGACCAGCACATCGAAGGGCCAGATTGGCTGTCAGAATTGGGCTGGATCGTCCTTTTCCGCCTTCTTTTCCATTTTCGCGACGCCACTTGTGAAAATGTTTTCACAGTGCTTTGCCATGGAACGCTCTTTGTTTTGTTGCTTGTTGGGCAACCCGTGTGTATAACTTGCCCTTCCGTGACGTAGAGACATCGTGGCCCCGGGCTGAAAATAGCAGGAAACGGCGGGATGCCCGTCAGACTCTATCCCCCATCATGGCGAACCCACGACTGCATAGAGGTTTTGGTGTTGAGAATCTCGACGGCTGCTTCGTCGTTGGCCCGACTCATCTCCCTGCTCATGCTGCTCGCCTTGTTGACGGGTTGCCAGAGCCTGGCGCGTCAGGGCGGCGCCAATCAAGGACCGAAGGGGTCGCTAGCCGCCGGCCCAGCCTCCCTTTCTTTCAGCAACGTGGTCGTGGGCTCCAGTGCTGCTTTGAAGGCAAGCCTGAAGGCCGGAGGAGCGCCTGTCACCATTTCCTCCGTTACCAGCATGAGCACGGAATTCAAACTCAGCGGAATTTCTTTTCCCGCCACGCTTGATGCCGGGCAGAGTGTCCCATTCACCGTCAGCTTCGCGCCGCAAATGAGTGGAACTGCCTCTGCGAGCGTAAGCTTTGCAAGTGATGCGGCCGATTCCACAGCATTTCAGTCGCTCGATGGCACGGGCACGTCCACCCCTCCGCACAGCGTGGACCTCTCGTGGAACATAAGCCAGTCTACCGGGGTGGTTGGTTACAGCGTTTACCGTGGGACGCACGGATCGTATTCCCAGATCAACGACGCTCTCGAAGGCAGCACATCTTACGCTGATGTTACGGTCACCGCTGGCACGACTTACTATTACGTCGTCACTGCAGTCGATAACAATGGTCTGGAGAGTAGTTACTCCGTTGAGGCAAAGACTGTGATTCCATCTCCGTAGATTTTCTCCTTGAGCCCGCGAAAACCGCGCTGGTCCTGCTGGACCCCTCATTGCAGTATCGTCCTCCAGCCGGCCATGTACCGATGTCAGAATGTATTGTCCGTCGGCATACTTTCGCGTAGAACTCCCGTAACTCCCCTCGCGGCTAAAGATAACTCGCGAACCATGGTGCTGTGTCCGATTCCGCATTGCCCGTAGTCCTTCCGCAACCTACGACTTCAAGCTCCTCCCTATGACAATAAAAGGGCCGGGAGTAAGGCTCCAGCCCTCTCCCGTGACCTGAAATCCCCCGCCGTATGAATTACATGCGGCTTGATGAGGTCTGGGCCCTTGAACGTCAGATTCGTCTACCGCGCCAGCATCGGTTCTCTCCTGATCGCTGCCGCTCTCATTTCCCTCACCGGCTGCCAACTGCTCGGAAAACAGCAAACTCCGATAAACAACACGGTCGTTCTGGGCAGCGCCAGCATGGACTTTGGCAAGGTTGGCATGGGAAACAGCAAGACCATGACCAACACTCTGACCAACTTTAAGACCTCCAGCGTCACCATCGTTTCCATCGCTGGCCAGGATTCTAATTTTCAAATCGCGGGCATTACCCTGCCGCTCGTGCTCAGTGCGGGAGAGGAAGTTCCATTCAGTGTTGTGTTCCAACCGGGGACTCTGGGTCAGCTTTCCTCGACAATTTCATTCGGCGACAACGCACAATTTCTTGTTTCGCTGAGCGTGTCCGGCAACTCAGTCCAGCCGGGACAGCTCCTTCTAAACCCTTCGGCGCTCAGTTTCGGGAACGTCAAGGTCGGATCGAACAAGAGCGGCAGCGTGACGTTGTCCAACAATGGCGGGACCGATCTCAATATCACCCAGATCACTTTGAGCGGAGCCGCGTTTTCAATTGGCAATATAGCCTTGCCGCTCACGTTGCGGGCCGGCAATTCGGCCTCACTGTCGACTACGTTTGCGCCGACCGGCTCCGGGAACTTCACTGGCAGCGTTTCATTTTCAACTTACTCTGGTCCGAAGCAAACTAACTTTCGACGTAAGACCCAGGCGGCACCGCCCACGAGTACGTGGGTCTTAACGTTGGAGGGCACTGGACAGGCTGACGGTGCCCTAACCGCAAATCCATCCAGCCTTGCCTTTGGCAATGTGCAGATAGGAAACTCCAGCAGCAAGTCTGAAACGCTGACCAATACCGGCGGCGCCAGTATCACTATTTCGCAAGCGAGTGTCAGCGGCGCCGGCTTTTCCATCAGCGGACTGACATTGCCCGCCACTCTCGCAGCCAGCCAGAGCGTAACGTTTGCCGTGAAATTCACCCCTGCCACCGCAGGCGCAGTCAGCGGCAACCTGGCCATCGTTTCCGACGCGCCCGCCTCGCCACTGAACATTGCGCTGTCCGGCACGGGAACTACGCCAGGAGCACTGTCAGCATCTCCCACCAGTCTTTCGTTTGGCAACGTCCAAATCGGAGGTAGCAGCGCTAAATCTGAGACTTTGACAAACAACGGTGGCACCACTATTAACATCTCGCAAGCCAATGTCACCGGTGCCGCCTACTCAGTCAGCGGATTAACACTGCCCGCGACACTGGCCGCAGGTCAGAGCGTTGGGTTCACGGTTACTTTCTCTCCAACAACATCAGGCGCCGCAAACGGGAATATTGCCATCGTTTCCGATGCGCCCGGCTCGCCGTTGAACATCGCTCTTTCCGGAAGCGGCGTCACGCAAGGCCAGATCACTCCCAATCCTACGAGCTTGAGTTTCGGAAACGTACTAGTCGGAAGCTCGAAGACGCTGTCGGAAACGCTGACCAACTCGGGAGGCTCAAGCCTCACGATCTCTGCGGCTTCCGCGAGCGGGACCGGCTTCAGCCTAAGCGGCCTGACACTCCCGATGACTCTGAACGCAGGACAGAGCACTTCGTTTTCCGTACAGTTTGCGCCCGCAGCGACAGGCGGTGTGAGTGGCAACCTCCGCATCTCTTCCGATGGCGCGAATCCCACATTGAACATCGCCCTCTCGGGATCGGGCACAACGCCCGGCGCCCTTTCAGCGAATCCGTCTATTCTTGCTTTCGGCAGCGTTCAGGTTGGAAGTAACTCGGGCCTCTCCGAAACATTGACCAACACGGGCGGATCCAACGTCACCATCTCGCAGGCTGCAGTTACCGGTAACGGCTTCTCCGTCACAGGATTGGCGCTTCCTGCGACGCTGACCCCCAACCAGTCCATATCGTTCACCGTAAAATTTGCACCCACGACTGGCGGCGCTGTCACCGGTAATCTGGCCGTTCTCTCCGACGCTCCCGGTTCGCCTCTGAACATCGCGCTCTCCGGCACTGGCGTTACAGCTGGCTCGCTAATCGCGAATCCGGCCAGCGTCAACTTCGGCAATGTAACGGTCGGCAATAACAAATCTGTGGCGGTAACGGTCACCAACACCGGCGGTTCAACCGTCACCATCTCGAGCGCATCAGCGACCGGTAGCGGCTTCAGCTTCAATGGTCCAAATCTGCCCGCGACGGTCGGCGCTGGACAAAGCGCCACTTTCAATGCGGTATTCACGCCTGTGGCCGCGGGCAGCAGCAGCGGCAATCTGACCATCACTTCGGATTCAAATAACCCGACGCTAATCGTTCCGCTTTCCGGAGCGGGCTTGGCACAAGGTCAGATCACGCCTAACCCCACCAGTTTGAGCTTCGGTAACGTGATTGTCGGAAGCTCGCTGAGTCTGACTCAGAATCTGACCAACTCCGGAGGCGCGAGTCTCACCATATCCGCGGTGTTTGCAACCGGCAGCGGTTTCAGCATTAGCGGACTGTCTCTGCCATTAACTCTCGCTGCGGGTCAGAGCACGTCATTCACGGTCCGGTTCGCGCCCACAACTGGCGGAGCAGTCAGCGGCAACCTCGCGATTTCCTCCGACGGAGCGAATCCCAGCCTCAACATCGCGCTGTCCGGAACCGGAGTTATTGCCGGAACGCTTTCTGCGAATCCGACTAGCCTCTCGTTCGGCAACGTGCAAGTCGGTAGCAGCCTGAACCTATCGGAAACATTGACCAATACGGGAGGGTCTGCCGTCAACATCTCGCAAGCGAACGCCACGGGAGCCGGCTACTCGATTACCGGACTGACGTTACCCACAACTCTAACGCCCGGCCAGAGCGTAACGTTTAACGCAACCTTTGCGCCGACAACCGGCGGCGCCGTGAGCGGTAACCTCGCCATTGTTTCGGATGCGTCTAACGCGACGCTCAACATCCCCTTGTCGGGCACTGGAATCGCCCCAGGTCAACTCGCAGTTACCCCGGTGACGCTTGCCTTCGGCAATGTGTTGGTGAATGCGAGCCTTTCGTTGAATGGAAGTCTCATCGCCAACGGGGCTTCGGTCATCATCTCGGCGGGCAGCAGCGACAGCGGCGAGTTCGCGCTTTCTGGAATCTCTTTGCCCAAGACGCTCTCCGCCGGTCAGTCGACGTCCTTCACAGTCACCTTCACACCAAACACGAGCGGTGCGGCCAGCGCTAACCTCACATTCCTGAGCAATGCTTCGAACTCACCCACGGTTGAGTCGCTCACCGGCAACGGCCAGGCGCCTCAGTCCCACAGCGTGGACCTGACCTGGAATGCCAGCCTGTCCTCCGACGTGGTGGGATATAACATTTACCGCCGCACGCCGTCCGGATCGTACGGGTCGGCGATCAATGGTCCGCTAAATGTAGACACCTCCTACACGGACAACACCGTCGCGGCGGGTCAAACGTATTTCTATGTCGCCAAGGCAGTAGATGGGAACGGTGTGGAGAGCGGCCCCTCGAATGAAATCCAGACGATAATCCCATCACCGTAGTCTTTCATTCAGGACATTGAACCCGGTGAATTCCCCGTGACCTCCATGCTCCACGTGGTTCAAGCTCTTAACCTCTCCGCACAGGAGACGCATCCGTCAGCCGCAAACAACGTCGGCGATACGATTCCCCGCCCGGCCGTCCCACAAAGGTGGCGCCTGGCCGCGCTTGGCATGTCCATCGAGAATTTTCGTTAGCTCCGAAATAAGCTTCTGCCGGTCCTGTCCGACCAGAATATTTGTACCCATCGTAACGGTAACGGGGCGTTCCGTATTGTTGCGCAGCGTAAGACATGGCACTCCCAGATAAGTTGTCTCTTCCTGTATGCCTCCGGAATCGGTCAGCACAGCGGTGGCCCGACTCTGTAGTGCAAGAAACTCGACATACGGTAAAGGTTCGGACAGGTGCAAGTTATCGAGCGGGACTCCCAGCTCTGCGATCCGCTGCCGTGTCCGCGGATGCACCGGAAAAACAACTGCGATCCGCCGGTTGATCTCGAGCAGCGCTTCCAAAATCCCCTTCAGGCTCGCGCTGTCGTCCACATTCGATGGCCGATGCAATGTCACCAGCGCGTAGCGTTCGGGGAATCCATCAGTACTGCATTTCTTCGCCAATGGAAGCAGCTGCACCAGCGAGTCAATCATGACATTGCCGACGCGATGGATTTTCTCCAAAACTACACCTTCTTTTTGGAGATTCTGGTCCCCATCTTCTGACGGAGTGAACAGCAAATCCGCCAGTTGGTCAGTCACCAACCGGTTAATCTCTTCCGGCATGCTGCGATCAAAGGAGCGCAATCCCGCTTCCACATGTCCGACCCGCACTCGCAGCTTGGCGCAAACCAGGGCCGCAGCTACCGTCGAATTGACATCGCCATACACCAGCACAATATCCGGCTTGATACGCGTAACAACCGGTTCCAGCCGCGTCATGATATCCGCGGTCTGTGTCGCGTGCGTACCAGAACCGACCTCTAGGTTGACATCAGGAATGGGCATACCCAACTGCTGGAAGAAAATATCCGACATGTTAGCGTCGTAATGCTGGCCGGTATGGATCAGCGTCTGGCCGACGTTTTGCCGGGTTTTGAGGGCCGCGAGCACCGGCGCAGCCTTCATAAAATTGGGCCGAGCCCCAACTACGTGGATTACTTTCACGAAACTCCTTTTAAGAAACTGGGTGACACTAATTATCGGTTGTGTTGGGAAAACTGCGGAAAGATGTGCAAACTAATTTTGCAAATTCGCGCTCACGGTCCGTAGAGTGACTTATGGTCACCCTGAGAGGCACTGGGCGAGGAGTGCGCCCCATCATACCTAAGCACGTTGCATTTTCGTGCAACTGTTGCAAGAAGTATCATCTTGACAGCGACTTAGGAAGAGAAGGAAACTAGCAGAAATCGGGTTACCACCAGAAACTGCGTTGGCACTCCCCTCCTCGGCAGTCTGGCATTTGGAAAGGAACAATCTGTATGAAAAAGTTCTGCGGAAAATGGGGACTGAAATTGGTCATCCTGTTGTGCCTAGCTCCTTTAACACTTGCAGCCAAGCCAAACCACGACAAGGGATGCGATGATGACCGGCACAAGGATTGTCACCAGGTTCCCGAAGGTGGATCCGGGATCATCTACCTGTTAGCAGCGGGAGCTACATGCGCAGGGGCGATGGTGATCCGGTCCCGCGAGACCAAACGTAACCAGGCGTAACCGCACTCTAAAACAGATCAGCCCACGGACGCGGGACATCGATCCGTGGGCTTTACTTTCTAGATGTTGTTCCGCGGTTGGGGCGCCCGTAGTCTGATTTCAACCCTCGTAATCGACTCTCCCCCTCGATCTAATAGACAATTCCGGTATTCTCAGCTCAACGCGTTGGGGCGGAGGCGTTGCTGCGGATCTGACGTTTCACTTCGGTGCAGCGTCCACAGCACCCCCACCACAACCACCAGAGCAACGCTCAGAAACACCACCCCGCCCTGCCGATGCAGCCACCCTTCAAAGTAGGCGGGATCCCGCATTGCCAGTTCGCAGATAACAAAGATGCGAAGCCCGTTCTTCATAAAAGAAAGAGGAATCGCCACCGCGATCAGTAGCGCTTTTTTCCACCAGGAGCGGAGCAGAAGATGCCCCAGCACCATCGTCGTGATCACCAGTATCAGACTCGATCGAATACTACTGCATGCGCGCGCGACTTCAATGTCCAAAGCGGGTACGGAAAGCATGATGCCGTCCTGCGTCACCGGCGTGCCGGCCGCCCGAAAAAGCATCCGCGCTGTCCATGCCGACTCTTGTTGCAGGAACTGCACAATTCGGTTCAACAAAAACTCGGGTAGGGGCACGATCCAAAACAGAAAGCAGAGCGGAAACAGAAACGACTGGAACGCGCCCAATCCAAAACAGAAAACAATTGCGCCGATCCACCACACCACGAGCCCACCCATGCTGACTGCCAGGAGACCATCCTCGGGCAAGAACCCGGATTCACCGTGCGCAAAGGTCACCGCTAGCAGGCCAATGGCCAGCAACGCCAAACCAACACTGACTCCACGCGTACCAGATTCATTCAGAGCTTTCCGCTGTTGGCAAATCAAGGCAAAGCTGAGCGGCACAATCAGTAGGATGTGGGTGTATTCCTCGTGGTCGAGCGCCAGCCGGAGGGTTGTCCCGATAGGATGCCACCAAAGCGCCAGCGACACCGCCATTAGCAAAGCGAATTTCCAGTATCGGGACGGCAACGTCATAAGACGCTAGCAGCTATTAGAGATTTAAGGGATAGCTGAACCTGAAAGCACCGCCTGAACTTTCCCATATTTTTTGGGCGATCTCTAAACCGGACGTGACTCAACATAGGCAAGTCTCTGTTTCAGCTTCAGAAAAGGCTTTTCGAGCACGGCATATGAAACCATGGAAACTGCGATCGTAAGCGCAAGTGCCACGACCTCCCGCACGCACACGTGCAGGGCTCCATTTTTCAGGTGCACGAACCTGTCCGTGATCCAAATGCACATCTGATGGTAGACGTATAAACCGTAGGAGATCTTGCCCAAATACTCCAACGGTCGTAGCCGAATTCCAATGCCAATTGCACCCAGCACGATTGCAGTTGCGGATGCGGCCACAACCGGATAACTAACCAGCGTCCCGAGCCAGGGCAAGCCATCGCCCCATGGTGCCGCAAAATGACCCGTGAGACCAATCGCCGCCACACCCACGGCAATTAATACAAAGCGTGTTCGCAAGCCTATGTTGGGAGCGCCGCCCCGAAGAATGACCGCGAGCAGTATCCCAGCGGCCATTGGATCCAGACGCGCCAGCGTATTTGTCCAGACACTCCAAGCCCCACCGTGCAGTAGAAGCACAACAACCCGAGCAAGATTCGCCAGCACGATCATGCCTACTGCCGCGAGGGCGATCTGGCGTCGCGACAACCGGGCGACGACTGGAGGCCACAGCAAATAGAACTGCTCTTCGACAGAAACACTCCAGAGAGGAAGAGCTGCCGACTGAGGCGGTCCAAAGGCGATCGTCACCCAATTCCCCGCTAACAACAGAAACCCTAAAACGTACCGCAGCGTAAACGTGCCAGACGGATTGAGAAATGGGACCAGCGCCGCCAGAGCAATGAAGAAGTAATAAAGCGGCCATATTCTAAGAACCCGGCGCAGATAGAACGCCTTTATGTCGAGTGACCCTCGCTCGTCCTTCTCGCGGAGCAGGAGTTCCGTTATCAAATACGCACTCAAGACGAAGAACAGATCTACGCCATATGCTCC